>Ga0307431_1000976_pt1 | contig 17252 bp, 18 predicted proteins | sample SalMarWE160170MG_FD_202155 | JGI IMG/M metagenome (GOLD analysis project Ga0307431, IMG submission 202155) | Salt marsh sediment microbial communities from the Plum Island Ecosystem LTER, Massachusetts, United States - WE1603-170 | ecosystem: Environmental > Aquatic > Marine > Intertidal zone >...
GAAATCGAATACCCCAAAAGGCTGACTCCAATTACTAAAACAAGACTCCTATTACAGCAGCCACTCTAAAACGATTCTTTTTAACCAGATCTTTCAGTTTAGTCATGTCTTTTACATCTCCTCTGTTATATTGTTTCATGTGAGTTAATATATCACTTATTGCAATTATCGTTATAAGTCAAAATCCGAAATATTATTAGGCGGCAACATCCCTCCTCCTTAAATACCTAACGGCAATCAATCTGCGGAAACATTGAAAATTTTATATAGGTCAATAGTGCCCTTTGTAGTTGAGTATCATGGCTGAAATTTGCCCTACCTGCGGACTACCCTTAGACATTTGTGTCTGTGAAGAAATAGGGAAAGAACAACAACGAATACGAGTGCGTTTAGAAACCAGAAAATGGGGAAAAGCAGTAACCATCGTCGACGGCATCACTGAAAAAGAAACTGACCTAAGCCGGTTAGCCCAGAAACTCAAATCTTTCTGCGCCTGCGGAGGAACCGCAAAAAACGAAGAAATCATCCTGCAAGGCGACCACCGAGACAAAGTCAGAACATACCTCATTCGTCAGGGCTACCCAGAAGCAAACGTTGAAGTTCAATAATAGACGAGAGAAATAAAATGGGTATATTCGCAGATTTTCGCGGAGTACTTAAAGAACTGAAACATAAAAAACGAGGCGAAGCCACAATCAACCTTTGCCCCAAATGTGGAAGCAAAAAAATATCGCTCAGCAGCGGCTTTGAAAGGATGTACGGAATAGCCCCTACACAATATGTCTGTGCAGAATGCGGCTACAAGGGACCCATAGTAATGGAGCAGACAAAAGAAGAAACAGGCTAATCCGGCAACTCTATACCTAGCTGTCTCCTCAAACTCTTATACCTGTTCCGGACAGTAACCTCAGTTACACCCGCAGCCTCAGCAATATCCTTCTGAGTCTTCTTCTCATTCTTCACAAGACAAGCAATATACAACGCAGCAGCAGCCAAACCCATAGGATCCTTGCCAGCAGCTGCACGCCTTTTCCTAGCTTCATGAAGAATCTTAATGGCATGACCCTGCGTAGGACCGGAGATACCTGTTCTCTCAGCGATTTTAGAAACGTACGTGAGAGGATTAGCAATTGGCATCTGAACGTTCAGCTCTCTTAGCAATAGACGGTAACAACGAGCCACATCCTTTTTTTCCACAAAACTGGCTTCAGCTATCTCCCAAAGCGTTCTTGGAGTTCCGGTGGTTCGGCAAGCAGCGTACAGAGAAGCAGCGGCAATGGCGGCGATAGACCTGCCCCGCACTAAACCCTTGTCCAAAGCCTTACGGTAGATAATTGCAGATTTCTCCTTGACTGGACCAGGAATATATGATTTGTCGGAAAGACGATCCAGTTCCGCCATGGCTTGGGCAAGATTTCGGTCTACAGAGGAGTGAACTCGAGATCTTATCTGCCATTTCCTTAATCTCCACATTTGAAGTCTCGTGGAGAGGGGAAGTTTGCGTCCGAAGGCATCCCTGTCCACCCGTCCTATGGCTGTGGATAATCCTTTGTCGTGGACAGAATATGAGGTGGGTACTCCAACACGGCTCCTTGAAGCCTTTTCCTCCTGAGTGAAGGCTCGCCATTCCGGACCCTTATCCATCATCTGTTCCCGAACAACTAGACCGCAGCCTCCACAGACGGTCTCTCCCGTATCATAATCGTGGATAAGATTGGGGCTTCCACATTCAGGGCACTTTTCATTTGTTCTACGGGAAATGCCTTTTTTTTGCGTAACTTTTCGCCTCTCAGCAATTTTCTGGCGAGAATTCCGTTGCTAACGTGATTCGTCTTCCTTTTAGGGTTCAGAAACGTCAATCTGGACCCGCCGTAGTAACCCTGAGGTTATGTTTTAATATATAAGCATTACGATTTGCTGCCCTGTACTTGACATAAAGTGAACTAATACGTATAGAAACCCCTTTTTCATCCAATTTCCATCCGAAAATGGGTGATGAGAGATTTATTAGTTGACACAAAATAAACTGAGAGATTACACAAGTCTTATATACATACATGTCTATTTTATGGGTAGGGAAAGAGCATGGAACAGCAATTAATCAAAAACATGCTAGTAAGTGACTGGTTAGCCGAAAAAAGAAGCCACACTACACGCAGAGTCTACCTGTATAGGCTCAGAAAGTTTCTTGAATACCATAACCTGACCCCTGAAGAGCTTCTGGACATGACGCCAAAACAGGCAAGAACATACGCTTTAAGGTATCAGAACGAAAACACCAGTTTAGCCAACAACACAGTGCTTGGAAGATTAACTGCAGTAGCCTCCTTTATGGATTATTATGACAAGCCAATCAACTGGAAGCGTGGAAGCCGAGTCAGACCGCGACCTGACATCAAAAGCCACGTTTACAGTAATGGTGACTTGACTAGAATGTTTGAGGTTGCAGACACACGGGACAAGGCTATGTTGGTTTTGGCTTGCAGTCTCGGCTGGGAAATAAGCGGGTTTGTTGACTTGAAACGGGAGACTCTTCGTAAGCAGATAGACCGCGCCAAAGCTACAGGGGAACGGTTTGTTTACTTCAGAAACATACGCGAAAAGACCGGTCAACCCAGATTAGGTGTCCTGAATCCTTTAGCGATAGAATGGTGTGACAAGTGGCTTAAACTGTCAGAGAACATGACTGAAAGAGAACGGGAACCCAGAACCGTGAATCCAGTAACTTTGACTGCAAAACGGAGAGTTTCAGACATCTTTGACCTCACGGGAAACGGCATACATTACGCCATGAGGATTTTAGCAAAAAAGGCAAACCTGAAACTAACTGGTCTCCCAAGATTCCACAACCTGAGAAAATGGGTAATGTCAGGATTGAGCCGCTCAGGATTCAACGAGTTCCAAATCAAATATCTGCTCGGCAAAGCTATTCCCATGAGCGACATGGTGTATTTACAGACTTTAGAGGAAGAAATCAAAGAAAGATACCCAGAAGCATACGAGAACTACCTAAACCTCAATCCATCAGTTTCGCCTAAAGCTATGCACACACTAACAAAAGAAATCGATAAACTGAAAGAAAAAAATGAAGATTTAAAGCAACAGTTGAATGGTCAGCGTCCTGAGATGCTGAAGCTACGCAGTGAACTTGATGAACTCAGAACCATACTCAAGAAAGTGGTTGGAGACCAAGACGGTGACAAGCAAGACTCTTCGTAGGCGAATCTGTCAGGATTGTCCAGATGCTGAGTTTCATAGTACTGGTTCGCAAACCTGGGTAAGCTGCAAATTTGCGGAGGGGGTGGCAGTCAATAAAAAGTGAATATGGGCATAGCTATAGTGGTTCCCGCAAAAAAAATTCTAGAAGTCTTAAATCACCCAAAAATAGTCGAACAACGCGAAAAATCGGAAGAACAAATAGCTCAACAGTTGAAAAAATAGGGTTTTCCGAGTATAAGTAAGACGAAGAGCCCTTCGTTAGGAATGTGCGGTCGTTCAGTCGAGAATTACTAGAGGTAGCGGTATCCGCCGAGAATAATCCTGAGCGAGCTTCGAGGCTGAACAATAGAAAAATAAATTATACAAATGATGCGTGATATAGCGATGCACGCGCATTCCTAAGAAGCTGTGTTCTCAGTCAAGTCCCCCGACTAAAAAACGCTCTAATCCGTCCTAATAAGAGTTCTGAAACAGCTCTCATCTATCGAGAATTTTTAAAAATGCTATCAAAAAATAGGCATGGTGAAAAGGGGTAGAGGGGCGTATATTCATTCTTTGAACGAAATTCTTTCGTGGGTACCCACTTATGAAGAGGTTGACCGTATCTCCAAGACGCTTGTAAGCATTGATTCTGTTAACATGAAAGATAGCAAGGTTCAAAGTTTGAAGAGATAAACAACAACAGAAAATAATGGAAAACAATTTTAGAATTGTCTAGTCTGCAAAAACATATAACTTCATAAAAAACACTGAATAGATGTTGATGATTCTTGAGCGTCCCCAAAGCTACGGAGATGACAATTAGGAATTTTCTAATGAAAGAATTAGAGAAAAGAGGTATTAAGGTCAACACTGAGATTTCCTACAGAACTCCTATTGGACGTTTGATGCCTGACCTGCTTCTTTGTAATGGAGCAGAATATGTTGTGGAAACAAAGCTAGGAGCAGAGGCAAAACTTCTAGATGCTATGGTTCAACTCTATGATTATTCTAAATATACCCAAACAAATGGGGGTTTCGCAGTCCTTTTTCCAAAGGAACTAAGACGTGCTTGGGATATAGAAATCATTGAAAAGATTGTTAGTGACCCAAAACTAAAATATATTGCTACTGCCACCTTCAAAGATGCTAGACCCAGCCAAAGGTTTGTTGGTAACCTTTCTGAAATGGCTGATTGGATAGCCAATCATGTTTTAAGACATCCCTCAGTTGAAGCGGATACTGGTTTTGCCATTAAAGTTCTAACCGAAGCTGTAGAGTATTTAGCAACCAGTGTTAAAGTACTCAAAGATAAAGAACTAGAAGATATCTTTGGTGGAAAAACAGTTTTTGAGAACATTTTACAGTATGAAGAAGGACGCTATCCTCTTGAAGAACTGAGACAAGCAACAACATACTTGCTTACAAACCAAATCATCTTTTATCATGTCCTTTCAAAAATGGATATTGCTTTTGAGGATATAGATGAGGATAAGATAGGAAAACCCAATGACCTACTCAAATATTTCAAACCTGTATTAGAGAAAGACTATAGTTCCATTTTTGGTTTCGATGTAGCCTCAAGACTGCCTGAATCTTCTACAAGAATAATCAAGAAAGTAATAATGGCTGTAAAAGCTTTAGCACCTGAAAAGATAGGACATGACGTTTTGGGTAAAGTCTTTCATGACTTGATACCTTTCAATATTAGGAAAGCTGTTGCTGCCTTTTATACAAACAATGAAGCTGCTGAAATTCTTACACAATTATCAATTACCGACCCTGACGCAAAGGTTATGGATTTAGCAGTTGGAAGTGGAACTCTCTTAGTTGCTGCATATCGAAGAAAAAGAGAATTAAAAAAGAAAACTGGAACATTCGATTTATCAAAAGACCACAAAAGATTCTTGGAAAAAGATTTGACAGGAATTGACATAATGCCCTTTGCAGCCCATCTTGCAGTTATGCATCTCTCTCTTCAAGCATTATTGTCAGAGACTGAAAAAGTAAGAATTGCAGTGTGGGATTCCACAGAACTAAAACCTGGAATGAACATACCTGCAATACGCAGTGAATTGAAAGCTGCTTACAAGAGACCAACACTAGACATGTTCAAAGAAGGGGGTACCACTTTTCTTAAAGACGCTTACATCAAAAAAGGTGCAATCACCTTAGATGGAGTTGGTGGAGAAGAAATACCTCTGGAAAAAGCAGATTTAGTACTAATGAATCCTCCATTTACGAGACAAGAAAGACTCCCAAAACAATATAAAATCTCTTTAAGCAAGCGACTTAAGGAATATGAAGAATATTTGCATGGACAACTGGGACTACATGGATATTTCGTATTATTAGCTGACCGTTTTGTGAAAGAAGGCGGAAGGCTAGCTCTTGTTCTTCCTTCAAGTATTTTGAGAATCCAATCTACTCAAGGTATCAGAGAACTACTAAGTAAAAATTATACAATCGAATATATTTTCACAACTTGGAAAAGAGCTGCATTTTCAGAGAGTGCAAAATTCAGAGAAGTACTGCTTATTGCCAAGAAGAACAGTTCTCCATCTGATAATGAATATTGTGCAGTAGTTAATCTAAAACGAATGCCAGAAAATTTGAGGGATGCTAGAGAAGTTGCTCTTAAGGCAAAAATAGGATTCAAGAAAAAACTGGAAATAGACGATGAAGATTTGGCAATATTCTTCGTAAGTCAGAAAGAATTGAAAACGAATCTTGAAAATTGGTTTAGTTATATAGCTGCTTATGACCCAAAGCTATTCAGAATCTTCGAAAATATAGAACAAGTTGCTAAGGATAAATTGATACATATGGATTACGATGCTCAAGAATTCGACCTGAGACATGTTAAACAAGAGAATGTTCATGGAATTGTTGTTAGATATCCAGAAAGAGCTAGGAGAAGAAACGATAGGTACTATGTTACGAAAATACAAAAAAAAGCACTTATAGCCAAAGAGAGGTTCTTTAATGAGGAAGCCAAAATTCCTCTTACTAGTCTTTCTTATGGGTTGCGTAGCTCATCTGGTGTTAGAACCGTAGATGTGAGCACTCAAACTGATTTTGTAATAATTAAAAACTTTGGAGATTTGAACAAGGTCTGTCCTGGAATTAAGAAAACAACATTGAAAAAATGGAAGGAAAAAGTGGAATCAAGGTCTTCTAATTTGTTAATTGCTAGACGTTTTGTTCTTCCTGCACCAGGGTTATCAGTGCTTGCATTTTATTCAGATAAACCAATGGTTGGTGTTGACATGTGGAGTATCAAAGGTTTGTCAAATGAAGAAGCTAAGCTTCAGGCGCTTTGGTTTAATAGTACACTAAATCTTCTTCAAGTATATCTACTGAGAACTCTTGATACTTGGATGAAAATTCACGATTATACTCTAAATGAATTTGTCTTCTTGAATATTGGAGAATTATCACAAAAAGAACGAAAAGAGCTTTTAACCCTTTTTGATGAATTTGGAAACACTGAGCTTCCAAGTATTCTTACACAGCTCAAACAAAAACATAACTTGCGTAGAAAAGTCGATATGGCTTTTCTTAAAATATTTGGATACGACGAAACTGATGCAAGAAGGCTATTAGACCAAATATATGAGCTATTATCAGAAGAAATCATTAGATTGAAGATTTTCATGAAGGAAAACTAACCACGTCATTGTGGAAAAGAAGTAGTTAGAAAGAGATGGGTAAGAGAGACGGTTATGTCTGCAAGAACTGCGGATTTGTTCTCCCTAAGAAAGATGCTGTTATATCTGGTTACGATTCTCAGTCTAGTCTAAGGCATATTCACTGTCCCAGATGTGGAAAGATAATTACTCATTCACCTTAATCTTAATTAAAAGACAAGCCTCTGAAAATCTCTAAATGTAAAAAGGCGGAAAAAGTTAAAGCTGAATAGTTTTAGGTATCTCCCCACTATTCATTTATATGTTCTAAAACAGAGCTTAAAAGGATAAACATCAAAACCTAAATTACAACGTATGCAGAGATGAAATAACGAGATTGAAAATTGCTGTTACGTTATTGCTTTTCTTACAAGTCTTGTGTCTATTCTCGTTCCCTACGGCTAAAGGCATAAACTCTATTCCTGATAGCTATAAGAATCTGAGATTTTGGGACAGTGAATTGGATAACTGTTATGCTTGCCAAGATACAAACGTTTCTTGTGTTTCTGCTTCGATTCAAATGGTTCTAAAATATCTTGATTTTTCGCCCTTACCGAATCAGACCCAATTAGCTAACGAAATGAATACTGCCATAAATAGCACTACTAAATGGAAATTCACCTACATACCTTTCAAGAATAGAGGCTACATCGATTACTATAACCAATCGCTTTCTGATGATTTTAGTAAAGCGTTAGAATTTCTCAAAGGTAATGTATCTCAAAATTATCCAGCAATACTAAAGACGTGGTATAATGAAACTTGGAAAGCTAAAAATATCACTCATGGCAGAGTTGTCACAGGGTATAATTCAACGGGCATCTTCCTTCATGACCCTTCTGATGGACGACCAAATGGATACATGAATTATTCTACCCTTTCCAATCTTTGGAATGATTTAGGATACTGGGCGTTTATAGTTAAACAGGAACCAGAGTTTGATTTGATTGTTAATGTAAAAGATAGGTTCGGAAATCCAGTTCCAGATGTAGAATTCACTCTCAGAGGAAAAATCAATAGAACAAATAGGAGCAATTCAAATGGAACTATGGAGTTTCCAAATCTTACCATAGGCAATTATGTGTTAAATTATAATTGGAGATTTGATTCAGAAGAGGATGAACTCATTTTAACAAAACCGCTTGTAGAAAACTATACGGTCTTTTGTTCTAATCAGACAATAATAGTGATTTTTGCAATCATAATATTTTTAGTCCTGACGTTATTGTATCTGAAAAAAAGAGGTTGATGAATAACAACACCAAATAAGGCTTTTTCAAATTTGAAGTATTTCATCACGTGCTGATAAAAAATTGTTCTGGTTAACAAAACTTAAATATCTGGTTTATTAAGATTTAATAATATGGGGGAATGAACCTGTATGCCATCTCTAGAAAGTCAAATGGACTTGAATATAATACTAAAAGACCCACGTGCAATAAAAATTGTTGAAAATCTTCCCCTCGAACAAAGAGACCAAATTATTGAGAGATACTTAATTCTTGGAGAAATGGTTGTTTCACATGCAAGCATAGCTACACGCAAAGAAACTATTGAAGATTTCTTTTCGCCACTCAAATTAGATATTGAAACAATAAGAGAACAATTACGACAAATAGTTCCAACAATAGCAAAACCAGTTAACAAAGGAGAAGTAACCGTTGATGCAATTTACGAGAGTCTTCGAGAGCATTTTATGGATGACTCGTTTGAAGATGTATCTGCAATAGGTAAATATGCGGATATTCTCGCAACAACAGGTGATACAAACACTTCAATTCTTATTGAACTAAAGGATTATACAGGCAACGTTCCTTCCAAAGAAGTTGATAAATTTTGGAGAGACATGGAAAGAAGAGGAACTAAATACGGAATTTTCATCTCTATGCGGTCAGGAATTTCCAAATGTTCCAGTTGCATCAATATTAAAACCCGAATGGATAAAACTGCAATCTTTGTAGTTAATAGCGAACTAAATTGGAGAGGACATTTATTTGCACATTATGTTCTAAAAAAAGTGATAGAGCTTGAAACAACAAAGAGAAAAGAACTTAATGGTAACGAAATTGGAAAAATTCTTACCAAGATAAATAATTACGCATTAGAACTTCAAAAAAATTCTATCACTATTGAAAAAATCCAGAATATTGCCGATGGATTGAGAACAACGTGTAGAAAAAAACTTGATGAATTAATTAGCTTGTCCAACGAATTTACTACAAAACAAAATGAGAAGATTAATGACATAATAGAAGAAATCGGGAAAGTCGAAATCTAATGAAGACTTTTTGTCCTTTTTTAAAAGATACTTGTCGAGGGAACGAGTGTATGATGTTTAGAAATGAAGAGTGCATTTTTGTTGCTTTCCTACAAAATTATTTTGAGGATTCTTCTGAAACTGAAATGTTAGAAACAAATGAATTGACACCGAATCAAGAAATTGATGTACCTGACTGGTTAGAAACAATAACCTCAGAAGAAATTGCCGAAAATATTTTGGAGTTTAAAAATAAACGTTACCCCGAGGAAGAATTTCTAGGAATACACTCAGTCATTAGGATGTATTGGGATGAAAAAGGCATAGAAGAATATCAAATGCCTTCTGAAATACAATCAAAAATTTATAGAGCCAATACTTTCGCCCAAATCATGATTCGTAAAGAAAAGAAAAAACTGAAAGATGAGAAATTAGAGAAAGAAAACTCAGAACTTCCCTCTTTAGTTGGACGATGTGTTGATTGGGCTAAAGCTAATGGATTGAAAAGACTGACTGTTGCAGATGTTGATGCGTATATTCTTGAAAGAAAACTCGATATTCTAAACGAAACTAGAAGAGCAATTTATGCAAAGGCAAATGTTGAATTAAAATGTGCTAGATAACATGAAGCATACAAACGTGAAAACTAAAGATTCTTACATTTGCACTCATTGTGGATATGTCCTTCCTAAAAAAGAAGCTAAGGTTTCTGGTTGGGATTCGCAGTCTTCTCTAAGCCATATTCATTGTCCTAAATGCGGAAAAATAATTACGCATACACCTTAGTTTTTCATTAAAAGAAAGGCGGAAAAAGTAAACTTCATTTCGCTTTTGTCCACCGCTTTATTTTTCCACACCTACGACAACGTTTTTGATAATCATTAATGTTAGAGAATGAAGATGTTACTAGATGTGACCTTCCCCACTTGTGCAATCCTATTTTGCATAAAAATGAGTTTTTGTTTTTTGGCAATTGTGAATTCTCTTAACGATTTTATTTTAATTTAGTCTTTAACGCTTTTGCATTATTTTTCTTCATAGCTTTTTATTGATTTTTATAAAAAATCAATTAATGTCTCTAGATTGAACAGTTATTGTCAAATTTAAAGGAACAACTGAACCAATAGATAGATGGAGTCCAAGTCGTCTATTCTGATAAGCAAAACTGGTATACCAATCCCCTCCCTGAGAATAGACTTTAGTGGTTTCTGTTTCAACACTATCATACATGAATCTATCAAAGTCCAAAGCTAAAATTTCAAGGACAACATCTTCATTATTCTCGATTAAATAGGAATAGGTTTCTAACCATGTTCCGTTTCCCATATCTTGATAACTCGGTTGAGCAGTTGTCACATCAACGTCAACATCGTCTATTTGTTTCCAATAAGTAATATTAGCATTAAATGGTTCTTCAATTTTGTTTATATCAAAATCTATGGAAGAAAAGTTATAATCAAAAGGTATGAAATCATAATTGACTTCTAAAGTTTCATTTAATGATACATAAACCGCTCCAACTTGGTCTTTGTCCTCCTGTGATGAAGTTGCTGTGAGTCTAGGGCTTTCAGTACTTCCTATGGTGATGTTTGTTAAATTTGGGATACGAATCTTCTTAAGTAGAGGAAATTGAGCTGGACTAATTGTATATTGTTTCTGAAAAAGCCTATAGAACTTGGTTGTAGTTTTAATTGTGTTTGAAGTCAATCTTTCACTAAAGATAAATAAGTAAATCCTTTCTGCAACATAATAATCTTGAGATAGAGTTTCTTGACCTTCCCGATATTGAGGAATGAACAAACCCGCACTTGTATCTGGTAAAACAATAACAAGCGGGAATAATAAAAGAAGTGAAAGCCCTACAATGTAGATTTTTTTCCTGAAAAAACTGACACATTGTTTTACTTCTTGAAGAAATTTTTTGGTATCATTTTTGATATTCCTCTCATATTGAGGATTTGATAATTTTGAAAAAAACTGAGCATTTGGAAAATATAACACCGTGATAGATAAGCCTCCAATTATAAACACAATACAACTTAGCTTAAGATATTCAACCCATGTGTATTGGAAAAAAATTCTTGTTGAAGTTGGATAGAGAAATATTAGGGCATTCACGATAAATACCGTTATAACAAAAATGCCAAGGATTAAAACATAATAAAGCGAAATTTTTCTTATATTTTTTAGTATCGGCATGGTAACACTAGAACCAAATAACCGAATTAGTATTGCGAAACAAACTAACAGGGACATTGGAATCATGATTAATTCAAAACTTATCCAATTTGTGATGCCTAATCCCTTGCCCGACCCCCAAAAAGTCAATAGTCTTATTGGTAAATAAATCATTACTAAAATGGAAAAAATAGCAGCAACTGTGGCATTGTCCTCATCATTATCCACTATTGGTTCAATTTCTTTATCTGTAGAGGCTTTAACCCCCTTAATTCTTTCCTGTGTTTCCCTAACCATTCCCGCAATTTCTATAGGAGAAGCAATGTCTGTAGTATCGCCTCTTCTTTTGTAAACAACTTTAGGGTATCTAGTCATTTTATGGGGTTTCATCACGCTTTCAGGAATGCTCATAATAACGAAGAATTTGGTATCATACTCTTCGATTTTAACATCAAAATCAACGGGTGGGTCACATCCACTTGTAATAATCTGTTGCATTTTCTCCGAGTCAAAAGTTTTCGGATTAATACCAATTATTCGTCCCCCTTCTTTTGGGTCTTCTTTGCCAAATACTATATGTCCACCTTTAGTGTTAGCGAAAGCAGAAACGTCTTTGGCAAATTCTCTTTTGGCTTTATCTGACCTGAGATTGATTTCACGTTTGAAATCTAGAGTTACACTCTCTTGAGTCTCGTGTAATAACTCTTCTAATAGTTTCGGCATATACCTCTTCATTATTTAATGATATATATTAGATTTTCAAAAAACCTAAAACGAATTTTCTACTTGAAATGATATGGAAAAGGCGGAAAAGTAATTACTCATACACCTTGAATCAATCTCTTTTTTGTACATTAACACTTCACTAAACTATGGTTCTGAGTGTTTCTAACACGCATAAAAAAAGAATGCCAACAATTACAGAATTGATTAGAATATCAAATATTGAACAAAAAAAGCATAAATGTTAAGTAATTACCAATTAATATTATCTCCAAGTTTGTTTGAATTAGGGGAGAATAAAATGGTAGACTGTCCTTTTCGAGACATTAGAAGAGTTTCCCGTCATGGGATAAGAAACGTGGAACAGGTTTGTTCAATAGGCAGTAAAGGTCCTTGCTTCATAGGTTTAACCGAAGAAGAAGCAAATAATAGAGTTTGCAACAATTGTGAAGTGCCAAAAGTAATGAATGCTGAACATTGTACATATCTTTCACCAACAAACCATTTTGCAATGAGAGGAATTCCAAGAACCATGTATAATTGTAGGCATTGGAATGAAGGTTTAGGTAACTTAGAAGCAGCTCTTGAAAAATGCAAAAACTGTGATGATTACACAGTAATTTAATCTTGGAAACCCCATAGCCTTTATAGAAGGAAATATTTTGAAACGGAAAATTGATGTTTCCTTGAAAGGCGACAAAGAAGGCATGATTGGGAGAGAATGCCCTAGTTCTAAATGCAACAAATACTTCAAGGTGTTAATTAAAGAATTAAATGCATTCAAGTCAGGAATTTTTTATTGCCCCTATTGTGGAGAATCAGAACCAGTTAAGGAATTTATCACTAAAGACCAAATGGAATACGCAAAATCTTTGGTTTTACGTGAAGTTATAGGAGAGTTTTCGAGAGAACTTAAGAAACTAGAAAGACGACCTGACCCTCACGCATTTATTTCTTTTGGAATAAAAGTGGGCACTCCTTCAATCCCCGTTAGGGCTTATGTTGAGAGGGAATTAAGTAAAAAAGTAACTTGTGAACAATGCGGAAGTTCCTTTAGGGTTTACGGGGCATCATTTTTTTGTCCATATTGTGGCATAAGAAAACCATCATCAGTTTTCAGCGAAAACGTTGAAATGGTACAGGCGTTTTTAAATTTCAAAGGTACGCTACGTGCTGACACTGAAATCCTACATGCTGTATCAAAAACAGGGATTTTAGACCAACTCATTGAACGTTCATTAGATATGCTTGTAACGGCATTCGAGACTTATTGTAAAACTGTGTATATTCAACAAATGAAAAAGAAAAATCCAAAACTTGACATTGGGTCTCTGCAAAAAAGAATTAAAAACGCTTTTCAAAACTTAATAATTGGAAATAAGTTTTTTGCTCGTAAATTAGGCATAAACTTCCTTAAAGCATTATCAAAGGATGACTTGACTTTTACCCTTAAAGCATTCCAAAAGCGTCACGTTTTTGTACATAATTCAGGGATAATCGATTTACCATATGTTAAATTAACTGGAGAAGATAAGAAATTAATTGGTAAGAGATTAACAGTCGATAGTGCTGAAATAATTCGTCTTGTTAAGATTCTTAGCCAAATTGTTGAATATATCGAAAAATCAATTTAGCCATTTTACGTCAACTATCAGTTCAAATTCACCTTTGAACTCATTTTATTTCTTGCAAATATGAAAGCTGTTTCGACACCTTTAAGTATGTAAAAAAGTGACGCTAAAGTACAGTTTTGGTGAACGCTATGAACACGCAAAAACTATCTCCCCAAACGTACGTTAGTAACGTACAAAATTGGGAAGACAAAGAAAGACTACGTTCTGGACGTAGCTCTCTAATATGAATGATTTCTGTTGGGTGCTTAGGTTTTTGTTCAGCCTCTTTTTGCAGATTATAGCCACCAAGGTTGCAATAAGAAGCAAAGACAAAAGGACCCATGATGGGAACTCTGAGATTGCATCGGTTCCGATTATTTTTATGGTTTTGGTGATGTGGAAAACTAAGTGTGGTAGTGGCGTTTGCTCCAAGGTAATCATCATTTCCGATCCATTCTACTTTAAGCGTGAAGGTGCCAGAGGCGGTGTTGACCCATTGAATGTTATATTCTCCAGCATCGTTTGTTGTGCCTGATCCGATAGGAACCCATTCGTTACCTGTGATAGAGTATGATAGAGTTACTAACTTGCCCTGTAGAGCACTTCCGTTTACGTCTGTTAATCTCCCATTTACGTTAACCGCCGAGCCTACGACGGTTGATGATGCGTCCACTGAGATAGAGATATGGGTTTCAAGAGCTGGTGTTGGTTCAAGCTCTGGTACTTCTGGTGCTTCAGGATTCGGCTCAGTCAAGAAAGGAACAAAACTGACTGTGCCCAAGTCGAAAGAATATTTAGAGCCATAGATTGTTAGGTTGATTGCTTGGGTGTCAGTTGTTCCCCACCAATTATATGAGGCGTCAATGTTGCTTGAGGTGCCTTGCAAGTGAATGCTGTTCTCGCTGTAGTTTTCGATATTATTATGATTGATCTTTGCCTCGCCTCCAAATCACTCTCATGTGTTGCGCTCTCCCTTCTGTTGTTGACTCTTGAAGCGTGGATTAAGATGCTTATCTTTGTCTGAACTGTCTGTTATAGAAATCATATATTCTCAAACGGGCAAAATGAAGTTATATCTAGTTTTTCATTCACTTTTCAATGCTTTAATTATTGCAGCGATACCAAAACATACAGCCAAGATTACCTCACTTACTCCAGTAATTGTAATTGAACCATCTGGATTTCGGGTTATATCATAAAGTGGGAGAGAAATATCTAATCCAGCCACAAATAGAATGATAAACGCAATTGATACCAGTGCCAAGACAGCAACTATCCAATCAATTTTCATATCATTTAACACCCCCTTTCTTGTTATTATTTTTGTTTTTTGGAGATGTTGTATTTAAATATCATTATGATAATGTTGGTTTTTACAGAGAGAAATCTTGCGTTGGTTTTAGAATCTAAAAGTTACTTATTACACACACTTGGACCGAAAATCATTACACCAATTAAGAGAAAAGCTCCAATAACCGTAGCAGTCCCACCAATCGCAATTATGAAACCTGATACCCAAGCCAATCCCACGACAATAAGCCCTGGCTTTCCCGCCATGTTGTAAGTACCCAAAAGTCCTGTTGCAGTTGTAGCTATAACGATAAGAAAAATTATTAACGAAATCATAAAATCGTTATTGGGAAATAAAATTTTTAGAAGAGCCCTGATAACTTCTTCTTCTGGGTCAACGCCAACCCAAGTAAATAAGCCACCCAAAAAGCCGAAGCCTAATATAAATTCCCGAGCAAAAATCTCTGATTTTGTTGGCATAAGTTATATTTTAATGCGATGCTTTTATTAAAATTGTTCTGGGCATGGCGAAGAAAATAGTTTGAGTACTTTACAGAAAATTTGAAAATATTTCTTTGATCTAAAAAAAGGGAAAGGGAATCAAGCGAAGAAAGCTTTGATTTTAAAAGAAGAGTCTCAGATATTTGGATTGTATTGGAGGCTAACGGTTAGGCGGTTTCTGCTTGTGCTTTCAGGTAAACTTTTCGCTGAACCTGAAAAGCCTGTGTTTCTTATTCGTGAAGCGTGACCGTAACGTTTAACGATCCAGTTTTTGCCGAGTGTTCCACGTACTAGCTGCGGATTTGTTGTAACTATCATAAAAGGCAGTTTTGTTTGGCTAGTGTAAAGTTCTGCAACAAAGTTTAGGAGCCGTTTTCCGATGCCTACTCCCTGATAGTCTGGGAGAACAACAAGTCGGGACACTCGGTAATATCGTGTTCTGAATTTAACTGTTAAGACTGCAATGAATGCTACAGGTCTATCCTGAAGAGTCGCAGCGTAACAGCGAGATCCACTTGATAGAGTTCCGCTTAGATAATGATACTGCCGAAACATCTGCCAAAGGCTACGCCCGCACTTACGGACTTCGAGCTTAAGTTCTGGTCTCCGTCTTTTTTTTTACTAAAACTCATATCATCCGTGCAGAACACCCAATCAGGCTCCAGCCAATCCAGTATATCGTAGTGACAGGTTACGGCTATGAACTGTTTGTCTGTTCTTCGGATTGCCTTTGCGATCGCATAGGATGCTATTTTTGCGATTTCCCTGTCAACAACGCTCGTGAACTCGTCAAAAACAACAAGTTTTTGTGGCATACATAAGGCTCTTGCGATGTCAACTCGCATTTTTTCGCCCTGACTAAGGCAGCTATAGCTTTTGAGCCAATCAGGCGGACTAGCAAAGCCGACACTACATAATGCCTTTGTAACTTCTCTTGTTTTATGGTTTTCTGGGAAATCATCCAGAATTGAATCGTGTACATATTCTAGATTTTTTATGTAATTGTCCGGAAAAAGCTGTTTTGCTATGCTGGTTTTTCCTGTGCCACTTCTGCCGACAATAGCGCCAATCTGCCAGTCTATGTTCTCTAAAGGCAGTTTGCCTTTGAAGCGTTTTTCTAGTTTAACGTCGTTGAGCGTAAAGGAACCGATAACACTGTTTGCTCGGAAGCTTTCAGGTGCAGTCCACTTTTTTATAAAATTAAAACTCGGCACTTGTAGCCCTGCTCCTTCAACTTTTCATATATTCTTTTCTGGTGTTCCTCATCATTGCATTCAATTATGATTTCAAATGTTTCAGGTATTATCTCAGTTTTTGTTCCTAGATGTTGCAGAAGTTCTGGGAGAGGTTCACCTATTGCCTGCAGAAGCTGCTTAAGTTCTTCGTTTTCTCCAGCTTGTATTATTTTTGCGTACTCTTCTTGGTCTGCATCTTTTCTGTGCTTTCCCTTCAGCTTGTTGAGGACTTGTCGTAGGAGTCTGCGGTCTACATCATCTACGGGAAGCCTAAGAACTGGACCCATAAACTCTTCGTGTGCAATACAAACATCAACTCTTTGCTCGCCATCAGCAAACACTCCATCTTTGTTTGTAACTACAGGATAGACCCAACCATACTTTTTGAGGCTCTTCCAGATTTCCTCTTTCTGTTTAACTGTTGTAACATTAGGATTATTTCCGTCTTTTTTGAGTTCTCGGAGGTCTTCAACAATGTCTTTGTATTGTTCGGGGATTGTTATTTGTGTGGTCATGCTTTTTCTCCTCTTTGTTTTGCTTCATATTGCTTTTTGGATGAGCAGGATAA
>Ga0307431_1000978_pt1 | contig 17234 bp, 14 predicted proteins | sample SalMarWE160170MG_FD_202155 | JGI IMG/M metagenome (GOLD analysis project Ga0307431, IMG submission 202155) | Salt marsh sediment microbial communities from the Plum Island Ecosystem LTER, Massachusetts, United States - WE1603-170 | ecosystem: Environmental > Aquatic > Marine > Intertidal zone >...
GTCCAAACCCCCCACGAAGCCAGTATACCTATGGCCAGGATGCCTCCGGTCTCCAGAAGGGCATCTCTAGGCACCGGCGAGATAAGGATGGCTCTGGGTAGCATAATGGCTAATGCAACGAAAGAGGTGATTAGGCTTCCCTTTAGCCTGAAGGTGAAACTGGCGTAGATTATGGGCAACAGAAAAAGAATGCGGTCCAAGGCGTGTCGGGTCAGGCCGAAGTGAAAGCTGGGTGGCGTACCGGTAATACCAGTTAGCTCGATATAGTGAAGTACACTACAAAGCACCAAAAAGACCAGGACAAGCCAAAAATTACGGTTTCGTATAAGTCCCATCGGTATAACCCTAAAATGCTGATTGCTCATGGGAGGTCTTCAATGGCAAACCAACCCCTTTTCAGGCCATACAGTATTGCTTCAGAGCGGGAACCCACCCCCAGCTTATTGAAGATGCTCCTCATGTGGGCTTGGACGGTGCGCTCGCTGATAAAGAGGGTATCGCCGATATCCTTATTACGCATACCTTTGGCGGCTATCTTGAGTACTTCCGTCTCGCGTTCACTCAAGGGTGACAGGGGTCGGACCGGCGCCGGCCCCTCGGCAGGAGTTTTGAAGCGGGTCATCAGCTTGCGCAGGACTGTAGGATGAATCATCGGCTCTCCAGCATAGACGGCTCGAACAGCACCAATCAACTCGTCACCACTTACATTCTTCAGTAGATAACCGGCGGCGCCTGCTTCCAACATGCTGAAAATATATTCATCATAATCATAACCGGTGAGGACAAGCACTATGGTGGCGGGTAAGATAGCCTTGATTTGCTTGGTAGCCTCAATGCCACTAAGTTTGGGCATGGCGACATCCATAATGACCACATCAGGCTTGAATTGGCTGGCCAATCGGACCGCCTCCTCACCATCACCAGCCTCACCCACAATCTCAAAATCCTGTTCACGCTCCAGGAGTTGGCGAGTACCTTGTCGCACCACCACGTGGTCTTCAGCCAGTAGAATCCTGATAGTATTCATAGTATGCCTTCTCTGCTATCAGTATAAGCCGTTTCGGTAGTATCTTCAACCACGGTGGTAGTGAGTGCTATGAAGGTAATCTCTTGGTGAAAATACCTAGGTAAAAATGCCTAGTCGGCAGTCGGATGTTTGCGTTAAGGCGAAGTGAAAAATAGGCACTAAGGCGGATGGCACGAGACTTCCGATATTGTTAAATATAAACAGAGGCCAAGAATGACGAATGGGAGTAAAGGAAATATGGCTCAAATAATGGTGGAGAAGGAGGGAAAGGCGATGAAAATAGGCGATACGGTCAAAATTAGGAAGTGCGAGCCAATACCGGGGGTGGTGGGCGAAAATGCTGATATAGTAGATATGCAAATCCAAGAGTTCGAGAAATATACTGTATATCCTTTGTGGGTCAAGATCACCTCTGGCGAGCGCAAAGGCAAGATTTACGGCTTCCGATATGATGAGGTAGAGATACTACCTAAAGCGTATGAGGTACAAGTCGTAAGCAAGAGAGGAGGGACAGAGACAGTGAAGACAAAAGTGGCTGAACAGCTGGAAGAGCTCCTGAAGGGCGTTACTACGGTAGAGGAGGTGGCCGAGGTAGAGAAGGCTATTAACGAAGTCAAGGGGAAGGTCTTGGCCGAGCCGGCTCTGGGCTTCTGGGAAGGAAAGACACCCTGCTGGGAGATGTTCCGCTGTCCCGAGGCAATGAGGAATGAGTGTCCGGCATTTAAGTATCGGACTCTGCCGTGCTGGCAGATTGAGGGTACTTACTGCAAGCTTCTCGATTACGGGCAAAGGGGCGATGGCACCGATATCTGCCAGGTATGCCGAGTTTACAAGAAATGGGGTCACGGTGAGCCGATAGAGATAAAGCTTTGTGGTAAGGGATTCAATCCGGCTGGGAAAGCAGTTCCCAGGTGAGCTAAAAAGAGAAAGGCTGGAGCTAGATAATAACTATAACGCGGAATTGCCTAATTAGTATTAACTTCGAGGGCATATATCGCAAGTAATGAGGATACACCAGCTTGTGATAGGTGTTCTCTTTGTATTAAAACATGGCGACCAAGCTCACCTTAACCAGGCGAGCTAGCAATTATCGCCACAATTATTACAATCGCCGCATATTACCGCAGCAGGAGGTATAACATGGCAGCAGTGGAAAGTGAGGTGCGTCCAGGAGTTGGGTATGCGGGGAGGGTTTTCCGACAAATTCAGGAAGTGATTGATGAGACTGGCGGGCAGGCTGGCGCCCTTATTCGGGTGCTGCAGCAGGCACAGGGACTAATTGGCTATCTCCCAGCCCCGGTAATAAAGACTATCTCCCGAGATTTAAAGGTTCCTCTCAGCGAGGTATATGGGATAATCAGTTTTTATCACTTCTTTTCTATGGTGCCTAAGGGTAAGTATGTTATTCAGGTGTGTATGGGCACCAGTTGCTATGTTAAGGGGGGACAGAGGATTCTGGATGCCTTAAGGAAGGACTGGGGGCTAGAGCCTGAGGGAATTACTCCCGATGGCAGGTTCTCTCTGGAAACCGTTCGCTGCCTGGGTTGCTGTGGTCTATCCCCGGTAATGGCTATTGGTGAAGATGTCCACCGAAAGGTCAAACCCAGCCAGGTAAAGGATATTCTGAATTCTTACCGTTAGGAGGGAATAGAAGGTGGTGCGAATCTCCTCTATAGAGGATCTGAAAAGATTGAAAGCGGCTGTAGAACCGCTTTTTGCTGTGCGTGAAGATGGGGACTTCACCAAGATTAAAACTACACCTGAAATTAACATCCGGGTTTGCCGGGGGAGCGGTTGCACTGCATCTGGGTCAGAAAAGGTAACCAGGGCCTTTGAAGAGTCCATCAAGGGAAACGGGCTGGAGAAAAGGGTCAAGATTATAATAACAGGGTGTCATGGTCTTTGCGAGATGGGGCCTATAGTTATAATCAACCCTGGGGATATCCTTTATACCAGGGTGAAAGAGGAGGATATAGAGGAGATTGTACAGAGCCATCTAATAAAAGGCGAAATAGTGGAAAGATTGGTTTACCATGACCCGATAACAGGAAAACCAATACCGAGATACGGCGAGATTAGTTTCTATTTGGGGCAGGAGAGGAGAGTGCTGCATAATAATGGCTTCATCAACCCCTGGAGCATTGATGAATATATTGCCCGGGATGGTTATCAAGCCCTGGGCAAGGTCTTGACTCAGATGGAGTCTGAAGAGGTCATTGATGAGATTAAGAAGGCGGGGTTACGGGGTCGGGGAGGAGCCGGCTTCCCTACAGCTACAAAATGGGGATTTGTTCGCAGTGCGTCCAGTGAGGGGAAATATGTAGTTTGTAATGGTGATGAAGGTGACCCCGGGGCTTATATGAACCGGTCCGTCCTGGAGGGTACCCCCCATTCAATAATCGAGGGGATGGCTATTGGTGCCTATGCTATAGGGAATGTGTGCCAGGGCTATGCCTATGTTAGAGCTGAGTATCCTCTGGCTATTGAGACTCTAAGCCACGCCATCGCTCAAGCCCGAGAGTATGGTCTCTTGGGCAAAAATATTTTAGGTACCGGCTTTGAATTTTCTATTGATATCTTCCCCGGGGCTGGTGCCTTCGTCTGTGGGGAAGAAACAGCCCTTTTGGGTTCCATCGAGGGGAAAAGGGGAAATCCCAGGCAAAGACCTCCCTTCCCGGCAAACGTCGGGGGAGGACTCTTTGGCAAGCCTACCGCTATCAATAATGTGGAGACATGGTCAGATGTCCCCCAGATTATTTTAAAGGGAGCTGACTGGTTTGCCAGCGTTGGCACGGAGAAAAGCAAGGGGACAAAGACCTTCAGCCTGGTGGGGAAAATAAACAATACAGGACTGGTCGAGGTCCCCCTAGGGACACCGCTAGGAAAAATTGTATTTGATATTGGCGGAGGGATACCGAACGGCAAAAGATTCAAGGCAGTTCAGATAGGTGGACCATCGGGGGGTGTTATCCCCATTGAGCATCTCAATACGCCTGTTGATTATGAAGCGGTTACCGCTCTAGGAGCAATTATGGGCTCGGGTGGACTGGTGGTCATGGATGAGGATAGTTGCATGGTGGATGTGGCTAAATTCTTCCTTCAATTCACTAGGGATGAGTCCTGTGGTAAATGTACTCCTTGCCGGGCAGGGATTCCTGAGATGTTGCAGATTCTAAACAAGGTCAGCCGGGGAGAAGCCACCCTGGAAGAGCTGGATACTCTGGAAGAACTGGCTGAGATGGTTGCCTCGGCTTCTCTATGTGGGCTAGGGCAAACCAGTCCAAATCCAGTCTTAACCACACTACGCCACTTCCGTGAGGAGTATGAAGCTCATATTATAGATAAAAAGTGTCCGGCTGCCGTTTGTCAGGCCCTATTTAGAGCCCCCTGTCAGCATACCTGTCCTGTAGAACTGGATATCCCCGGTTATATCAGTTTGATTAAGGAGGGTAAGTTTGTTGAAGCTTACTGTTTAATCAAACAGCGCAATCCTTTCCCCTCCATCTGTGGTCGGGTGTGTCACCACCCCTGCGAGTTTAAGTGTCGTCGAGATCAGATTGATGAGCCAATAGCCATCAGGGAGCTTAAGAGGTTTGTTGCTGACTACGCTTTTAATTTGGGGGTTAACTATGCGCCTAAGATAAAGGCAAGGAAGAAGGAGAAGGTGGCTATCATCGGGGCTGGTCCCGCCGGGCTATCAGCAGCCTGGGACCTTGCCCTGGAAGGATACCAGGTTACCATCTTTGAGGCTCTTCCTGTGGCTGGGGGAATGCTGGCGGTAGCCATCCCTGAGTATCGTCTGCCTAAGGATATTCTGAGCCATGAGGTTCAAGAGATAGAAAATTTGGGGGTGGATATAAGACTAAATACACCGGTTAGCGATGTTGAATCATTGCTTAAGGACGGTTATAAAGCAGTGTTCATCGCCACCGGTGCTCATAAAGGAGACAAGATGGGGATTCCTGGCGAAGACCTGGGAGGGGTCTATGATGCCATCGAGTTCCTGAGGGAGGTCAATTTAGGTAGGGAAGTACCGGTGGGCAGGAGGGTGGCAATTGTTGGCGGTGGCAACTCAGCCATTGACTCTGCCCGAGTAGCTTTAAGAAAGGGCGCTGAGGAAGTACATATATTATATAGGCGCGAGAGGAAGGATATGCCAGCTATACCTGAGGAGATTGAAGCCGCTGAAGAAGAGGGAATCAATTTTCACTTCCTGGTAGCCCCGACTAGGATTTTAGGTAACGATGGCAGGGTTAACGGGCTTGAGTGTATCCGAATGGAACTGGGGGAATTTGACCGAAGTGGGAGAAGGACTCCCTCTCCTATCGACGGCTCGGAATATGTGGTAGATACGGATATGGTTATTGAAGCCGTAGGCCAAAAACCTGATACCTCTTTTATCAAGGATAACGGAATCAAGATGGGAAGGGGTGGGAGAGTAGTTGCCGACCGACGGACATTGGCTACTGGAAGAAAGGGGATTTTTGCCGGTGGAGATGCCGTAACCGGTCCTCAGACGGTAATTGAAGCCATTGCTGCCGGACAGAGGGCAGCCTCCTCGATAAAGAGATATCTCCGGGGGAAGGAGCTTTCACCATTGGTTGAGCGTGATGGATATGAACCGATTGCTTACTCATCTGTGCCACCCAGTGATGAAGAGGCACAGGAGAAGGCTAGAATTAGGGCTTCTGAAATCGCCATGAGCCAGAGAAAGACGTCGTTTAAGGAGATTACTTTGACCTGTAGCCCGGAGGAAGCCATAGAAGAGGCGTCAAGATGTCTTAGATGCGACCTTGAGGTTGGAGGATAAGCAATGGGTGAGATAACCTTAACCATCAACGGGAAACAGGTTAAAGGGAAGGAAGGCGACACTGTTCTTGAGGTTTGTCAGGCTAATGGCATTGATGTGATTAAGCGATGTCGGCGCCTGCCGAATGTGTGTGGTGGAAATTGAGAAGGAGAGGAGACCAGTCCCTGCCTGTACCTATCCGGCCCGGGATGGGCTGGTGGTTGAAACCAACACCGAGCGACTGGAGAGATATCGTCGCCAGATATTGGAACTTATATTTACCGAGCACAATCACTTCTGTATGTTCTGTGAAGCAAGCGGGGATTGTGAGCTACAGAAACTGGCTTACCGATATCAGATGGACAACGTGCGTTATCCCTATACCTTTCCTTCTCTATCTGTGGACTCACTAAGTGATTATCTGGTAATTGACCATAATCGTTGCATCCTCTGTGGCCGGTGCATTCGAGCCTGTAGCGAAGTGGCCGGCAGTCATACCCTGGATTTCAGTCAGCGAGGCTGGAAAACGCTGGTGACGGCTGACTTGGAGCAACCACTGGGCGAATCATCCTGTTTCCTCTGCGGTGCCTGTGTTCAGGCATGTCCTACGGGGGCTATTTTCAGTAAACTCAGCCTTTACAAAGGCAAAACGGATGAGTGCCAGCAAGTAAAGACCGTTTGCCCTGCCTGCGGAGTGGGCTGTGAACTGAATGTACTGGTGAAGGATAATAACCTGGTGAGGATTGAAGCCCCAGGGTTAACCGAGCCCAGGGGGCCATTATGCCGGATGGGGCGTTTTGGTCTGCTGGAGCCAACCCCACCTAGGGTTACCTCACCCCTGGTACGAGGTAAGCAGGGCGAGCTAGAGGAGTGTAGTTTACATAAAGCAGTGGAGGTAATCGTTGACGGGCTGGCAGGGGTAAAGGACGGTTTGGCCGGTATGATATCTACCAGGGTTCCCAGTGAGACACTTTCTTTGTTCAATAGGTTCATCGGTGAAGTAATAGGTAGCGATTCGATTGATACCCTGGACGGAGAAAGCTATCGAATAATTACCGAGGGTATCAGGCAATTTCAGGATAATGGAAGGGGATTAGACATTGAGTGTCCTATTGAGGGTATACTGGAGGCAGATTGCATTATTGTCGTCGGTGCCGACCCTGAGAAGACCAACCCTATCATTAGTACTCTCGTGCGCCGGGCTGTGAGCCAAAGAAAGGCAAAGTTAATAGTGGTAAACTCATCCCGGGATGTTTTTCCCCTCTGGACTGACCTTTGGCTTAAACCAAGGGCGGGTAGTGAAGGCGACCTGCTTAGTGGTCTAGCCAGGATTCTTATCGACAAAGGTCTAGTTGTGTCAGGAAAGGCAAGTGCCAGGCTTATTAAGTCTTTTAGCCGGTATGGAATAGGCGAAGTGGTCAGGACTACTGGCATAGAGAAAGAGAGATTAGAGTTGGCCGCGGAGATGTATGGTCAGGCTGAGCGTGGGGTCATCATCTATGGAGAAGAGTTGCTACGGACGAATGATGCCAGCTCGATTACCACTATCTTGAATCTGGCTAATATGACTGGAAATCAAGTTGGGGATAGGCTAAGAGTAATCTCACTTAAACCACGGGCTAATAGTCGTGGCGCCTGGGAGATGGGGTTAGCCAAGGGTATAAAGCGGGGCAAGCTGAAAGGGCTCTATCTCCTTCTCGCCGACGAACGTGATAGCGAGGAATTATTGAATCGGCTTAAGGGAATAGATTTCTTGGTAGTCCAGGCCAGCTATCAGTCACCGGTTACATCTATGGCTGATGTGGTTCTACCCTCACCGATATGGGCGGAAAGAGAGGGTAAATATATGACCATGGATGGGCGTGTTCTCGAATCAAAGCGGGTGCTTCAGCCTAAAGATGGCCTGCCTCAGGACCAGGAAGTATTAACAGAAATTTCCAGAAGATTGGGACGCAAGTTATCCTAAGTTAGGAGGCTAACGTTGGCAAAGGTAAAAGTGGCTTCAGCCTGGTTGGATTGTTGCTCTGGGTGTCATATGTCTTTTCTGGATATGGATGAGATACTTATTGATTTGGCAAATGTAATAGAACTCACCGCTAGCCCCATAACCGATATTAAAGAATTTTCACCGGTTGATGTCGGGATTATTGAAGGGTCAGTGAGTAATGAGCATGATGAAGAGGTAGCTAAAAACTTGCGTGCCAATTGCAAGATACTGATGGTATTAGGTGATTGTGCTTGTTTCGGGGGTATAAATAGTATGCGTAACCTGTTCACTATTGAAGAGATTCTTCAGAGATATTATAGTACTGAGAGTACCACCAAAGATAGTAAGATTCCCTCATCGGAAGACATACCACCGCTGACCGAGGTTAAGCCGGTAAATCAGGTGGTTAAGGTTGACTGTTATGTCCCAGGATGCCCGCCCTCAGCTAAAGCTATTCACTATGCTCTGACTGAACTTCTGGCGGGCAGAATTCCGGTGCTCCCGAGCGAGATGATGAGGTTTGATTAAGATTTCAAGGTGGAGGCATTGTTATGACTAGAAAGATTGTAATCGAGCCCATTACCCGGGTTGAGGGGCATGGCAAGGTAACCATTCACCTTGATGATAGAGGTAATGTGAGCCAAGCCAGGTTTCATGTTACTCAAGTGCGGGGGTTCGAGAAGTTTTGTGAAGGGCGGCTTTTTTGGGAGATGCCAGTCATTACCAGCCGAATCTGTGGTATTTGCCCGGTAAGTCACAACCTGGCTTCAGCTAAAGCTGGGGATGCTATTTTGGGGGTGAAGCTGACACCTGCGGCTGAGAGGCTACGCCGGCTAATTCACATGGCGCAGATTGTTCAGTCTCATGCCCTTCATTTCTTCCACCTGGCTAGCCCTGACCTGCTCTTCGGTATGGATGCTGACCCAGCCAAGCGAAATATCATGGGTCTTATTGCCGAAAAGCCCGAGATTGCCAGAAAGGGAGTAAAGCTTCGTGCTTTCGGTCAGAAAATAATAGAGATGCTCGGGGATAAGAGGGTTCATCCCAATGCCGCTATCCCGGGAGGGATGAATAAGGCTCTTAGTCCTGATAGGCGTGATGAAATCCTAAGCCAGGTGGATGATATTATCGCTGACTGCCAGTTCGCCATTGACCTAGTTAAGGAGTATTATGCTCAACATAGTGAGGAGGCTGCCACTTTTGCCAGTTTTGGCACCGGCTACCTCGGACTTGTCGACAATGATGGTAATGTTGAGTATTACGATGGCAAGCTCAGATTGAAAGATAGCCAAGGTATTACCCTGGAAGATAATGTAGCTCCGGAGAATTACCTTTCCATTATTGAAGAAAAGGTCGAGGATTGGACTTATCTTAAGTTCCCTTATTATAAGAAGCTGGGTTACCCTGTTGGTATGTACCGGGTAGGACCCTTGGGGCGGCTCAATGTTGCCGATGGGTGTGATACCCCTCTAGCTAATAAAGAGTTCTGTAACTTCAAGAAGCTGGGCAACAATGGCGTAGTCCAGGGGTCGTTATACTACCACTACGCCCGTTTGATTGAAATGCTTAATGCTGCGGAAAAGATAAAGCTACTGGTGCAAGATGAAATCATCTGCTCCCAGGAAATATGGGTCAATTCCGGTAAGATTAGCGAGGAGGGCATAGGCGTAATTGAAGCCCCCAGAGGGACACTCTTCCACCATTATTGGGTAGATACCAGTGGCAAAATTCGCAAGGTCAACTTGATTGTAGCCACTGGTAATAATAATTTGGCAATGAATCGGGCTGCTTACGAAGTGGCTAAGGGATTTATCAAAGACGGAAAACTTACTGAAGGGATACTTAATCGGGTTGAGGTTGCTATTCGCTGCTACGACCCCTGTCTCTCCTGCTCCACACATGCTCTAGGTCAGATGCCTCTGGTGATTCAATTGGTCTCTTCTAGCGGTGAGGTTATCAACGAGGTCAGTGCCGGCTAAATGGTTATCTGTGGTGCTGTGGTCGGTAGCACAGTGAGCGACTTAGCTATGTCCGGCTCTTATTGCCATCATTTTGCCACCACGTTGACTGAGCATATTGACAAGCTAAAAGAAATAGTATTAAAATAGTATCTAATTTGAGCACAAAACACTCTGGTAACAAGAGTGATAGAATTGCTGAGACAGGAGGGAAGGATGAAAAAAAACATTATACCTTTGCTAATAGTGGCGATGGTAGCTGTCTTAATTGTTACTGGTTGTAGGCCAAAGCCGCCAGAACGACCTGAGTATCCTGCAGAAATGCCTTGTGGCATGGTCGTCGATTTGAGCGGTCCTCATGCTGAACTGGGCAAAAAGCTAAGCACTGGGGCAGAAGTAGGCGTTTACCAGATGAACGAGTGGGGTGGCATCAGGAACATGTATTCTATGAACCTGAGGCTTATCGTGGCTGACGACGGTGGCTCACCTGCTCAGGCGGCTGTCGAGGCTGAGCGGTTAATTACCGAGGAGAAGGTCATTTTCCTACTGGGTGCCTGGCCAACGGCTATGGCAGTTAGCGAGGTTTGTGAGGAGCATGAGACTCCGTTTATCTGCCCCCTAAGCCTGGACTCGCTTCTTACCGAGCGTGGCTACTACTATACTTTCCGCATCGTCGGTGATGCCTCGGATGTGGCTGGTCAGATGGTATATGCCATGACTAAATCCGCCGAGGAGGCTGGACTGTCTCCGCCCCAGACCTGCTTCATGGAGTATATCTCTGATGACCCTAGTGTGGCTGTAGCTGAGGCGTTTAAGTCCCAGGCTGAGGGGATTGGTATAGACATAGTCGGTGAGGCGGTCGTTGAGGCTACGGCAACGACCTTTGTTCCTCAGCTCACCGAAATAGAGGCGGCTGAGCCAGATGTACTGTTCAGTTGCCACTACACCGATGATGCCATAATTCTGTACCAGGAAATGATGGACAGGCAGACCTATTTCCCCTACGGAGTATTTTCCTGGGGAGGCGGTCTGGAAGACCCGCGCTTTTATGAGGCGCTACCCCAGGCAGCCTATGAGTATGGCTTCAGTTACGAAACCGGTGACCCCTTGCCCCAAAGAAGGCATTACTACAATTGGGTTAACGACGAGGTTAAGGCTAGAATAGGTCAGGACTGGGAGGATTACTCCGTAGGTACGGCATATGCCGCAATCTGGATTGTTAAAGAGGGCCTTGAGCGAATGACACCACCTTCGGAGGTATCCAAGGTGGGCAGCTATGAGGGAATGGAGTTCAGCCTTGACCTGGTTGAATTCCGGACCAATCTCCAATATTCATTGGCTACCATGGTCGTAACCCGTGGCGATACTTCAAAGATTCAGCTACCCGATGGCACGGTGTTTCTGCCGGCTATGCAGGTGATGCGTTTTAACCGGATTGAGTTTGATGAGGCAGGGCAAAATCTCTACGGTGTTGGCGCGGTTAGCCAGAACATCGGTGGCACACGCTGGCCGCTATACCCGGAGACACGGAGAGAGTCAGACTCCCCATCGGTTGTCCTGCCGATACCACCTTGGGGCGAGCGGTAGAGCCAGACGGTGTTAGTATTAGGTTAAATGGTTATAGCAGTAATCGGAATCTGGGACAAGGGGGAGGTTAAAAGAGAGGAGCCTCCCCCTTGCTTAGGGTAGAAACCAGGAAAGGGCAGATTTATGATGGTAATTTCCACGATTTCTATAGCCATTTCAGGCTTTTATTGCCATCATTTTGCCACCAAATTGACCCAGCTTGTTGACAAATGGCAGAAAGTAGGTTATAACCAAATTGCCCCAAACTATTGACAGACGGCGAAAAGTAGGTTATATTACTGAACTAGTTGGTAAGGGCATGAACTATGGCTGAAGTTGCAGAAAGACGGAAACAAGTTACTTTCCGGGACATTGCCCGACGTGCTCTCAGACATGAAAACGCTGTCATCGGCATCGCTCTGGCAGCAATAATAGCTGTGTTGGCAGGTGTATCTCGGGGGGCAACAGTCACCCGGGGTAATATGGCGAATGTTCTGATACAGAGCTCCGTCCGGGGGGTGGCAGCGGTAGGTCAGGCCTTTTGTATCTTAACCGCTAATTTTGATTTGTCAGTTTCTGGGGTCGGAGTTATGACTATGATGCTGGGTAGCTCCATGATGACCACGGAGTGGACAAATATCCTCGGCTACCCGGCTTCTCCATTTATGGCGATACCGGTTATGCTGGCAGTGGGAGCCGCTTGGGGTTTGCTCAGTGGTTCCTTGGTGTCGCGGCTCAACATGCCGTCGTTGATAGTAACCTTTGGTGTGTGGCAGATAGGCTACGGGGTCGCTTACTACGTAACCGAAGGAAAAGCCGTTATGGAGCTACCGGAGAGTTTTGCTGTCTATGGAGCTTTGCCAGCGGGGCCTATTATCTTTTTCTCAGTGGCGGCAGTGGCTTATTTCGTCCTTACCTACACCCGCTTTGGTCGTCGCGTCTATGCCGCCGGCGGCAGTCCAGCAAGTGCTTACCTTTCCGGCATAAACGTGAAAAATACGTATCTTGCCGTCTTTGCTATCTCGGGATTGTGCGCCGGACTGGCTGGTATGCTGATGACATCACGGGCTATGTCGGGTTCAATAGAAGCCTTGCGGGGTCTTGAACTGGACAGCATAGCTTCGGTGGTTATTGGTGGTGTCAGTCTATTTGGTGGTCGGGGTAACATGATTGGGGTGGTATTGGGCGCTCTACTAATTGGCGTGATTAATAACGCCATGAGTGTGATGCATATGGGTCACGCTGGCAGGTATATCGTAAAGGGGGCGATAATAATTGGGGCGGTAGCGGCTGACATTTGGCGTCGGCGCGGCCGCTGAAGCCGTCATTACTATCAGTAAGGGTATAAACTATGGCTGAAGTTACAGAAAGACGGAAACGAGGTAGCTTCCGGGACATTGCCCGACGTGTTTTTAGATACGAAAATGCTACCCTCGGCATCATTCTGGCAGCAATTATAGGCACCCTGGCAGTGGCCACTGGGGGTAAATCAATCGCCGTACGTAATATGAAAATGGTTCTGGTGGAAGGTGCGACGATGGGGGTAGGAGCCATAGGTCAGATGTTTGTTCTGTTGACCGGTGGCATTGATTTATCCGTTGCTGGCATGGCTTTTGGGACTTCAGCTCTGGGTTCCTGCATGATGACTACCCAGCTGTGGCAAAATATTCTGGTCAAGAATAGTATTCTCGGCTATACAGGGGCAGCTTCTATATGGGTAGGAGTACCAGCTATGCTGGCAATGGGAATCGGTCTGGGGGCAATCAGTGGCCTGTTTGTCTCGCGTATCGGGATACCGCCGTTCATAGCTACCCTGGGTATGTGGCAAGTAGCCCACGGAATAGGATTTCTTTTCACCGGAGGGTTTACCGTTGCCAGAATGGTAGACCCTCTGCGTTTCTTCGGGCAGAGGTTTATCTACGGTTTTCCGGTGGCAGGTATTATTTGGATAGTGGTCGGTGCAGTGGTCTACTTTGTTCTGCATTACACTAGTTATGCTCGTTCTGTCTATGCCACTGGCAGCAATCCGGTAAGTGCCTGGCTTTCCGGTATAAATGTGAAAAATACACAACTTTCAGTCTATATGATTTCGGGATTTACAGCAGCACTTGGCGGTTTGATACGGACAGGGCGGGTTATGTCGGTTTCATATTCAAGCTTTGATTTTCTTGAGCTGCAGACTATAGCTGCGGCTGTTATTGGGGGCGTCAGTCTATTCGGTGGTAAAGGAACCGTGATTGGGGTGGTACTTGGGGCTCTGGTAATTTCCGTTATTCTTAACGGTATGACTATATTACGTGCCGACCCCTTCCTGGAGAGCCTGATATTGGGGGTGATAGTAATTGTGGCGGTGGCTGTTGACTATTGGCGTGGGCGTTAAGCTGAAGTCAGTATTTTAGCCACTTGACAAATTATATATAAATACTATAATTTAGTATAGAATACTTGACAAACTATATTTTGCAACTATAATGTTAACCACTACCAAGATGAGCTTAGGGGAAAGGAGGTAAGCCTATGTGAAAAGTCATAGAATGGTCAGTATAGCCCAGAATCCCAAAAATCTTGAAGTAAGGAGGGAAGGATGAAAAGGTTTATTATTCCGTTAGTAACAGCAGTAGCAGTAGTTAGTATAATACTTGCCGGTTGTGTTACTGAGCCTGAACCACCAGTGACACCACCAGTGACACCACCAGTGACACCACCAGTGACACCACCGGTAGAGCCACCGGTAGAGCCACCGGTAGGAGCGCTAACCGCTGCTGACATACCCGAGCTAGCTGAGATGGTGGCTAGAGGGCAGGTCGATGGGAGCCTCTTGTGGAATCCTTTTGAGGGTTTGTTGGTCAAGCCTGATGGCACCTCCTTTAAGGTCGCCTACAGCGTCTCCACTTTGGAGGTCGAGCCTTGTGCTCAGTCAACAAAGATGATAGAAGACTACTTCCCAAGGTTTGGTTTAGGACCGAAAGGAGAAAACTGGACTACCTTCGGCTCTCGTTTTGACGTTGATGCCCAGATAGGCTTTATGGAGGACATGGCGGCAACGATGGAGCCAGACTGGTTTCAGATCCACTCAGTTAGTGCCGAGCTGCAGGTTCCGGTGACTGAGAAGATGGTCTACGACTTAGGTATCCCCGTCTTCACCCAGGACTGTGGTATTGAGACTGACGCGGTTACCTCGTTTGTCGCTCACAAGTTTGAGGGACCAGGCGGGACAGATATCTTGGGGCAGTGGCTGATAGATGAGCTCGAGAGAAGGGGATACGGTCCAGATAACCCCTGCGTCGTTGCTGAAGAGTGGGGCATGCGTGAAATGCTTACTTCCAAGCTGCGCCACGAAGGATTTCACAAGGCAATCGACCCCATAGCCTGGATTACAGTGATAGAGACTAAGGACACTAACTGGGCTGAGGAGCAAACGGCAACCATCACCGCCGACACAATAATGGCGCATCCTGAAGTCGTAGCTCTCTTCCATCACGGTTGCGGTGGACAGGGGATGGTCCCAGGGCTTGAGTCAATAGATATGCTCCTGCCACTGGATGACCCGGACCACATCATAATTGCTTCTAACGATGCTGAGAATGCCATGTGGGATGCGGTACTAGACGGCAGAGCTGATACCTTCTCCACCCATGGTATGGTCGAGCCCAGTGACATCTGCTTCCAGGCAGCTGTTACCAATGTCGTTCTGGGACAGCCTGTAGAAAAGTTCTACCAGTGCCCCTTCCTCATGGTTGATGCCAGCAACATTAATACCGTTCAGATTGGCGGCGTGCCACCTTCCTGCGGTATGCCAAGAGGGCGGTGGGACTTATGGGTACCTTTGAACCCATTGCCAGAGTACGGATTCCCGCAGCCTAGCCTTGAGCTGAGAATGCAGTATATGGGCTACTGATAATCATCAGGGCTAGTTAAGATAGTTTATAAAGCTTAGTTTATAAGCTAAGGCTACTGAGGGCTGGGAGTAAGATTTGGTGTAGATAAACCAGCTCTCGGTAGCTTTCTGTGTCAAAAAATACTATGACTTAAATGTGGCTATAAGCTAATGGCCAATAATGATAAATACAAGGAGGCAACAAAATGGGTAGACTAGATGGTAAGGTAGTAATTATAACCGGGGCTGGCATGGGAATGGGGCAGGCAGCAGCGCTTCTGTTCGCTAAAGAAGGGGCAAAAGTGGCTGTTGTTGACTGGAAGGCTGAAGCTGGGGAGGAGACGGTCAAGACGATTAAGCAGGCTGGTGGCGAGGCTATATTTGTTAAGGCTGATGTCTCTAAAGCCGCCGATGCCAAAAATATGGTCAAGACAACTGTAGACACATATGGGAAATTGGACGTTATCTATAATAATGCGGCAATTCTTGGTCGGGCAGCCTTCACCGAAAACATCAACGAGGAGGACTGGGACAGGATTATGGCGGTTAACCTCAAGGGTGTCTGGCTGGGGATGAAGTATGCTATCCCCGAGATGCTTAAGAAAGGCAAAGGGTCAATAATCAATACCGCTTCCCAGTGTGGGGACAGAGGCACCCGCAATATGGGTGCCTATTGCGCCTCTAAAGGGGGGATACTGGCCTTAACCAGAGTGACGGCAATGGAGCTGGCTAAAAAGAACATTCGGGTTAATGCTCTCAACCCCGGGATTATTGGCACGCCGATGGTGATGGCTTTGTCTAAAGCGGAGCAGGAACATTTTGCGTCGATAATACCTCAGGGTCGGCTGGGTAGACCAGAGGAAGTTGCCTATGCCGCCTTGTTTTTAGCCTCTGATGAATCCTCCCATGTCACCGGTCATACCTTGGTGGTTGACGGCGGACTTGAGGTTGATAACAAACAGGTGATACAACCTAGCCCTGGATGCTGATAACTGTAGAGCGTAGTGGCAGATAATAGTAAATACAAGGAGGCAGTAAAATGGGCAGACTAGATGGTAAGGTAGTGATTATAACCGGGGCTGGCATGGGAATGGGGCAGGCGGCGGCGCTTCTGTTCGCTAAAGAAGGGGCAAAAGTGGCTGTTGTTGACTGGAAGGCTGAAGCTGGGGAGGAGACGGTCAAGACGATTAAGCAGGCTGGTGGCGAGGCTATATTTATTAAGGCTGATGTCTCTAAAGCCGCCGATGTCAAAAATATGGTCAGGACAACTGTAGATACCTATGGGAAATTGGATGTTATCTATAATAACGCTGGTATTCTGGCTAGGGCAGCCTTCACCGAAAACATCACCGAGGAGGACTGGGACAGGATTATGGCGGTTAATCTCAAGGGTATCTGGCTGGGGATGAAGTATGCTATCCCCGAGATGCTCAAGGCAGGCAAAGGGTCAATAATCAATGCTGCTTCCCAGTGTGGAGATAGAGGCACCCGCAATCTAGGCGCCTATTGCGCCTCTAAGGGGGGAGTACTGGCCTTAACCAGAGTGACGGCAATGGAGCTGGCTAAAAAGAACATTCGGGTTAATGCTCTCAACCCTGGTATTATTGCTACGCCGATGGCGTTGACTGCGTCTAAAGAGGAGCAGGAGGGTTTTGCCGCGATAATACCTCAGGGTCGGATGGGTAGACCGGAGGAAGTTGCCTATGCCGCCTTGTTTTTAGCCTCTGATGAATCTTCCCATGTCACCGGTCATACCTTGGTGGTTGACGGCGGACTTGAGGTTGATAACAAACAAGTCATACAACCTAGCCCTTTACGCTGATAGCCACCAGACTATAAGCTAAAATAAAATGCTAACTGAAAAGGCGGGGGATATTCCCTCGCCTCTTCTTTTAGAATCCCAGCTATTTCAGGTTATGGTAGTAATTCTTGTGTCTAGGTTTTCAGCAACTCCTGAAGAAGGTTAGAACACAGGCTGTTGAGGACGGAGGGTAAAGGCTTATTGACCGGCTTAGTATGTAAGGGAGTGA
>Ga0307431_1000981_pt1 | contig 17226 bp, 20 predicted proteins | sample SalMarWE160170MG_FD_202155 | JGI IMG/M metagenome (GOLD analysis project Ga0307431, IMG submission 202155) | Salt marsh sediment microbial communities from the Plum Island Ecosystem LTER, Massachusetts, United States - WE1603-170 | ecosystem: Environmental > Aquatic > Marine > Intertidal zone >...
TAGAAATTTCATGTGGACAGATAAAAACGGGATGACTCCTGCTATGAAAGAAGATTTATCCGGCATGCCGATGACGTGGGACGTTTTTCTTCATCCAAATTATCAGACATAAAGTATATCAATACCGAAATTTTCCTCTCTAACTGTAAAAGCCAAAGGATAGGTGAAATAATGGAAATAAAACACCTTTGCGTTCTGGTCTTAATTCTCCACGATTCATCCTGAGAACACTAATAGCAATCTAACATGAACTGTGCTCAATAGCGTCATTTGGACATGCGGAGACACATGCACAGCATTCGATGCATTCTCCAACTTCTTTTGCTATTGCCTTTTCATCAACTAACTCAAATATATCCACCGGGCATGCTGTAACACAGTCTCCAGCACCTGTACATTTGTCATAATCGATTGTTATTTTCATGTCGCCCTCTTCAAAATCCTTTTTCATGCTTTCATCTCCTTTTAGTAGAATATAAATCCGCAATCTGCTGGCACTATATTAGAGTTTCCTTATTCTTTCCGGCTTGTAGAGTCCGGCTCTTTTTATTTGGTGGGAACATTGTTGATTAAAAATTATCATGCAGGGTATGCAGCAGAACTAACAGCATTCTAAATATGAGACTACATGCTATCTGATTGATTGGTTTTTGGCTAGCAAATCAGATCCAGTAAGCGTAGCTTAGATTAACCCTCCTCTTTTGTAAGTTAGACTTTTTGTTGCTCCGTTCTGCAACCCGGCAAGAGCCAGACAAAGCAGACTAATCACATGCATACCAAATTATCGTTAAATAACAGATTTTATTTCCTTATACTAAGTTGAACTTTTTATTTTCTTTACAATGTCTTTGATGCGCTTCACATCCCGTTCCACTATAGTTCCGTTAACTATTACATCTGCTCCTGCAACTGTTTTCTCTTTTGCCGTATTTCCATCTCTAATCCCACCACCAATAATAATTGGAATATTGATATTACTCCGTATTGCTTGTATCATTTCATTTGAGATAGGCCTTTCCGCACCAGAGCCAGCATCGAAATAAACGCAGCTCATACCACTCATCTCTGCAAATAAAGCATAATCAACTGCTTTTTCAACATCATCAACATGAATTTCATCTAATTCTACCTTTCGTTCGATAGTAGTTGGTTCACTACTGGTACTTACAACAATATATCCTGTAGAAATCGGCTGAATGCCCCATTTCTTTACAAGAAGAGCACCCTTAGCCTGCTCTTCCCCCAGATATCTGTTCCCCTTTGAATTTAGTAACATCATAAATAAAATATATTCTACATTTTTGGAGATAGATTCAGCAGAATTTGGAAACAAAATTACTGGCAATTTAACATTTCTCCTAATAGAGTCTATAGTATCATATGTCAGTTGTCTGCTGCTTACTGTCGAACCTCCAACCATAATTGCATTGGTACCATATTTTTCACATGCCCTTGCTATTTGTCCTGTTTCTCCTGGAGTTTGACTATCTGGATCTATCAATGAAAAATGAATTTTATTGTGTTTTTGAAGCAACTTATCTATAAGACTCATCCTTTTACCCTCATATTCACTTGCTATTGCTTTTTTATTCATTCCATCCACCTTCTTTGGGTTTCAAGTTGATGTGTGCTATCATATGCTACAAGATATTTAAAAGGTTACTAAAAAATTTGCGTTTATAAATCGTTGAGTTATAAGAATTAATCTGAAATGAGGCAGATTAGAAATTCCCAAATTCCCAAGAAATTGGGCATCATCTTGATTTACTGTATGCTTCGATCTGTCATTTCCCTCTTCCATTACTACCGTGTTTTTGCAAGTGAAATCAACAAAAATATTGTCACAGTTTAAAAATCAAATGATTGGGTGAATAGCAATGTTTTTAATTGATGGGTTGTTGCCCAATATGACTCGCTATTCTGGAGGATGTACACCATGGAAAATGGAATAAAAATAGCATGTGCCACTGATGACGAAATTCATTTAACCAAGGATCATTTCGGATCTGCAAAGTTTTATTTGATTTATGAATTGGATAGAACAACAAAACAAGTTTCGTTTATTGAAAAAATTGTGAACTCGTCTCCAGAGGAAAAAGAACATGGCGATCCAAAAAAAGCAAAATCTGTTTCAAGCATCCTAAAAGATGCAAAGGTTTTGCTTTGTTGTGCAATGGGAAAGAATGTTGTGCGAATGCGGAAAAAGTATTGCCCGGTTATTTCTCGGGAAGCAAATATCGAAAAAGCATTACTTTTGTTAAAAGAAAAATGTGATGAATTGGCTCAGGAGGTACAACGCAAGTCTGATGAGAATCGAGAGATTATTCGAGTTTAATGTCCGTTGTTTTTTCCGACTCATCGTATAATTTTTCACCAGCGTTAATTGGTGTTTCTAGCCAGTTTTCTGGTGGGATGAAGGGACAGACGTAGTTTTCGCTGTATGCACAAAATGGATTGTAGGCAAGGTTAAAATCAAGGATCCATTGGTTATCTATGGTATCGTTTCCCTCTGTTAAATCAATGTAGCGTCCTGCTCCATATGTTTCTTTTCCACTTGTAGCATCTCTAAATGGAACCCAGAGGTGGCGGTCATTTGGATTGCTTTTGTATGCTTGGATGGCGTATGAGACCTCATTGATCTGGAAAGTAAATTGTCCCCAGCGAAGAAAGGATTGTATGCCGCCTTTTGAGTCATTTATGCGAATCGTTTCTTTGTTTTCGTGTTCCTTGAGGGATGATATGAACCGGAGTGCGGGGTCAACTGGGTAATATGCTAATCCAGAGAACGTTTCTTTATGGTTTTGTGGTAATGGTGATTGTGGATGGTTTTTAAAAAACTCATCTTTTTCTTTTCTTTGCCTTTGCATTTGCTTTACATATTCTGACTCCATATTATTTTTTCACCTCGCAATTATTATGGGAGACTTAGAATAAACTTTTGACTTATTTATTTTACCATTCACTTTTTTCTTCGTTGAAAAAACATCTGCCTCAATAGGAACCGGGGTATGAAACAAGGCTTTTATCAGCTTTATAACTTGCTTTACTAATTCAGGCTTGGCTTTTCATGTCCTCTTTGGTCATGTACTTAAAGATTTTAGTTGGGTTTTTTACGGTGCAAAATATTTTTTTTTCTGAATCCACAAAATTTCCGTATCCATCTAGTTTCATAACTTCAAAATGTTGTCTAACTGTCTGAAAGTTACTATCTATCTTTTTTGCTATGTCATAAATATCAACACAATCTTCTTCCTTGTCCACTATCTCCTTTATTTTAACATGTCTTTCAATCCAGTCTCTGCCCATTCTTATTCCTCCTCTGAAGATTATACTTTTCTGCACCAAATTTAAAGCTTCTTAGTCAACAATTCTGTTTCATCTGGTTTTTCTTTTAAATATGTGTCAAATTCTTTATCTACTGTCATAATCAATGTATATTTGCTCCCATGATGGCAGCTTTATCTCACTTGCATGTAACCATTGCCATCTATAGAAACTTTGTCTGCCTGCTCTTATTTTTCGTCAAATCTTTTTGGTTTTTTATCTTTGGTTAAAAGTACAACTCTTGAAACTTCTTTTTCCATGGATAAATCATATCCCATCTTTCTAGACAGACTCAAACTAAAATCTCTAACACTATCATGTGTTGGCATATTAGACATTTGCATCCTTTTCCTCGAATTGCCTACATATACATAGCCTTTTGGCTCAATGAACATGGGAGACGCGATACGATCTAACTTTGCATACTGTGGAATAAATTTTTCATCCATGTTCATTCCTTGTATGAGGGTATGCCTTATCACAGTTCTTGTATTAAGTGATGGCAAGATTTCCAATGTTTTTTTGATTCTTTCCCAGCCATTTGATATTAAGGGCGAACAGATTTTTTTATAAAGCTCCTTGTTTGGTGCAACAATTGAGACATAAAGCTGCTTTGGAAGGGTATCCATATTCTCCAATACCTCGGGGTTTGTACCATTTGTTACAAGGAATGTAGTCATATTTTTCTTGTGGCACTCTTCAAAAAATTCACTCAGTCTTGGATAAAGAGTTGGTTCACCAGAAAGGGAACATGCAACCATGTTCGGGTCGTTTGCTTCTATCCATTTTTTTTGATCGCATTTTTCATTGCCCTTAAATCCAGTGATTAGTTTTCTTTGCGCTTCAATTGAACCTTCTAAAATAAATTTTGGATCATCCACTTTTTTAAACTCTTTTTCTGTGAACCCTTGATATCTCCAACAAAAAAGACACATATGTGTACACTGATTCACAGCTGGCGTCATCTGTAGGCAACGATGCGATTCTATCCCATAAAAAGTTTGTTTATAGCATACTTCCTTGCGTAGAAGACTTTGCTTCATCCAGTGACAGAGTTTCACTGCTGAATGGTCCCCAACTATGGCATACTTCTGTTTCTGTAGTATCCTTCTCAGTTCTTCTTTCATAGCACATCGCTCCTTAAAATTAAACTGTCTTCTGTATTATACTTTATAGGGATGGAATTCCAGGATGGGCAAAGAGAATTTTAAGTTTTCCCATTTTGTACTATAATCATACTGCTTTATAGAAAAAATTAAGAAAATGTGTTCGTTAAGATAAGGAAGAAAGTTCTTGCCCTTTTTGTCTAAAGGACGCTCTAAGTAGGGAAATCGCGAGTCATAGTATGATTCCTTGTTAGTCAGCATATGTCATACAATGATTAGCATCTTTTGGGTAGCAGCCTTCTTGCAGTTTGGTAATTCTTTTTTCTTTGACATCTGGTAGAAATATTTCTTAGCTCGCAGATCTAACCCAATTGCTCGTCCAGAACACTCGTAGATGATTTCATTTCAACCATTTATTCGCAGCACCACTCTTTACCGTCCTTTCAGTGCTACCAGATTGATATATATATGCATATACATCAAAGCAGAGTCCAGTATAGCTCACTAAGGATTTTGGTAATTTGAACCGAGGGACCTCACCAACTTCAGCAAGAGTACTCAATGAGGAATGCTTATCGACACCAAAATGCAGGTTTAATAACATTGAATTTTACGTAATAGCATTATAAGTATTGGTATTTCCTCTGCAAATATCACAACAACTATATTTACAAAGAACTGTATTCAATCCCACAGTACGATTTAGGATAGAATCGCGACAAAAAGGGGAAGATAATATGGATTCAATAAGTAGAAAAATGGCAAAATTTGCACTTGGCCTGAAGTATGAACAGATACCGGTAGATGCCTTAAAGGAAGCGAAAAGATTTATGTTGGACAGTATAGGATGTGCACTGGCAGCTATAGATAACAAAGACATGCAACAAGCATATGACTTCGTCCAGTTACTCGGAGGAAACGAGCATGCTACGATAATAGGCCATGGAACTAAAACAAACCTTGGCAATTCTGCGCTGATGAACTCTCTGCTCATAAGAGCAATAGACTACAATGATATCTACTGGAAGCAGGATCCCTCTCATCCCTCTGACATAATACCTGCTGCATTGTCTTCTGCAGAGTACAAAGGATTATCTGGTCAAGACCTCTTGGTTGGAATAATAATAGCATATGAACTTGAAATGCGTCTATGCCTCTCAGGTCACCCTGGTGTAAGGGAGATAGGTTGGCATCATGCTACACTGACACAGCTGGTTAGCCCGCTAGTCGCCGCACGGATGCTTGGGCTAACTGAAAATCAGGCCGTAGCAGCTACCGGTATAAGTGGCTCAAGTCACTTCACCCTTGGCGGAGTTGTTGCAGGATCCCTTACTAACATGAAGAATACAGCAGACCCAATGGCAGTCGAAGCTGGTGTAAGGGCTTGCATGCTTGCCAGCACGGGATATTCAGGTCCCGTGGAAGTATATGAAGGAAAAGAGGGTTTGTTCGACGTCATCAACACTGTTGAATGGGACACCGATGCAATGCTAAGTGGGCTAGGCAAAGAATTTTTGATAACCAACTGCGGATACAAAGCTTTTCCAACTGAAGCACTTACACATCAGCCAATTACTGCTACTTTGGAGATACGAAACAATAACGATATAGACCCAAAAGACGTAAAAGAAATACTTATCGAAACCACCACAAGGGGAGCAGATATTCTCTCCGATAAATCAAAGTACAAACCAACTACCAAAGAAACAGCAGACCATTCACTTCCATACTGTACAGCTGTTGCCATGGCCAAGGGAAATGTACTTCCATCGGACTTCGAGGAAGAGGCATTGAAAGACCCGCTGGTTTGGGAAATATTGCCCAAGATAAAAGTCGAAGCCGACCCTGAAATAGATGATTTATTCCCAAAGATCAAGCGGACAAAGGTCACAATAACCTTAAACAATGACCAAGTCTTTACCAAACAAGAGGACTACGCCAAAGGCCGTGCTGAAAACCCACTCAGTGATGAAGAGCTTATCGCCAAATTTAAGGCCAATGCGCATCTAAAGCTATCAGAAGAGCGCATGGAGAAGGTAATCGACGCCACAATGAACCTAGAGAAGTGGGATGTTGGGGACTATATGAAGCTCCTTGTGAGCGATAAATGAGTACCATTCGAGTAAACTTGCTATCTGAGCGAGTGAAGCTTCAAGTTTATCTCAAATCCAAAGAGTGGAAAATCAGGGGGTTACAATGCTGTTAAAAATGGGGCTTACTTAGATGATTGATAAAGCAGTAGAAATAATAAAAAATTCAGATAGAGTAACAGGATTTACCGGTGCCGGTATTTCTGTGGAGAGTGTGATCCCGCCATTTCGTGGAGAGAACGGATTATGGAGTAAGTACGACCCCATCTTTCTTGACATTGGATATTTTAAAAACCATCCATTAGAATCCTGGAAGTTAACAAAAAAAATATTTTTTGATTTTTTTGGAAAGGCAAAACCAAATCGTGGTCATACTGGTCTAGCCGAGATGGAGGAAAATGCCTATCTAGATGCTGTAATTACACAGAACATTGACAATCTGCATCAAGAAGGCGGTAGCAAGAACGTTTATGAAGTCCATGGGAACTCCAGGGAACTGATATGTATTAGCTGTGGTGACAAAGTCCAGGTTACCAAAGAATATCTAAATAATTTGCCTCCTAAATGTAAAAAATGTGGTGGATTGCTAAAACCTGATTTTGTATTCTTTAGTGAGCCATTGTATGAACCAGATACAACAAAATCCTTTATAGAGGCAGAAATTTCTGATGTATTTCTGGTAATTGGTACCACAGGTGAAATTATGCCTGCCTCTCAGATTCCTATTGTAGCGAAAAATAATGGTGCAACAATCATTGAAATAAATGTTAGGAAGTCAAATTATACGGACGATATCACGGACATTTTTCTAAACGGGAAGGCAACAGAAGTAATCGACGAATTAGTAAAAGCATTACAGGCTTAAATAACCTGTAAATAAATCTCCTAGATTCTGGAAACCTGAAATCTCAGAGAAGAGGAAGCATCCATAAAAATAGTAATGGCAAGCGGAAAAATAGGTACAGGTAAAACCGCCATCATTGAACCTTGATCAGTTATCTCACTGAAAAAGAACAGCAAATCCAAATTCACCGAATTCAAAACATAGTGATTCCAGCTATTTAAACTGTTTTTTACATGTCTCAATATGAGATTGCTTTCAGAAACACCTGCACTTTTTTTGGTGACAAAAATTAGTATCACCCGAAATCTTTTTAGAGCATACGCCATTTACATTTTTCACAAGGTTTTTTTCTCCTGTCGCACCTTTATAGGACACACCCTATGCGGTGTGCCGCGTGCGACAAAAAAGAGCGTTTAGTTAGATAGCTAAGAATAGAACGGCTTTTCATCTACGGGTCGTTCAGACCGCGTAGTATCCCCACAGCCGTAAAATAAAAACCTTTGTTACGCTTCACCAAAATCCGGCATTATGCTTGGATTTCAGATTCCCCACCTAACGTCGCACAAAATAGAATTAAAAAAAATTAAGAGGAGGACAGAAATATGATTGAATTAAAGAACCCGTTTATATTTGCTCCTATAAAATTAGGATATAGCAACAAAGATGGATATGTTAACGACAGGCACATTGCTTTTTATGCTGAAAGAACCCGTTATTTAGGTGCGGTTACTATTGAACCATTATACCTAGATAAAGGATTGCGGGAAATCCCTACGCAATTGGGAATCGATGATGATAACAAAATAGAGGGATTACAAAAACTAGTTGAGGTTATTCATAAATCAGGGGCAAAAGCCATTGCTCATCTTAATCACCCTGGTAGAATGGCAAATCCTAAAATTCCTGGCAACTATTTTTTGTCATCCGCAGATAAAGCTTGTGAGGCGGGAGGTGCTGTTCCAAAACAAATGAATAAAGATGATATTCAGCACGCAATAAATTTATTTTCCGATGCTGCAAAACGATCAGAAAAAGCAGGCTTTGATATTATCGAGATTCAATTTGGACATGGTTATCTTCCTGCTCAGTTTATTTCACCAAAAGTAAACAACAGAACTGATGAATATGGTGGAAGTTTTGAAAACAGAATAAAATTTCCTCTTCAAGTATTGGATGCCATACACTCTGCAACTGATTTACCCACTATAGCTAGAATCAGTGGCGATGAAATGATACCTGATGGGATCAAGCTAGAGGAAATGATTAAATTTTCTAAAATTTTGAAAGAAAAATCCATTGAAGCTATTCATGTTTCAGCTGGAACAGTTTGTAATACTCCCCCATGGTATTTCCAACACATGTTTGTACCAAAAGGAAAAACTTGGGAATTTGCCCAAAAAATCAAACAAGAAGTAGGCATCCCTACAATATACGTGGGACAAATCAATACAGAAGACGATATAAAAAACCTTATAGACAATTTCAAAGCTGATTATATTGCAATCGGGAGAGCGCTTGTTGCAGATCCTGAGTTTGTTGGAAAATACAATAAACAAATAAGTGGAAACATACGTCCCTGCCTTGCATGTGCAGAGGGTTGTCTTGGTGGCGTGAAATCGGGACAAGGTCTTCAATGTCTTGTGAATCCAGAAGTAGGCCAGGAAATCAACGTTTTTGAAACTACAAAACAACCTAAACGATATGCTATTGTTGGAGGCGGTTTAACAGGAATGGAAGCTGCAATAACCTTGAGAAGGAGGGGGCATAGTGTTGATCTTTATGAAAAAGAGAGGCTTGGGGGGCAATTCAACTTGGCTCCCTTAACTCCAAATAAGAAATCAATGGCACGGTTAGTCCCATACTTCGTTGAAGAATTAAGAGACAAAGGTGTAAATATAATTTTTAAGGAGGCTGCAAAGTCAGATATCATATCCAAATATGATGGTGTTATATTGGCAACAGGCTCCAGACCTTCCGTACCACAAATAGCAGGATTGGATGAATTTGATTGGGCAGATATTTTGCTGGAAGAAAATTTACCAGAGAATAAAAAAGTACTTATTATCGGTGGAGGGTTAATCGGCGTTGATATTGCAACTGCTTTGATACCAAGAGGCAATGAGGTAATTATTGTTAAACGATCAACGGACTTTGGTGAAGACATGGAAATGATTTCAAAGGCACTCTCTCTTAAGATGATGAATGAGAAAGGAACTGTTTTTAGGGACCATACTAATATTAAAAAAATAGAAGGAAAAACTGTTTTTGCAGAGAGAAACGGAGAGAATATTAAATTCATTGATATAGATAAGATAGTGGTTTCTACCGGTATGAAAAGTTATAACCCTCTTGAGGCTGATTTAAAAAACAAGATGCCAGTTTATGTAGTTGGTGATGCTAAAAAGATAGGCAACGCTCAAGATGCGATTAGAGATGCCTATGATACAGCAAAAAAATTGTAGCCAAATTTAGTAAATCAAAGTTGAAAGATAGTTCTTATTTGTATAGCAGAGTGTATCTGGCTCCGCTATGCTTCGCAGGACTTCAGATATAACCAAAACATTAAACGAAATGAATACCTTTGTCTCCGAGTAAAGAAGGCATAAAAATGTTGAAAATTGGATTAATAGTTAACCCAATAAGTGGAATGGGTGGGAGCGTAGGACTAAAAGGTACTGATGGAGATGCATATAAAAAAGCCGTAGAATTAGGTGCAAAGCCGGTGGCACCACAGAGAATTGAGTCAACTCTTTCTCTAATAAAGAGAAATGACATCTATCTTTTGGTTGCACCAGGAAGCATGGGTGAAAATTACATTAAGAAGTTAAACTTCAGGTACGAGGTAGTTGGAAAGATAGATGAGAATACAAGTGCTGAAGATGTTAAAAGAATTGCTAGGAAGATGATGGAGAGGGCGATAGAACTTCTTGTTTTTGTTGGTGGAGATGGTACTGCAAGAGATATATGCAATGCAATCGGGACTAGCATTCCTGTTGTTGCAATACCTTCAGGTGTTAAAATGTTCAGTTCTGTATTTGCACTATCTCCATATGCCGCAGCAGAGATGATTAATTCTTACACAGACGAGTTTATGGAGGGAGAAGTTCTCGATATCGACGAAGATGCATTTAGAGATAACAAACTATCTGCAAGATTATATGGATATCTAAAAGTCCCAAAAACAAAATTACTTCTTCAAAGAGGTAAAGAACCATCTGCTACAGGTAAATCGGAAACAGAAAATAAGGAGGAGATTGCTAAGTATATTGTTGAAAACATGGAAAAAGATACACTCTATATTTTGGGCCCAGGAACAACAGTAAAAGGCATAACTGACAAACTTAATGTTGAGAAAACCCTACTTGGTGTAGACTCAGTTTATAACAAGGAGTTGGTAGGGGAGGATTTAAATGAAAAAGGATTGATAGGATCTATAAAGAAATATAAAAAAGTAAAAATTGTTGTAACCCCTATTGGAGGGAACGGCTTTATTTTTGGTAGAGGCAGCAAACAAATTACCCCTAACGTATTAAAGTTGGTCGGAGAAGGTAACATAATTATAGTTTCAACTGCAGGTAAAACTTCAAAGTTGGAGTGTCTAAGAGTAGATACAGGAGATACAGAGATAGATAGAATGTTAAGAAAATCTGTGAAGGTAATCACAGGATATAATGAAGAAACAGTAATAGAGATAAAATGATGATCAACTTAAATATGAATGAGAATCCATACCCTCCACCTGAAAATATCCTTAAAGCGGCAAAGCGGGGATTCAATAACATAAATAGATACTCAAAATTGGAATCTTCTAACAGCCTAAAGGAGCTAATAGCATCATATAATAATATACCCAAAGAGAGGATAATTCTAAGCCCTGGTTCTGAGTTTCTTTTAAGAGAAACTATCAATATATTTTCAAAAGATAGAAAAATTATTATGATCAACCCCACATTTTTTCCAGCTTTAAGGCATGCCGTTAAAAGTGCTAAAAAAATCATAAAATATAAACTCCCTCCGCCTGAGTTTAAATTGAACCAAAAAATGATTTTAGGTGAACTCTACGAGCCAACACTTATAATCATTGACAATCCTAATAATCCAACTGGGAAAATGCTTTTAGACAAAAGTTTTGTGGAGAAAATAGTTCAAAACAGAAATGTACTGCTTTTAGTGGATGAAGCATATTATGAATTCGCAAAATATACATTTATAGATCTGGTTGAAAAATACCCAAACCTTGCAATTGCAAGGACAATGGACAAAGCATTTTCGCTAGCAGGACTCAGGCTCGGATATTTTATAGCAGGAGAGTACTTTACAAGAGAATTATCCGATTTCCCAAAATTATTACCCACTCCAACAACATTTGCAGCAATTGAAGCTTTAAAAAATCACGAGTATGTGAGCAGGAACATTAAAAAAATTATAGAGGAACGAAAAAGAGTAGAAGATGAATTAAAAAAATTAGGAATTGAAGTTTTCCCTGGAGAAGCAAATTTTATTCTAATTAGATGTAAGACACCAAACCTTGCAGAAAAACTGATAGGCAAGGGAATAATGATAAAGGATCTATCTGACGATTGGTTAAATGGTTTTTATAGAATTTCAATAGGTCTTCCTAAGGAAAACGATACATTTTTGTTGGAAATAGGTAATATTAAAACTAATTATGATCCATCCATATATTGAAAATACGATGTTAATGGTGGCAGTGGGCACTCTGCGATGCTTTGCATCTTCTATGTCCATATTATAGACTGCTTGGATTTGATTTCTGCCCTTTGCAATATTGCCCTTCGGGTTGTATAATTCTCGTTAGGCGAAAATGGTGAGATAATGAAGGAAGCTTTAATACAAATGCAGGAGATACAATGATTCGGATGATTGTTTCAATCTTGATTCTTTTGACGGTCCTTTTTACATTGATAATATATTTGATGATTCGTTTTAAAATGGGAAAACGGAAGGCAGAGTTGCAATGGCAACAGCTGACTGTCCAGAAGATAAGGAATTTAGGAACAACAAAATCTCTCGAAATACTTCCACTTATTGACTGGTATACGAGTCGTAAAGATCTAAAAGGTGAAGCTGGTGTTTCCTACCTGATCAAGACTGATAATAATTCAATTTTATTCGATGTTGGATATAACATGGAACAGAGCGACCCATCGCCTTTGTTACATAATATGAAACAATTAGGGATAACCATAGATGATTTCGAGGCTATTGTGATTTCACACAATCATCTTGACCATGTAGGAGGGATGAAACGGCAAAGGCAGAGGTCATTTTCTTTGACAAATCATCAAATTGATTTGGGAAAGAAGTTAGTCTACACTCCTATACCTATGACCTATCCAGGTCTTGACCCCCTCTGTACGGAAAAACCAACCGTTATTGCAAAAGGGGTTACAACTATTGGTATAATACCAAACCAAGATTTCTTCTTGGGCTGGATAGCAGAACAAGCATTGGCAGTTAATGTTAAGGGAAAGGGAATCGTGCTTGTAGTAGGGTGTGGTCATCAAACCTTACCAAAAATTGTAAAGCGCGCTGAAGCCTTGTTTGAAGAACCGATTTACGGTATTGTTGGAGGTCTGCATTATCCAGTTAATGATTCAAGAGTTAAAGTAATGGGAATTAGGATGCAGAAATACTTGGGAACATGTAGACTTCCTTGGAGACCAATTAAAAAGGACGTGGTTCAAGAAAACATTGATTTCTTAAAGAAGCAGAATCCCAGTGTTGTGGGACTCTCAGCACATGACCGTTGTGATGCCAGTATTGCAGCGTTTCGTAATGCCTTTCCAACTGTTTATAAAGAGATTAAGGTAGGGAAGAGAATAGTTGTTAGTAATGATGAATAGTATCTGTATTAACTAACAACAGATGAAAGACTTCGTTTCATTACCTCCAAATTTTTTTGCTCTGCTCAGGATTTCTTTTAGCCATATGTAGTGTAGGAAATTCCAAATCCCATCTTTGGGAAACATAATGTATTTAAACTCTAATCACTACTCGCCTGGAATGAGGTAAAGGTATGAAAAAGATAAAATTAAATCAAGGTTGGTGGAACGAGTTGCTACCAGAAGGGTTATCTTATCCTACTTCAACACTAATTAGTGGACCGGGTGGTTCTGGAAAGCCATTGGTAGGATTTTCGGTGGTTTACTCATGGCTAAAGGAGGGTGGCAGTCTGATATTTATTCTCACTAGTACAGGGAAGGATTTTGTGGAAAAGGCCATGAAGGAAATATACAATATAAAAATTGAGGATTATAAGGAAAACCTGGTATTTATTGAGTTTGATCCTTCTATAGATCCTTCAATTAGCTCTATAGAAAAATCAGTGGAGAAACCGATTAAAGCAAACTTAGTAAATCCAGAAGTTTGGGACGAAGCAATCAAAATAGCAAGTAGCCAGATAAAGCAAAAAACCGAACTGGGAACGTTGGTTTTTGCATCTGCTCTAAATCTACCTTTGTTTTCTAGGACGTATGGAGAAAGCATATTGAAAAAGTTAAGAGAAATCATTAAGGAAGACAAAACCAAAACTTATCTTTTCACAGTTAGTACATCAGCATATAAAGAAAAAATTAGAACACTTGAAGACGCTGTGGATAATCTACTGTTTACTAGAAATGAAAAACCCATGAAATTGCTACTCAGGATTACTAGAATGAAAGATGTGAGTTTTTCTAAAATGGAGATAAAAGTGCCTTTAAAAATGGAAGACCTTCTCACAATCAAAAGCCTGGCTGAGGAAAGTAGAACAGATTTGATTCCCATAATCTCAAAAATATAGAATTTGATTAGGAACGTTTAAAAGAAAAAGTCGGATATGACGAAAGGCTGTCCTACACATTGCACCCAGCACAAAACAGAGATAAAAAAGATATATCCAGAAAAATGCATTGATGGTGGAGCAGGACGAGCAATTGAAATATAAAATGTTAGTTCAGTTGTCTAAAATTAATTGTGATGGTACTGGTAAGCAAGGGGAATAATCAATGAAGGAATATTATTACTGTCCAATTTGCGGATCGCATCTCACAAAGCAGATTATTGAAGGAAAGCAAAGGAAATATTGCCATAAATGTGGTTTTGTCCGTTATGAAAATCCTTTGCCGGTAGCATTGGCAATTGCTGTAAGAGATAAAAAATTTCTGATGATCAAGAGAGGGATAGAACCGAAAAAAGGGAGTTGGGCTCCTCCATCTGGCTTCATTGAGAGTGGGGAAACCTCAGAAGAGGCTTGTTTAAGGGAACTGGCAGAGGAAACGGGGCTTTCAGGAAAAATAAAACGTCTGGCAGAGGTAAAAAGATTTGAAGACGAAGAGATTTATGGAGATATGTTAGTAGTGGTATATCTGGTTGAAGTGGAAAAAGGGAGCCCGGTTGCTGGGGATGAAGTGGAGCAGGTAAGCTTTTTCGAAATAGATCAACTGCCTAGTTACTATGTGCACCGTTTTAGAAAGACAATTGAAGGTATTAGAAATGAATGGAAGGAGGAAGTGGAATGGGTATATGACTAAAGACGAAGAGATTATGTCAATTGAGGTAGGGAGTGAGTTAGACATCAGAGTAGCTAATGAGTTTATGAACGGAGTTCTAAAGAACTATTCAAAGGATATATCTGCCGCTTGGCAAGTAGTAAAAAAATTGGAAGAACTGGACTGGAGAGTTGACATTATGACCTCTAAGGAAAGAAAAAGTGTGTGTGCACTAAAGATGGTAAATGGTGCTCCTCACACTCTACATGTCAAGTTTGGCCATCACATGGACTTTAGCAGCGTCCCCGAAGGAATTTGTAAAGTATCGCTGCTAACTTTGGTTATAGATAGAAACGGATGGTAAAAAGAAGGCTGTACTATTGGGCATATGTGAAGATTATTATGAATGACGACCGTATAAATGATTTCTGACTCAATGTAAAGTTGAACTGGAGGAATAAATTTGCTTCGTGTAATTGGAATTGGCGGATACAAAAAAAGTGGAAAAACTATTTTGATTGAAAAATTAATTAGAGAACTAAAGAAACGCAAATATGAAGTAGGTACAATAAAACATATTCCTAAAAAAGGGTTTACTTTAGATGATGCTAAAACTGATACAGGGAGACATGCAAAAGCTGGTGCGAAGACGATTATTGCTATTAGTCCAGAAGAAATTGTGACTATAAAAAAAGAAAAGATTGATATGGAAAAAGACAAAGCAGGACAATACCCAACACTTAGTAAAATTTTGCTTGGCTTACGTGATTTAGATTTTGTTATTTTAGAGGGATTTAAAGAAGCTGAAAATTTAGCAAAGATAATGATTGCAAGAAATAATACAGAAGCTAAAGAACTTGATGATATATTTACAATAGGATTTATTGGAGAAGGAGTTAAAGGAAAACCTTTGTTTGGAAAAGAGGAAATAGGAGGCATTACTGATTTAATTGAGAAAAGAGCAATTCCTCCAGTGGCAGGTATTAACGATGGTGATTGTGGGCATGGCACATGCAGAGGTTTTGCTATATCAGCGATTCGTGGAAAAGCACCAAAAGATGGATGTGTGTCACTTTTTAGTAGAGTAACCCTTACAGTTGACGGGGGAAAAGTACCATTAAAATTATTCTTGCAGGACCTTGTAGCAAATATTTTAAAAGGAGTGGTCTCTTCGCTAAAAGGAGGCGAAGGAGGAGAAGTTGTAATCAAAATGAATAAGCATGAAAAATAGTCTATACAACGGCCATATAAAATCAGCATAGGAATAATAAAAGTGAGATAACGCTAACGATTTCAGTGGGGTTCAAACTCCGTGATTGCTTTACAATATTGCCCCATATCGCCCATTTATTTTAGACTCATATTCTGGAAAATACTTTCCTATGATTCTCAGGTTAAACTCAGGAAGTATGGATTCTTTAGATTCTCTTTCAAGCAAAAATTTAAAAGATTTTTTAATAAGTTCTTCTTTGGTTGTTTTTCCATCGGTTAATTTTTGATAATATGCGTCATCTAGATTTACTGTATGCTTCGATCTGTCATTTCCTTCTTCTATGATTACAATATATTCATCATCATTTTTCTTTTCGACTTCAATCATTCTAAACCTCCTTTTGCTACCTTTGCATTAGGTTTAGTAATAATTTTTATTATGCTATAATTTCTCATCTTCAATAACCTCCGCCAATGCTTTTTTAATTTTGCCTTTCTTGAAAAAAAGTTTCACCCCTCTTTCTTCCAATCTCTTTATACCTTTTTTACCTATTGTATGGGAAATAATAACATTACAATCACTAATTAATTCATATACATCTAATGTTTTCAAATGCTGCATAGTGCGTTCATATGGATTATTTCTCTTTTCAACAAATCTAACTTTTTTACCAATGACTTCGTAAATATACATTCCTTTTGCCATACCCAGCATTTTCGGAAAAATGTCTATTCCATCATTTGTTGGAACCGCAATTTTGGTATGCATTTCTCTGCTTTCGTTCATTTCTTGTGCTCCTCAAAAATATGATGAAATTATTAAAAATAATTTTTCAAACATTTATTCTACATTGATCTCTTTAAAGATTCTTGCTAGAGATTTTCCAGGAGCCTTGATATCCAAATCCAAAAAATAACCAAACGGTGTTTGATATGCTTCGTAACTTGATTTCTCAATTCTTTCCTCTGCGTTGTCTAGAAGTTTTTTCGCAAAATTAATGGAAGATTTGCTTGCTGACAGATGGGCAAAGGAATGCAGTAATATTTTATTTGTGTCGTTCTTCCCTGCGGCCCATTTTAAAGAAAGAATTCCACCTGGTCTATAGCGAACGAAGTGAGCGTTGACCGGTGGTAGGGGAAAGCAACCCATAAAAACC
>Ga0307431_1000983_pt1 | contig 17201 bp, 6 predicted proteins | sample SalMarWE160170MG_FD_202155 | JGI IMG/M metagenome (GOLD analysis project Ga0307431, IMG submission 202155) | Salt marsh sediment microbial communities from the Plum Island Ecosystem LTER, Massachusetts, United States - WE1603-170 | ecosystem: Environmental > Aquatic > Marine > Intertidal zone >...
GGACACCGACTGGCAATATCGCAGAATTATAACTATTGATCCATCAAAAGTGAGCGCTGATCAGACTGATTTTCCTGTTATAATCGATCTCAGCGATAGTGATTTGACAGGTAAAGCACAGATTGATGGTGATGACTTTGTCTTCACGGATGAAAGCAATGTTAAACTTGACCATGAAATCGAATCATACGACTACACAACAGGTCATCTAATTGTTTGGGTGAAAGTTCCTTATCTCTCATCAACAGAGGAAACAGTACTTTACATGTATTACGGTAACCCTACTGCTTCAAACCAAGAAGATCCAATGGCTGTGTGGGATTCAAGTTACAAGCTAGTTCTGCACCTTTCTGAGACTCATGAATGCCGTATGTGGGGAATGATCTCAGATATCTTACCGCATGATGTTGTTTTAGAACATCTCATTACCGACCCGTCCTCCTTGAAAGTTCTAGGAGCCAGCAACGATGATGGATGGGCTCTTGTTTGGTACAACACTAGTACTCCTGAAGTAAGGAGAGGATTTCCCCCAGCAAGTTCAGATCCTAATTTCGATGTGGCAGCTAATGAAATGGCAGATAGCGACGCATGGATAGGAGTCGGACACGTTAGAGCAAGGTCTCAAGGCGCGATTCCTCCAGAGGGCAATCCTCATCCGTTCATGCGATACAAGAACGGTAAGTGGTGGGCTTTCGAGCATAATGGAAATGTGAATAAAGATATACTCAGGAATCTCATTGGACAAGAATACTTGGATGCAAACCCACCGACCGTCGGAACAGATTGGGACGACCCAGATGTTGTAGATTCCGACCTCTACGGGTTGTACGTGCTAAAATGTATCGAAGCAAACAACTGGAACGTTACAGTGGGAATAGCTCAGGCAGTAACCGACATAACGGAGGCAGGAGCAGACAGCGGCGCGAATTTCCTCTTAACAAACGGTGAGAAGCTATGGGGCTTCCGCCTGGACAACACACTATATTATTATGAAGCAACACTACCACAATACTCCGCAGTTGCCTCTCAACCACCCGACCCAACTCAACCTGGTTGGGTTGCACTAAGCAATTACAACTTGGTCACATTGACAAAGAACAATCCACCATCTGTAATACCAGACATTCGCATATATTATCCACTGCTCGTCGACTCCGACTTTAACAATAGTGTAGACAGCGAAGATTTGCGGGATAACGCTGCTGGTCAGGATTGGTATGAAAGCCGCGACGATGTCCCAGAAATACTGTATCTAGATGAAAGTGACATTGGAGGCAACACTGGCAAGAAAGCTGGATTCACCGCAGACTCTAGTGACAACGCATATTTGAGTCAGGAGTTCAGTTCTCCGCAAGCTGGCACATTTAGTGTTCAATGGGACATCTATGTAGATGAAATCCTCAACATAGGAGATCCTGACAGATCAGGCATCATGTTGATAGGTGATGATTCGGGTGGAACAAATGGTCCCAACTCAGGAGACGGTGAACGCTTCGTATTCTTGGCCTTCCATAAGGATGGAGGAGCCACAAGCGGCATCGCCGATCTGGTGTGGATGGATACTTTCAGCGTCTTCACCCCGATTGCTTCAGTAAATCTGGATCAGTGGTACACGATTAAAGTGGATATTGACGTGGTTGCGGATACCTATGATGTCTATCTTGACGGAGTTTTTATTGCCACGGTCCCAGCTTGTACCGCCAAGGCCAGTCTAACGCACATCAGTTTTGCTCAATGGGATGACGGGGCAGGATCTTTCTACGTAGACAACGTATATTCACCGACTGCAGACCGCTATAGACTGACAATCAACACTGAAGGCGACGGCTCTGTAATCGTCGACCCCGCTGAATCATCTTACCCCACTGGCGCAAACGTCACACTAATAGCAGTCCCTGATCCGGGCGCGATGTTTAATATGTGGAACGGTGACGCATCTGGTAGCCAAAACCCGATTACCATCACTATGGATGGTGATAAAACAGTCATTGCAAAATTTACTGAGACTCTGCTTTCAGATTCCGAGTTCAACGATAGCCTAGATAGTGATGACCTGAGAGATAATACTGCAGGTCAGGATTGGTATGAGAGTCGCAACGATGATCCAACTATTCTGTTCTTGGATGAGAGTGATGTTGGAGGTAACGCTGGCAAGAAAGCTGAGTTCGTTGGAAGCACCTCTGGTAACGCATATGTGACTCAGGAGTTCAGTTCTGCCCAGACTGGAACCTTCAGTGTTCAATGGGACATCTACGTTGACGAAATAATTGACATCTCGGATAATCCGGACCGTGCAGGTTTCATGCTGATTGGTGATGATTCAGGTGGAACTAATGGTCCAAACTCAGCTACCAATGAACGTTTTGTTTTCATGTCCTTCTACAAGGATGGTGGAGCTACAAGTGGTGCAGTTGACCTGGTTGCTATGAGTAGTTTCAGCTCTTTCACTACGATTGCTTCTGTTAACTTGGATCAGTGGTACACGATCAAAGTGGTTATTGATGTGGTTGCAGACACCTATGCGGTCTATCTAGATGGCGTATGGATTGCCGATGTCTCAGCTTGCACAGCTAAGGCAGCATTGACTCACATCAGTTTTGCCCAGTGGAATGATGGTGCAGGAACATTCTACGTAGACAACGTCTTCTCGCCAGCCCAAGATAGACATAAGCTGACAGTCAATGTAGTCGGCAGCGGTTCTGTTACCGTGAATCCTGGCGAATCAACTTACTCTGTCGGCGCTCAGGTCAACCTGACTGCAATCGCTGATTATGGTTGGATTTTCTCCGATTGGAGCGGTGACCTAGCTGGGAGTTCCAACCCAGCAACCATAACGATGGACGGCGACAAAGTCATCACTGCCACCTTCACAATACCCCAATACACGTTAACAATTAATGTCGTGGGTAGCGGAACTGTTACAAAGAATCCTGACAAGTCAACCTATAATTATGGCGAGAGTGTCGAATTAGCAGCTAACCCTACCGTTGGCTGGTCCTTCCTCGGCTGGAGTGGCGACTTATCTAGTAGCGAAAACCCAACCACCATCATTATGGATAGCGACAAGGTGATTATTGCCAGATTCGTACAGGAAGGCATTTGCATCGACTCCACAGTAAACGGTAATGACGGTCTGCTCTATGGAGGCATAACTCAAGGTGCTTTAGGACAAATAAACAGTGCATACGAGTTTGATGGTGTTGATGATTATATTGAGGTGCCCCACAGTGGCACTCTCACTGGATATGATGAGGCTTTCACTGCCAGCTTCTGGCTTAAGCTGGATGATACTACCCGGAGACAGGCAATACTTAACAAGTATGACACTGCAGGCAACCAGAGAGGCTGGCTCATAGAATATTCTCCCTCCACAGGCCTTGGATTATTCGCATCCGAAACCGGCACCACCTACCGACAGTGGCACGCATCCTTCACTCCAACAGCTGGCACATGGTACTACATAACCGTTGTATGGGAAAGCAACGAAATTCCACAGTTCTATGTTGACGGATCCCAAGTCGCAACACTTGGTGCATACACACTCACCTCAATATTCAATAACGTAGCTGCTCCTCTGGATATCGGAAGAAGCACCTACAACACCGGCAGATACTTGGACGGCGTTCTCGACGAGATACGCATATCCAACCCCACAAAATCCCCCAGCTACATACTCACCAGCTATAACAACCAGAAAGACCCCGCAGCATTCTACCAAGTTGGACTTGAAGAAACTCTACCAACAGAACCTTTCGTTTCAGACCCCTACCCAGCGGACGAAGCAACAAACATACCCATCACACTTACTGAACTAAGCTTCAACCTCACCGACTATCAAGACCTAATGGATTACTATGTCTCAACATACCCTGACATCGGCAGCGACAGCGCAAGCGGCGTCGGCGACGGCAGATACACAGTTGCTGTTAGTGGTCTTCAATACCAAACAACCTATACTTGGTATGTAAACGTGACAGATGGGACAGAATGGACTAACAAAACCTTCACATTCACAACACGAGGCGAGTTACTAACTGACGCAGAATTCAACGACAGCATTGACAGCGCAGACTTGAGAGCAAACAGCCCAGAACAAGACTGGTATGAGAGTCGTGAGGAGGTTCCAACTTTGCTTTCTCTCGACGAGAGTGATGTTGGAGGTAATTCTGGTAAGAAAGCTGGCTTTGCTGCAAGCGCAAGCGGCAATGCCTATTGCACTCAGGAGTTCAGTTCTGCCCAGACTGGAACCTTCAGTGTTCAATGGGACATCTACGTTGATTCAATACTTGATGTTTCACCACGTCGTGCAGGCCAAATGATGATAGGCACATCCAACGCGCAATACAGTCCAAATAGGAATGATGCTGTGCGATTTGTCTTCCTAGCCTTCTACAAGCCTGGCGGAGGCACAAGTGGCACCGCTGACTTGGTGGCAATGCTAGATTTCGACACTCAAGTTCTAGTTGCTTCTGGTCTGAATCTGGATCAGTGGTACACGATTAAAGTAGAGGTAAACGTGGGCGCAGGAACCTACAATGTATATGTGGATGACATCTTCATGGCAACTGTAGATGCCTGCACAGCACTTTCCACCGTTACTCACATCAGCTTTGCCCAGTGGAATGATGGGGCAGGAACCTTCTACGTAGACAACGTATTCGCTCAAACTATTAACAGCCCTCCTGCTATTTCAGTTCCTGAGCCTGCCAACGAAGCCACAGGTGTTTCCACCTTCACATCATTATTAAATTTCACTTTAAGTGATGCAGAGGGCGAATCAATGGACTACTACGTGTCAACTAGTCCTGATATCGGCTCAGATAGTACTCTAGGGGTTTTTGATGGCACGTACAATCTTCCAGTCTCCGGATTGGCTTATGACACGGAGTACACATGGTGGTTGAATGTAACTGATGGCACTGATTGGACAAACATGACCTACACATTTACTACCGAGTCGCTGTTGCTTGTGGATTCTATGTTTGATGATAGCGTTGACACCGCTGATTTGAGGGCTGATGGTGAGGGCCAAGACTGGTATGAGAGCCGTGGTGACGATCCTACATTGCTGGTTCTCAATGACACTAACGTCGGCGGTAACGCTGGCAAGAAAGCTGAGTTCATAGGCGACTCGACAGCTAACGCGTATGCAAGTCAGGAGTTCAGTTCTGCCCAGACTGGAACCTTCACTGTTCAATGGGACATCTACGTGGATGAAATAATTGACATCTCAGGAAATCCGGATCGTGCCGGCTTCATGCTGATTGGTGATGATTCAGGTGGAACTAATGGTCCCAACTCAGGAGACGGTGAACGCTTCGTATTCTTGGCCTTCTACAAGGATGGAGGAGCCACAAGTGGTGCAGTTGACCTGGTTGCTATGAGTAGCTTCAGCTCCTTCACTACGATTGCTTCTGTTAACCTGGATCAGTGGTACACCATCAAAGTAGTTATTGATGTGGGTGCAGACACCTATGAAGTCTATCTAGATGGCGTAAAGATTGCCGATGTCTCAGCTTGCACAGCTAAGACAGAATTGACTCACATCAGCTTTGCCCAATGGAATGATGGAACAGGCACATTCTACGTAGACAACGTATATTCACCGACTGTCAATCATGCACCGGAGATTGATTCGTACTATCCAATTAGTGACCCAGCAATCCTTGAGGGTGAGTCTCAACTCTTCAATGTCACCTATCATGATGTTGACGGTGATCCATTAGCTGTTCAGTGGTTGCTGAATGGGTCTGATGTTGGCGCAGGCGACGAGTACACGTTTGCTGCAGGCTACAGTGCAAGTGGCATCTACAATGTCACTGTAGTGGTTTCTGACGGGGAACTTTCAGCCAAGAATGAGTGGACCTTGACGGTATCAGATGTTGGTCCCAATTTGCTGATGCCTTTTGACAGTGATGAGTCCCCCGTTGCAGTTGACGAGTCTGGCTATGGCAACAATGGAACAGTGTTTGGTCCTCAATGGTCGAGTGACTATGGTGGTTGTTACTTCTTTGACGCTTCTGAACTTGATTACATTGAAATTCCTGACGATGACAGCTTAGACGGTGCTGGTACTTGGACTGAGATTACAGTAGAATTCTGGATCAAACCGACCATTGATAATAATGGGGTTAGGCTGATTGAGAAGAGATCTGCTGGCTCAAGCTATCAGATAGGCTTCCAGACGACTCCTTCACCTGGAATAGATGGTAACCAGCTCTACTGGAACGTGTGGACATCAACCGGCTATAAGGAGATTGTAGCGCCTTTCGGCTTGGAGACTGATGAGTGGAGCCAGGTGATTTGCACATATAAGGATGGCGTGGGCATGGCTATCTACGTGAATGCCAGTCTCGCTATTAGCGCTTCTCACACCGGCACTATCAACGATAGTACCTGTCCAATCAACATTGGTCGTAGAGGTGACGACAGCAGCTACTTCACCGGGTTCATGGACGACACCAGACTCTACATCAAAGCCTTGCCAGAACCGCTAATCCAGCAGAACTACGAGGACACCAAAGACACGTATGTTGAAGTCAATCATGCGCCGGAGATATCGGGTGTTGAACCTTCTGATTTGGCCACTGGCGTTCCGGTGTCGACTTCGCTGCTTAACTTCACTTTGAGCGACGCGGACGCTGAATTGATGGATTACTACCTGTCAACTGTTCCTGATGTGGGATCTGGCAGTGCTTTAGGCGTGTCTGATGGTGCTTACAGTCTTGCTGTTTCAGGATTAGAGTATGGCATGACTTACAGTTGGTGGGTGAATGTTACCGATGGAACAGACTGGACGAACAGCTCCTTCACCTTCACAACAGAGGGAGAGGCGGTGATGCTTGTGGATTCTGAATTCGATGATAGCGCTGACACTGCAGATTTGATTGATGATGGTGAGGGGCAGGATTGGTATGAGAGTAGGGGTCAGGACCAAAACATGGAGCTTGACATCACCGATGTTGGAGGTAACGCTGGAAACAAGGTTAAGCTAAGTGGAGGAACAGATCCAAATCATGACAATGTCTATTTGACTCAGGAGCTCAGCTCAGCCCAGACTGGAACCTTCAGCGTCCAATGGGACATCTATGTGGACACCATAACAGACATTGGAGACCCTGATCGTAGCGGCTTCATGCTTTTGGGTGCTGATCTTGACGGGTCTGGTGGTCCAAACCGGAATGATGATGAGCGCTTTGTCTTCCTCGCTTTCTTCAAGGATGGGGGCGCCACAACTGGTACTGCAGACTTGGTGGCTATGAGCAGCTTCAGCAGCTTCACAACCATAGCCGCTGACCTAAACTTGGATCAGTGGTACACCGTCAAAGTAGAAGTAGACGTGGCAGCAGGAACCTACGACGTATACGTTGACGGAGTTTTGGTGGCAACTGATGTAGCTGCATGCACGGCTTTAGCTAGTGTAACCCACATCAGCTTTGCTCAGTGGAATGATGGGGCAGGAGCATTCTACGTAGACAACATCTATTCGCCAGCAGGAGACAGGTACAAGCTCTCAGTCACCGTTGATGGTGACGGTTCAGTGGATGTGACTCCAAGCGAATCATCATACACTAGCGGTGCAGAAGTCACTCTCACTGCTACAGCTGATGATGGTTGGGAGTTCTCTGGCTGGACTGGTGACCTAACCACAACTGACAATCCAACTATTATAACAATGGATTCTGACAAGACTGTAACGGCGGTCTTCACTGCCGAGGCTAATATTGCTCCCGAAGTGTCAGGTCCTGAACCAGCTGATGCCACTACAGACGTTCCTATATCAACATCATTGCTTAACTTTACTATTGCCGATGGAAATCTTAACTTCATGGATTATTACGTTTCAACTATTCCGGATATAGGCTCTGATGCTGCAATGGGGGTATCAGATGGAACCTATAGCGTGCCTGTCTCAGGATTAGACTATGGCATGACTTATACTTGGTGGGTGAACGTGACTGATGGAACAGACTGGACAAACATGACATACACATTCACTTGCGCACTATTAGGGATAGAAGCAGATTTTGACAGTGCAAGCATCGGAACTTACATTTTCAAGAACAACGAAATAAACTTCACTTTGAAAACAGAGAATTTGGTGAACAGCGGAGATGAATACACGTATTGGACCCATTTCAAAGTAACAAACACACTGAGCAAAGAAATAACATTTAGGATTACCAATGCAGATGCAGTTCCATTTCTATCAACACCTTCTGAAGAGGCACAAATGGTTTTCAGCTATAACGGCGAGGATTGGTTTAGGTTCGCTACTCACAGTTATTCTAACACTATCTACACCTTTACTGAAACATTCACAGAGGATGAAGTGTATGTGGCCACATTCTTCCCATTTTCATATACAAAAATGCAGAGCTATATAGACTCGGTTACAGCTGATTCAGACGCAACTAAAACAGTCCTAGGCTCAAGCGAGGAAGGGAGAGACATTACCCTAATTAAAATTACGAATGCAACTATACCAGACACGAATAAGAAAGTCATTTACATTATTGGAAGGCAGCATGCTCATGAAACTGCAAGTTCTCACATGTTGAAAGGAATGATTGATTTTCTCATTTCAGATAGTGAAGATGCACAAAGATTGAAAGATGACTTCGTGTGGTACATTGTGCCAATGGTGAATCCAGATGGAGTCTATCTCGGAAACTCTAGGGGCACATCAGAAGGAAGAGATCCTAACAGAGACTGGATGAACAGCGAAAGCGTTGAAATCAATATTGTCAGAGACCACATAGACGATACTAGCAGTACACACGGAATAGACTTCTTCATCGATTGGCATAGCCAAATGAGTGACGACAGCTGGTACAACTATGTCTACTCACCACCTGGAAACACCTACTTCAGTATCCTATCTGTATGGACAGATTTCGATACACAATTTGATTCAGCTCCTGATACAGGATCCACTGATGACTGCACTGCAAGAGAATACATCTCCCACAACATCATATACGATCCGATGTTCGTCTTCGAACCCACGCCGCATCTGCATACCTGGACAATAACTTCTCTAGAGCAAGAAGGAGTTAATGTAGCATACGCAATAAACGAATACTTCCCACCTCCAACCGAGTCGTTACTTGTGGATTCTGCTTTTGATGCCAGTGCTAATAGTGAAGAGTTGAGGGATAACGGAGATGGTCAGGACTGGTACGAAAGCCGTAACGATCTTAAAACTTTGCTTACTCTTGACGAGAATGAGGTTGAAGGAAACGCTGGTAAGAAGGCTGCACTGAAGAACTATGGAATAAGCAGTAATGCCTATCTTACTCAAGAGTTTGGTGCACCAAAAACTGGTGAATTATCTGTTTCCTTTGACATTTACGTTGACAGAATTGATGATAGCGGTAATTATGATCGTTCGGGTCTCATTTACATTGGAGACGATAGCGTCTCAGCTACTAACCCGCCTGCTGGAACAAGCAATGAACGGTTTGTTTTCATGACGTTTTATGACTCCTCTCCAGGCGACACAGGAGACGATTTGCAGATCCGGGCAAGAACCTCCTCTGGTCAATCATATAGCGCAACTTCACAATGGACAAGCGTGGCTACCGACTTAAGTTATGACACGTGGTATACAATCAAAATCGATTTGGATGTTGCTGGTGGAACCTTCGACGTCTATGTGGATGGTGTGTTAGTTGGAGAGAACATCCCCAAGTACAACGGATTTACTTCAACTTCGATAACTCACATCAGCTTATCTGCTGACAGCGACGGCAGAGGCGACTTCTACATAGACAACGTATTCTCGCCTCCAATGGACAGGTACAAGCTCTCGGTTATTGTTGATGGTGATGGTTCAGTTGATGTTGATCCCTCTGAATCTTCTTATGCTGCCGGCTCCTTGGTTTCGTTGACTCCAACTGCTGGTACAGGATACATGTTTGACCACTGGGAACTAGATGCTACCCCCGACGGTTCTGAAGTGCCCTACACGGTTACAATGGACTCTGACCACGCGGTGACAGCAGTGTTTGTGGAAGAGGGTAACGTGGCCCCTGAGATAACAAATCCTGAACCTGCTGACGCAGCCACTGATGTTCCGGTGTCGACTTCGCTGCTTAACTTCACTTTGAGCGACGCGGACGCTGAATTGATGGATTACTACCTGTCAACTGTTCCTGATGTGGGATCTGGCAGTGCTTTAGGCGTGTCTGATGGTGCTTACAGTCTTGCTGTTTCAGGATTAGAGTATGGCATGACTTACAGTTGGTGGGTGAATGTTACCGATGGAACAGACTGGACGAACAGCTCCTTCACCTTCACAACAGAGGATGAACAGGTGCCTCTGCTTGTGGATTCTGAATTCGATGATAGCATCAGCAGCGAAGACCTGAGAACTAACAGTGAGGGTCAGGACTGGTATGAGAGCCGGGAGGATGGGGCGAATGGGCCGTTGTTGCTGTATTTGGATGAATCAGATGTTGGCGGTAATGCGGGTAAGAAGGCTGGTTTCATTGAAAGTACCAGTTATAATGCATATATGAGCCAAGAGTTCAGTAAGCCTCAGACTGGCACTTTCACGGTTCAGTGGGACATTTATGTTGACTCGATCTCGGCAGCCTATGAGATGGCAGGCTTCATGTTTGTCGGCGACTACAACCCTTCTGGTACTCGTCCGGGTCCCAACTCAGACACTAATGAGCGTTTTGTTCGGATGTGTTTCTATAAGGCTGGCGGCGGGGACACGGGTACAATGACTCTGATAGGTGCGTCTACTTCAACTGTTATCGCAGAGGATTTGAACTTGGATCAGTGGTACACAATCAAAGTAGTGTGCGACTTGTCGACGGATACTTATGATGTGTATGTGGATGGTGTGCTGGAGAGGGAGGATATCAGCGCAGCTACTGCGAAGACTAGTGTTACGCATGTTAGCTTTGCTCAGTGGAATGATGGGGCAGGAGCATTCTACATAGACAACGTATATTCGCCAGCCCAAGATTGATAAGCGTGGTGGAGTGGATTAATATCATGTCAACGATTTGGAAAGTCATTCTTGCAGCATTGACGGTTTTTATGGGCGTTTCCATCTTATTTTCTCCCGCAAGAGCAGAAGGAAGTGTAGAGATTCTATCCAGCACTGGTTATCTCGATGCTTCGGGCAACTACCGAGTTGTGGGCGAAGTACAAAATGTGGGAAGTCAAGCTGTCAATTTCGTCCAGATTTCAGCCACATTCTACGACTCTCACAATGATGTTATTGATTCACGATTTGATCTGACTATGCTGTATGTGATTTTGGATGGACGTAAATCTCCTTTCGAAATAGCCTTGCTTGACGTAGCAGAATCAGCCAGAGTCTCTCATTACAGCCTGAACGTAACCTATTTGGAGACAACCAAACTTCCCATGAAGCTTGAGATATTATCACATACCAACCACATTGATGCTGAAGGAAACATGCATATAACTGGAACCTTGAAGAATAATGGAGATAAAATACTTGTTAACGCTAAAGTTGTTGCAACATATTATGATGAATCATCGGTTGTCGTGGCTACAGCACTAATAGACTATGATCCTGAACTTACGGGTGAAATTAACCCAAACCAGACAGTACCCTTCGAGATAATATTAGACAAAGAGCGCACACCATATGTAGAGACATATGTACTGTCTGCTGAGTCAAACGAATATGCAATAATTCCAGAATTTCCTAAAGGCATAATACCACTAATCTTGGCCGTTTCCCTAGTTGCGATTGCTATCCAATCACATATGCGCAAAACTCATCACAAGCTTTCATGAGGCTAGAGTTGACTCCTCCATTTTTCCTGCACAACTTACAAAGTCATGCAATAGCTGTTCGTATACACTCATTATTCCATAGAAAAATGCAAATCTATACGAGTCCAAGGATTAAATCAAACTTTCCACGCTCATCTATTTGATCAGAATCTAATTTCAATCATGCACACATATACACCCACACATATGGTCTTCTCTTCTAGAACAAGGAACCAGATAAACATATATAAGACCAAAAACAACCTTAAAGACGGTTTAGGAAATGTCAAGGAAACGATTACTAACAATTATTTTCACGATCATCTGCTTATTGGCAATACTACTCTTTGTATACAGCTTTACTTACCAGATGCCCCACGACAGTGAAACCCCCCCACAAGACGTAGGCGACGGCATATCCCCAAAAACTGAAACCTCAACACAACCCAATACTAACGGCGGGACTACTAACGACGGGAACTTATTTGTTATCCCTGAAAGTCCTGTGGGAACCTTAGGGTTGGTCAGTGCCGTAGCAATAGCCTTTGGACTATTTGCACTACTAAAGAAACGAGAAAATAAGCCATAAATTACTTGCACACGTAATTAGGCGCCAAAAGTTTTACCGTAATGCTACTGTTCAAGCTTTCATTTTACGAGATAGCAATCTGGGGAAGAGAGTGTGAAAAAGACTAGTGCAAAACCAGAATCTCTTCCCTCATTGACTGCAAAGACTATGCCGCTGGTCATAAAAACTGCAGTAATAGTATTTGCGATAGCCACAGTGTTCTTTCAAGATCTAGTGCTAATTTTCAACGACGCTCTGAAAAGCGAAACCACAAGCTACGTACTAGCCGCACCGTTCATATTCGGGTATCTCATCTATCGCAAGAGAAAAATGTTGAGAGCGGTAATCCCGCTTAAAGGACAAACCCCGACAAAAAAAACTAAACACCTGCCAACGATTGTTGGAATCCTCCTCTCTACTATTGCAATGCTGCTTTATTGGTACGGCTCATACACGTTCACGCCGCTAGAATACCATATGTCAGCCTTACCAATATTCGCAGCTGGACTAATTCTCATTCTTTTCAATCCGCAAACGCTTAGACAACTGGTATTCCCAATAATCTTCCTTCTATTCCTAATACCGCCCCCTTCAGAAATCCTCTACGGACTAGGCGCAACCCTATCAATCATAAGTTCAGAAGCCTCATATGTCGCAGTGAACGCTTTAGGCATCCCATCGACGCTCTCAAGCGAATACGGCAACCCCACAATTATGATCACGAGACCCAACGGCGCCACAATACCTTTCTCCGTAGACATAGCATGTTCAGGCGTGTACAGCCTAATTGGTTTCCTAATATTCGCGGTGTTCATCGCCTACATGATTCGAGACAAACCATGGAAAAAACTGGCGCTATTCCTAGTCGGCATCCCACTAATTTACCTGCTAAACATAATCCGAATAACATCAATACTCTTAATAGGCTACCATTATGGTCAAGAAACAGCCCTAGAAATATTCCACCTGCTAGGCGGATGGATATTAATATTCCTCGGCACACTCCTACTTCTCACAATCTCAGAAAAAATATTCAAAATGAAAATATTCGCCAGCCCCTCAGAGAAATGCGCAAAATGCAACCCAGAAACAGAACGAAGCTTTTGCTTTGCATGCGGAAAAATTCTCAAGCCCAAATCTCTGAGACTCTCCAGAAACGACGTAATGAAAATCGCAGCCATAACCTTGAGCGTAGTTTTGGTAATGTCAATTCAAGCGCCTGTCTTCGCTTTGACACAAAGTCCTGCAATAGTGTTAATCACTACTCCTTCTGGACAACAAGTTTCTACCAACATTCTTCCAGAAATTTCGGGTTATAAATTAGATTTCGTCTACCGTGACACAAACTTCGAGGAAACAGCCAAACAGGACATGTCACTAGCCTACCTATATACGCCGGTTAACCAACCAAACGAACCAGTATGGGTAACAATTGAAATAGCCTCAACACGATCATCAATGCACGGATGGGAAACTTGCCTCATAACATGGCCACTAACACATGAGCGTCAGCCTAGAGTAACACAAATCGAACTAAAAGACATTCAACTTGTTAAGAACCCTCCAATCTTCAGCCGCTACTTCGTCTTCCAATATAAGGCAACCAACGAGACACAAGCGGTGCTATACTGGCGTGAAACCGCAACATTCGCTGTAGAATCGACATCACAACAAAAACACGTAAAAATCAGCTTAATAGCCTATCCAGACAATTTAGAAGACTTAACTTCTTTAGAGAATCAGCTCCTAGTCTACGCAACGACCATTGCAAACTACTGGCAACCAATCAAAACATGGTCACAAATAGCCCTACTCGTATCACAAGAGGGCGCATACCTTGCCGCAATAACCACCGCCTTGCTGACCGCCGTCATAATTCTATACGCCCTCGAAACAAGAAAACAAAGAAAATCAAATGCCAAAGCCTACCAAAAACTCTCAAAACCAAACAAACAAATCATAGACATAGTTCTAGAAACACAAAAAACCACAACACCCACACTAAGCGCTATTGTAACTACATACAAAAATAGAACCGGGGAACCCATTGAAGAGGAAGAATTATTGCACAGAATCTCGGAAGCAGAAAAAACGGGCATAATAAAAAGCGACATAGCTAGCAACCAAGACACGCCAACGCAGATATGGAAAACCCAAATGTCCTGAGAAAAAACGCTAAAATGAGAACCGACAAATAAAAAAGGAGAATACAACATGCGAACGCCTCAAAAGGAAAATAAAGAGCAAAAACGTGAAACGAGAACAAAGAATAAAACCAGTTTAACAAAAGCTGCAACCTGGATGTTTCTCGGCGTAGGCTCAGCTGCCCTAATCACTTCTATTGTTTACGTTTCTTCAATACTGGCTTTCATAGGCATAGGTCTAGTGTTCTGGGGCGCCCTTCTCCTCTACATCCAACCCGAAGAATACACAAAAAAAGTTCTCCTAGACGCAGCAGTACTGCCCCCACTTGCAACGCTAAACCAAATAATACACGAACTAAACTACAAAGGCAAAGCGATATACCTGCCGCCAAAATACCTCAAAGACCCAGAAGCAAACAAACTCTACATACCCAAACAAAAAGAAGGAAAACTTCCAACCCCAGAAAATATCCTGAACCAAGAAAGCCAACTCTTCCTCAAAAACCCACAAGGCATCCTGTTAACACCACCAGGCGCCCAACTAACAAAACTCTTCGAAAAAACGCTTGACACAAGCTTTACAAAAACAAACCTCCAATACGTCACGCAAAACATGCCGAAACTCTTCATAGAAGACCTAGAAATCGCAGAAAACCTAGAAATAGAAACAAGATACGACACAATCCACGTAAAAATAACTAACTCAATCCTCAAAGACATATGTAACGAAAACAGAAAGCTCTCACATGTATACGGCACAATTGGCTGCCCACTCTGCAGCGCCATCGCCTGCGCATTAACAAAAGCCACAGGAAAACCCATAACCATCGAAATGATTCAACCATCCGAAGATGGAAAAATCATCGAAGCCACCTACCGAATTCTGGGAAAAATTTAATCTGAAGAACCAACTGAAGCACTCTTGGCAGAGGCTATCGAATTACATCTCAGCCGTCGTCTCTTACCGAATCTGGCTAGCTTATTCCTGCTGGCTTTCGGTTCGGTCATTCTAGCTTGGGTCGGCTGGTTGACATGGTTTGATATGACTGCGTGGGGTAAGGATATCATCCTCATATTTTTTGGCTCCAGAACAGGGGAGACCATCAGCTTGGGAATAGGTATGAAACTAATCCACTATCTTCTGATAGGATTGGCTCTTCTTTTGGCAGGCTTATTTAAATTCCTTCGAAGACGAAGTAAGGTGTAAAAATGCAGTTCCCCCTATCTTTTTGGGACATAAGCCTCTGGCTAGCAGTCACAGCCATAATCCTACTCGTAACTTCAGAACTCATTTCACCATACTACGGAAAAACCAACATCATCATTGACAAAAAGAGATTGAGAACAGTCTCACTAATCTTTGGCTTGTTATTCATGTTCACCGTCTTTATACGAATCTATTTTATAATAGCATCATGAGAAAACGCGTAAAAGACGGAGAGGCAACAACATGGACGATAAGAACCGAAAAACATCAAACCTCAACGAAACCATAATCCAGATAGTCAAGGATAAACATCCAAAAACCGTCAAACAACTCGTTGAACTCGTACATCAACAAAATCCATTACCCCAACAAAAAATCCTAGAACACATCTTACACCTACAGAACCAAGGAAAAATAACCTTCAAAGAAGATACAACATTCATCCCCCTATCACTCCAAAACTACCTTTCATCCTCTCACTCGTATTGGTACTGGATCATCATCACACTAGCCCTCGTAACCACCATAACAGTCTTCGCTGTCTCGGAAAACTCAATCCCCTTTGTATACGCAAGATATGTGCTCGGAGCCATCTTTGTTCTATTCCTCCCAGGCTACAGTCTCATCAAAGCCCTGTTCCCAGAAAAAGAACTGGACAACATAGAACGAGTTGCCCTAAGCATGGGAATGAGTCTAGCCCTAGTTCCCATCACCGGACTAATCCTCAACTACACACCATGGGGCATAAGAACCACCCCCGTCACTCTAAGCCTGCTATGCCTAACAATCATCTTCGCCACTGCAGCCGTCATAAGAGAACACCAAACCAAAACCAACAACGCACCTAACAAATAATCACCACCATCCAACTAAATCACCAATAAGAATCAGAGACGACTAACATGGAAACTAACAACATACCTGAAGGAACACTCAAAATAACCTTGGCCAACGCCTCCCAATACATAATCATAGCACTATTCTACATGATCGTAACAAAAACAAACGCCCTAACCCAAACAGACATAGGAACCCTATCAATCATAAGCTTCCTAGCCTCAACATTCTCCCTCCTAACCCTCCTAGCATTACCAACCGCCCTAACAAAATTCACCTCCGAAAAACTAGGAAAAAACCAAAAAGAAGAAGCCACAGCAACACAAAAAACAATAACAAAAACCGTTATTACACTATCTATTGCAGGCCTCACAGTAGCTATCCTTTCGTCTCAACTGCTTTCACAACATCTATTGAACAACCCCGAATACATATTCCTCATAATCCTAAATTTCGCATATGCATTTATTTCCAACATACTAACTCTATGCCGTTCCACCCTACAGGCACTCTACCTCTTCGGAAAAATGGCCACCATAACAATCACGTTTATAGCTTCAAGTCGAATAATCGCTATCACACTAACATTGCTTCACATGGGTATCACAGGAGTAATAATCGGCTACATAATCGGATCAATAATAGCCTTAACAGTTGCCATAAACTTTCTACGCGGCAA
>Ga0307431_1000984_pt1 | contig 17186 bp, 36 predicted proteins | sample SalMarWE160170MG_FD_202155 | JGI IMG/M metagenome (GOLD analysis project Ga0307431, IMG submission 202155) | Salt marsh sediment microbial communities from the Plum Island Ecosystem LTER, Massachusetts, United States - WE1603-170 | ecosystem: Environmental > Aquatic > Marine > Intertidal zone >...
TTTGTCATGTTTTATCCTCCTCTCTTATTTAGAATAATGTTTCCGGGATCTTGTTTATTCTCTTGTTCGCCATATCAATATATTCCTGCTTTAACTCTATTCCTAAATATTGTTTCCCCTGCTTTTTGGCTACCACTGCTGTCGTGCCTGCTCCGCTGAAGGGGTCTAAAACTACGCCGCCTTCAAAACCTGCATTACAACCGCAGTCGGTATAACCGATACATTTATAATCTGCTGTTCTACTTGTCCCGCTTTTTTGCTGTCCTTTAATTAAATCTCCATTCCAATTACAACTATTTTCACCATGAATAATTTTCAAATCCATAATAAAATCATAAGTATTATCCAATTCTAAAATTTGTTTCAATTTTTTCCATTCTGGTATTGTTGGTAATGTTTTCCCATTTTCCCAATTCCATACACATCCCGTTATGCCTCCAGTGCGGGAAGGGAAATTTTTGGCTATTTCTTTTATTGTTAAACCTTTTTTAATACGAGCATTTTTAAGATACTCACCTGCATCATCCCTAATAAGTACTCTTGGATTATAAGATAGACATTTTTCATATTCCTTACTTGGTTCTAATATCTTCTCTCTCGCCTTACCGCACTTCTTACAAACATATTTCGGACACCCTGCCTGTATCATCGGTTCAATTAGCTTTTCGGGGAATGTAGCGAAATGTGCTTCCTTAAATGGTCTGGTTGTTACAGTCCAGACGGCTCGCTTGTTGCGGCCTTGAGGATTATTGCCACCTACACATAAACCATCAGAATCATTTCCTCTTGATACAACACTACCTTGTCCCCTTTTATAATTTCCAGCGTAAGGAGTATTATTTTTATATGGTTCTTTGGTGTTGTAACTTTTATTATTTCTTAATGCTTGTCTATATCTAACATCGCTTGCGGGGGCATAAGTTTCAAACACCTGCTCGAACCAATATTTTTTATTCTTAATGAAAAAATAAATATATTCAAAATCGTTAGTCATATCATCTTTAACAGAAGAAGGCATACAATTCGGTTTTTGCCAAATTTTAGTTCTTCGTTTAATCCACGCTCCATATTTCCTTTTAGGTTTAAAATATTTTAACAATTCTTTCGGTATTTTATCTAAAGGTAACTCTAACATTACTCCCCCTTTTTATTATGTGGGCAATAACCATAAAATGATTTTGATAAATTACAGTTATGGCAAAGGACTTGAAAACCATCTGGAAAGTTGTTTTTTATTAACCAGTCAAATATATTGGTTTTTATTTGCTTCCTATGTATATTACCGTCATTATTTATATGGTCTATCGCTAAAAATTCTATTTGTGTTTCTCCACAACATTGACACTTCATTCCATAATGTTTTAGAACTAATAATCTTTTCGCTTGCCAACGCTCTTGAACCTTAACCTTTGTTTTTATATAACACTTTTTTGATTTCTCTTTAAAATATGCTTTATTATTCTGATAATACTCTTATTTATCAATGTTGTCAAAACATATTCTTTTTCTTCTTTAGTTAAATCATCTCTTAATATATAATTAGGATTAGTCATTTCAAGGGCAAATCTTTCAGGTATCATCACATCATTTTTATTCTGCATAGTCGTTCCTAAATTCACCCAACAAGTCCCGTCTTTTCGTAATACCCGCTTCACTTCGTCAAAGATGTCGCATAAATGTTTAATATATAGTTCGAAGGTTGGCTCAAGTCCCAGGCTTCCTTTCCATGCTCCACATTTAGAACAGAAATTACCCTTACCATTTCCCTTCCAAACTTCGGGATTTCTTTCACTACCAACTATTGAATTAACACCCCTAAATCTTATATCCCCTGCTTTAGTTTCTATTGAAAAATCATGCTCGCAACCTTCTACACCGTCCCAGATAATAGGTTCAATACCGAAATCTCTCAACTACAAGCCCCAGTAAGGAGGGCTGGTAACCACACAATTAACTGATTCATCTGGTATCGTTTTTAAAATTGTTAATGAATCACCTTGTATTATTTTATTAACCCACTCTTGTTGAGACATTTGGCATCACCCCCTTTATGTCTTTTTTTATAATTATATCTTATCTTTTTAATATAACATCCCTCATTTCTGGTTTTCTTCTTTTCTTGTTATTTATATATTCTTGTCTTCTTCCCTTATTCATTTCAACGTCGCTTTTTATAGAATATACTAACCTAATTGTAATGAATATTATAACTAAAATAAGTTCACTTATGAGAATAATCCTACCTATATTTTCCATTTCATTCCTTCCTTCTCTATTTTATATATCCTATCCATGCTCTCTTCTCATCTACAATCTTTCCCTGGGTGTTTCTTCTCTCGTAAGATTTCAGGCCCTCGGGATAATGCCTGTAACCGTAAAGCATAATATTGTTTTCCATTGGATTGTAGGCTTCCCGGTAGGTTTTGTTGGTAAATTCATAATAGCTCATTTGCATTGAATTCTCAAATATACATACTGCATGGCAGCCATAGGTTCGCTTCCCTTCTTTAATGTAGTATCCGCTGTAAATAACAAACCATGGATTCTCTATCCCCAAACATCGATGAAGTATTTCCTGAATCATAATTGCCATGTCTTCACAATCGTAGGTTTTTAGGTGGTAGGTTTTGTATGGTGGCTGCCAATTGTCTTTTATATCGCTCACATATTTAAAAGGCTTTATAAATTCTATTAAATTACCTATATTCTTAATCCCTGCTGTCGCTTTGATATATTCCTGCTCTTGTTTTTGCTCCTCTTCTGTTATTGCCTTTTTCGGCCATTTGTCTTTAAAAAAACACATCTTATTTCCCTCCCCTTATTGTTTCTTCTTTCTTTTTATATATCGTAGCTATAGCTTTTAATTCATACGGTGTTTCGCTGTTTCTTATTATCTCTACATTTATTTCTATCTCGTTACTATTTATGCCTTCATTGGTTAATAAATAACTTTCTATTTTTGCTGCCAATTCCTCTCCAAATCTTTTTATTGATTTCGTTTGGAGATATTCCGCTTGCTGCTCCGGTGTTGGCTCTGTTTTCGCTTTGGCTTGCTCCTCTACCTTTTGTTTCCTTCTCTTTATCTTCCCTGGTAAGTCTAATCTTAAATGACACTTTTGACAGGCTGCCATCAGGTTGTATGGCCTGTTGTTGGTTATGTCATGGTCTATGTGATGTACTGTAAGTATAACTTTGCTCCCGGTTACCGGATGTGGCTTGTAGTTTTCCGCTCCGCATAATTCGCATTTATTTTCTGCTCTTTCCAGGATCGCTTGTCTTATCTCTGGCCAGTCATCCGGGTATTTAGAATAATCGATAGGCATATCATTTCTCCTTCCTTTTGAGATATATCATGGTCTTCGTTGGTTTAAGCTCCTCCCCTTTTTTCCGGTTTATCCCCATTTCCCTACATATAGTATTATAACAGCAATCATAAAAAAAAGATAATCCTTGAAGTGGTCCATAATCTCTGGTTATCTTTTCTATGATATCTTCTTTCCCATATCCTTCCACTATTAACTTTTTAATCTGCTCCTCTACTTTTCTCGATAAAAACATTTTATTCCTCCTATCGATTCACGTATATCTTTGTTTTTTGTGCTACGGTAATGTCCGGCATGCAGGTCACGCAGTCTACCATGTCGTCATGCTCCCCTTCGTTAAACATGGTTAGTTCATCTTCAAAGTCGCTTAATATCGGTATCCCTTGAAAATGGAATACTTTATAATTCTCATATTTTGTCTGCATAGGTATGCTTCTGGTCACCTTATCCAGATGAGGGTATATTGCTCTGGCAAATACATTAGTCCTCTTGTCTACCTGCTGCTGTAGCATTACCTGGTATTGAGTGGATTCTATCCCGATCCTCAAGGCCTTCCATCTTAAGAAATTATTTATTAAGAATGCCTCTTGTTCTCCATATGATAGTCTGGCCCGGTATACATCAAATATATAAAAGTTCCCTTCCTTATCTATTCCAAAAGTTAATATCGCAAAGAAATCCGCTGTCTGTTTCTTACTTACTGCCAGGTCCGCTGTCTGGAACATCTGCAGGTCCGTTATATTAAATCTTCTTCCGGTACTGGTCACATAATCCCCTGTCGGTGTAAGCTGGAAGTATTGAAAATATTCCCTTTTAAAGATTTTCCCTGCTGCCATAAGTTCTGTATCATTCTGGTATTGTGCATCGAATCTCATTGAGCCTACTTCTGGTTTTGACTTTATTGCTATCAATTCATCAAAGGTTTTCATCTCCGGCCATAAGGTTGTTTTCTTATCATAGTCTATGATCGCTTTGTGGCTGTTCTCATTCGTCTTAAACCCTGCATTTAATTGCTTACTATATAAATCCTGTGGATGATAACGAGTTCCGTTCCAGTGGATTTCTCCTCCCTTCTTTAACATAGGCCTTAAAACGTTTCCTATCCAATCTAATAATTTTTCTCTCTGTAGGTGGGTTCTACTATTTTCTAAGTCTACTACATCATCTACAATAATCTTTTTAAAATGCAACCCAGTTAAACCGCCTCCGTAACTTAAGGCTGTTACGCTTGCTTCCATTCTGGCATATTCTGTCATGCCTATTATGGTCAGTTCCTTCTCTGTCCATTTCTTCTCTCCGGGAGTGAGATGCGGGAATAAGGTCCTCAATTCCATGTTATTTTCAAGGGTCGATTTAATGACGCTCATGAATTTTACGCATTGAAATCCGGTATCTGATGTTATTAATATCGAGTCATTCGGATCTTTTATCAGGCTGGCTATGGTAAAAATAACCACTCTAACGGTTGACTTTGCATATCCCCTTGGCCCCAGGCATAAATCATCGTTATTCTCCTGTTCCATCCTGAACCAATCTTCATGAAACCATTTAAATTCATAGTTTGGGAATATTATCTTCCTTAATAGCCATGGGTCCTTTCTTATCGCTTCCCTTGCCTGCTCTAATGTTTCCATTACTTCCGCATCTGATAATTTCTCGGAGTTCACTGATAAAAGCTGCTCTTTCATCTTTTGTCATTCCTTTAATACGTTTATACTCTTCATAATCCAACCCTTTGTGTGTTACGTCTATTTCTGATTTATCAGCAGGGTAAATTCCCATTAGTTTAGCTTCTTCTTTGGTTATCTCAAAGACTAAATTTAAATCAGCAATAGTTACAGTATCCTTATTGTCGCCCCTGCCCATGATAACTTTTCGGCTATATGCTTGGTCTTTTAAATCCCTTAATTGAGAGATGTAATAACCCATTCCCCATCTCTTAACATTAGTGAGATATTTTTTCCACTCATTCTTTGCTTCTTTAATATAGTTATAGGCTTGCGTTCTTTCCAGACCCCACTCACGTTTAATATAATCCACTATAAAAGGTATTGGTTTCCTTCTTAACATCAAGGCTACCTGATATACTCTTTTATCTTTTTCTACACTATCTACTTTATTATTTCCTGCCATTATCTTTCACTACCTTATCAATTAATTTTTTTCTTCCTTCATCTTTACCTCTTTCATTTATACCATCTTCTGAATGCTTTATTTTTTTCAATGCTTCTATTGCTTTTTGCTCTTCTCTTTTTCCCCTCGCCTCTTCCATACTTTCCCCATTTCTTATCAATTCTCTTATCCGGTCCCTTATATCATTATAACATTCTTTGTATCCATCATAATATTTTGCATATAATGGGTATGCCTTCCCTATTTCTTCGCCATCCCTCATTTTATGGATACGAACATCAAAATCTATAAATATTTTTTCTATCTCCGGATAATCCCCTATTCCCTGGAGCAATTCGATTATCTCATTCTTTTCCTTTTCTATTTTCATTCTTTCTTTATTATTGCAAGCTCTATCATTGGAATGGCAGTTATAAGTATCTTCTATATTTTTAATTGCTTTTTTAATTTTCATCACTTCGCCTCCTTCGGGAAGTATTTACCTTCCAGTATTTCAATAAGATTAAAAAGTTTCACACCTAACCCGCATTCATTTTCTACAATACCGTTTCCGTAAAATTCTTTTAATTCTTTCACTAATTGCCGATACGCCTCGCCTTGTTCAAGGAGTTCGATAACTTCCCTTGACTTATTTCTATCTGCATTATTTTCTTGCCAATATTCCAGGTCATATTTTGCTTTAACAAAAAATGTCGCTTCTGCAGTTTTCACCTTATTCCTCCTTCCTTTTAGTCCTTTATACAAAGAGCTGATATAACCTCTTCTTTGGTAATATTATTTTCTTTAATATAATTCCTAATATCTTCTATCTGGCTCTTCTTTTGACTCTTATAATTACCCCTTGTATATCCGGATTTATATTCTATATATTTTCTCTTTTTCTTTATTCCGCTGTTATTGTAATATTTAAGAAGTGACTCATAAGAAGCGTCTTTTAAAACAACATCTTTTATTCTTGCCAATTTCTCTTGTATTGGGCTTCTACGTTTATATATCCCTTTCGTCATTATTCCCTCTTTTTTTCGGGAGCTGCGGGAATTAGACAGAGCTACCAACTAATCCCCGCTATATGGTTTTGCTCCCTTATTTTATTTTGGATTATTAAATCCTTTTGGCCTTTCTATTGGCCCGCCAGTCGGTATAAATTCCTGTACCCCATTTCTCTCCCTTGCTATCACTTCAAGCTGTCCTTCATCTATCCATTCGCTTTCAATAGTTTTTCCATCTTTTAGCCCTTTCGGTTTAACTTCACATCTGGAACAGCCATTCAAATATTGAGCCATTCCTATAACCGTTCCCTTGAATCCTGTTATTGTATCCTCTACTAAATCTTTCATTAATATTTTTGCCATTATATTCCTCCTTTATTTTATTTCCTGTACCTCTATACATGTTTTTGGTGATTTACCCAATTCCCCTTTGAATTCAAATTAAAATAAATCCTCTTCTATTAATTCATAAGGTTTCTTCTTCTTTCCATCCTTTTTATTAATTTCGTTTTCCTTTTCTTTTTTAAACTCCTTTATTTTTAATTTTACCCTCTTATCAAATGTATCCCTTTTCCTTTTGTTCTTATTTTTCATATCCTATATATCCCCCTTTTATTCCCAATTAGGAATTAATTTTGATAATTTATTTTTTATTTCTTTATAACTTTCAATATTATCCAATCCTATCCCAATTTCTTTCAGGTATCCCATCGCTTCTCCATCCCCTTTTGTACGCCCGAAAGGATCATAAATAACAATTATTAATTTTTTAAATTCATCTGGATATTGCTTTTTAAATCTTTTGAGTGATGTTTTTGCCCTTTTTGTAAACCATCCTTTTATCTCAATCCATTTATCTTCTTCCGGCAAATATATGTCTGGTGTGTAGGATAACGTTCCCCTCTTCACTCCTTCAAAATAAAATATTTTAGGTTCATATTCCCATTTTATTTTTATAAAGTTTAAGTATCTTAAATAATTCGCTTCCATCCTGGACCGAACATATATCCCGATATCTTCTCTCTTCCCTCCTCTGGCATTACTATATGGATTATATCCGTCTTTCATTTTGTATCTTCTTCCGGTATATCAAATTTACCTTTTAACTTATCCGCTATCGCTTTCGCCTCTGCTTTGTTTTTCTCAATCTCTTTTTTGGTTAATTTCTGCTCTTGCTTCATGGTATACTTCTCCGGTATTTCACTTAACTGCTCAAACACATCGGCAGGCCTGGGGAAGTATTTACACTTACGCAGGCATGATTTTGTAATGGCTTGTACTTGATCATCTGGTATCTCCTGGAATATATCAAAGTAAATTCCTATAACATAAGGATTTAGATTCTTCTCGAATACTTCAGAAAATGTCTTTATCATAAGAGAGAAATTTTTCTTATTCATGGTCTTCTCCAGTTGTTTTTATTTAATAACCCCATTTTTAATTAACTCTTTATAATGTTTTTCTATTATCAATTTAGCCACTATTTTCTCTAATCTTTTTATTCTCTGCTCAATTGACAATTTGGATGGTTTGTCATCTGTAATAGTATATAGTGTTATTTTTTTTATTCATCTTAAATTCCTCCTATCGCTTTTAATATCTCTTCTTCGGTATTACGTTTAATAGGTGTTGTGGTGGTTTTGTTTTTTATAGGGAATACTCCTTGCCAGCTATTCATAATGCTTTGGTTAAGGATTGAGATTTGCTCATCTTCATTATTACTCATTTTATTTAATTCATTAATAATCATTTCTCCTGCTCTTACTGTCATCGGTTTCCTAATTTTATTTCTCATTTCTATGAAATCTTTCCAGGTTTTTTTAAAATCATCACTCTTGCTATCTGCAATTAGATTTAAATTAATATTTAAATTAGTATTAGTATTAAGATGCGATAGTCTATCATAGTCTATATTTACCCATTCGATTAAATGTTCCGGCACTTCTTTCAGTAGTGATTCCATACCAGTATTAATTTTAGGATTATTTAATTGATGCTTTGTAAAATTCTTTATAGCTATCCAATTATTCTCATATTTTATTTTATCATCTGCTTCAAATCTTTCTAATATCTTTTTTACCATTTCGCTGTCTAACCCGGTATCAAAAGCAATCCGTTTTAAAGATATTTCATAAATACCTATAATATTTGTAAGTGTATTTGTTAATAGATATATGAATAGAAGTTTTTCTATCGTATCTTTATTTATTATATAATTGTCATCCCAAAATTTAGTATCTATGTATCGTTTTTTACTCATGGCATTCCTTTATAATCCCTCTTATTCTATTTTAAATTCATTCCTTTGAGCCCATTTTAAAAGTACCTTTGTATATCCTACCAGCAGGCTTCTGGTTATATTGTAGGCATTCTCTCCTATTTTTGGTTCCAGGATTCCCTTCACTCTTTTATCTATCCCTGCTGATATTATATCATCTTTTATAACCTTAATCATCGCATCCCTCCTCTCTTAAAACTAAGGGATTAAAAAAGCTGCCTTAACTGGTAGGAATGAGAAATGGAAGGAAACCAGCTTTGACAGCTCTTTTAATCCCGATATTTTTTTAATTTGATAAATTGTCTTCATTCCTTTTTCCCCTTCCCTGATTGCTATCATATTATCTTATTTATTTCTTTTTGTCAAAAATTTTTAACATTCATTCCCCCACACATCCCAACCCTTATAACTTTCATCTTCAAATAACCTGTCTTTAGGTGGTCGGGCAAAAAGTTCTATTCGTGGTAGGTCGCCACACAATTTAACAATATTATTTCTAATAATTGATGGTTTTTTACTATGTTCCCCTCTTGGTGACATTATTATTTGGCTTATACTTTTACTTTTTCTATCTAACTTACCTCCTTTTTTTAATCCTGCTAATACTAATTCGCAATTACTTGCAGTCCAATGGCCTATACCAAAAAATGGAGTCCCGCTTTTAGGATTTGTTTTTACCCAACAAAAAACTATAGTTTTATATTCAAAATCCCATGCTTCCATCACTTCTAATGCTTCTTGTAGGCAAGGTGGAGTAGCCCATAAGAATAATTTACAATTCTCACCTGTTATACTTTGTATTGGTAGATTACATATATCTTCTAACTTCATTGTTTGGTAATGTGCTTTAGCTGTCCCTTGTGCTACCTTTTTATCTTCTGACCATACTTTATAACTCCAGGGACAGTCTGCATAGATTATCTGATATTTCTTATTCGGGAATGGTATCATATTTTAACTATCCTTCCCATCATCTATCATTTCCCAATATACTATCGGTACAAATATCTGTATTCGGTGTGGATGGAACGTTTTGAAAATCTTATTCTTGTCGATTGTTTCCCTGCTACATTTATAAACTTTCCCTCTGCTGGTTTCGGTTAGTATAACGCTCTCAAGTTTGTATTTGTCTTTTAGCATTTCAAACGTCCAGTTATCCAATCCCCAACCCCGGAGCATTTTCATATAATGCTTTTTCTTATTCCTCTCTACTATCCAGGCCTTTGCTTCGGTGTCATAAAATCCTGTCCTTATATGTTTTCCATCCCGGTTTCTTATTGTGGTTTCCATCATCATTTTTGCTCCACTCCTTTCCGATCCTTCTTTGCCTTCCTTTGTTTCTTTTCCCACTTCCGGTATTGTTTTCCGGTCTTTAGTTTTAATATTGCCTTGGTTGGTATGCCATGGTTCTCCTCCTAATTTAAAACATAAACCTTCTTGAGTTTCCTTCCGTATTCTAAAGCACTTTGATAATCATTTACATATATATCAAGAGTCCATATATCTTGCCTTTGGTCACATTCCGCGAATCTTCCGGTGTCTTCTACTGAATAATATCCCATTCCCTCAATGTATATTTTATCCCCTAATTTTAATGGGGATTTTACCTTCCATTCTCCATTAATATAATCTACATTAATAGCAACAACCCCTTCTCTTATTGGTGTCATCATTGCAGTATAACCATCATTCCATTTGTTTGATATACATTTAGGATGTTTTGTATAGGCTGTTGTGGTCATTATAAAATAATCTTCTTCCGGAATTTCTCCCTTTGTTCCCTTTATTGTAATCTGCTGCTGTCCTTTTATCTCTTTTAATCCTTTGGCTTGCTCCCCTGGTGCTGCTGCGATTAATAATATAATGGTTATTATCTCGATCACAATAATAAGTTTCCTCATGATCCCTCCATAGTCTCTTTCGCTTTCCCATATTTCCATCAGTCCTCATTCCCTCCTTCATATTCTTTTATCTTATAATATGCTTCGCTTAAATCTACCCTGGTGTCCTTCATGCAGTACCTGCATCTATATCCCCATCCGTAGCTTATCCTCCCGCAGTGAAAACATAAAGTCAATGTTCTCTCTTCCGGGATCGCGTATGTTCTCCTGATGTCTTTTTGGTTCTTTTCTTTAAACTTTTTAAAATCTCTATCCTTTGTGGTTAATGGTATCATATTCCTTCCTCCTATTTTCCTTTTTTTAATACGATCGCTTCCTTTGCCAGTCTGTCTGCTATACCATTCTCCTCCCGGCCATTCCATATTATTTCAATATCTTTTATTTCTTTTATTAGTTCCTTCGCTCTTTCGCAAAATAGTTTAAGCTCTTCTTTTTTTACCTTCCAATTTCCTTTGGCTTGCCTTAATATTAACAGGCTGTCTACGAATACCATCACTTTGTCTCCTGGTTTTTTTCTTTTCTTTATTTCCTCCAGGCCTCTTATCATAGCCTGGTATTCCGCTATATTGTTTGTACCTTCCCCTATGTATTCGCTGATGGTGTCCTTTACGTTCCCATCTTCATATATAACTATTCCGATCCCCATTTCCCCTGGATTCGGCATGCATGAACCGTCTGTCTGGATTGCTAATGTGGTCATCTCTCCTCCTCTTATTTTATTGTATTCTTACTCTTATGCTCGGCATTGTATGGCTTCCGTTTTCCACTACATCGAGCATTATATTTTTTAACCTACAAAGTTCCTCTGCTATAATTTCCATGGCTTTCATGTTTCTATAAGTAAAATTAAAATTGCTCAACATCTGGTCCAATTCAAAACCATTATTCTTAAACCATTCCTCATCTCTTCTCTTGTTTTTCTCTAAATATTCCAGGTTATCCATACTTCCCTCCTATCTTGAAAATATTAAATAAAATATTACCATTCCTATACTTCCTAAAATGTATTGAATAAATGTTGCTGCCATATTAATTTACCTTCTTTTGGTATTCGTATCTGCCATTTTTGAGAGTCTTATTCCCTAATAATTTATAAGTTATTTCAATGTTTTTTAATTTCCCTTCAAAACTCTTTACAACCTCCCCGAATACTACTTCCTTCTCTTTGTTGGTTATGGTATCGTATCTTTTAATTCTCATAATTTCTCCTCCATATAATATGTATTTATTCCAATTCTATTCTCATAATCTTCAAATTCCTTTTCTGTCATTCTGTTTACCTTATCAATCTCATCCATCAGTTCTTTTGCTTCTCTCAATCTATGATAAATATATAACTTTTTATGGTCTACTGCCTGCTGTATAATTACCTTCCCTTCTGTTTCTTTCTTTTCCATTTTCTTTTTTCTCCTTCCTTTTTTATTTTATGCCTGCCTGGCTGGTATACCCCACTCCAGCAACCCATCAGTACTCAACCGGGATTATCTTGATAACCGGTTGCCATGCTATTCTTAGCTGACTATCATCCTTTCGGCCTACGTAGGCCTGGCCTCCAAGAAAGGCGTGTCAGGCAGGCATAATTTTATTTTTAATTTATAGTACTACCCTCTCCGGAATCCGAACCAGATTCTAATGGGTCATATTTTTCATTAACTGCTTCTTCTACTTTATTTAATTCTTCCTGGGTTACTTCCCTTGTCTTCTTGTTGACTGCCTCTTTAGGTTTTTCTTCTATTGGTGTAATATCAAATTCCTCTGCTGGTACTTCTGACATATCAGGAGCAATTTCCTTCTTGACCGTTTCATCCATGGATAGCTGCCTGGTTAGTTCTATGCTCTTTGGTGCATAATTTAAGGCTGCTTTCAATACGGTTTTCAATGACATAGGTATAGGTGATGTTTTCCAAGATGATGAATCGTAATCAGCCGATTTGCTGTATTTATCTCTATGGTTTTCTACCTTCTTTTTACTCCATACCGCAAAATCATATCCGCCATTTAGAAGGTGGTAAACTGCATAAAAATATATAGGTTCTCCTTCGGGTTCATCTGTGGGAACGTGAACTAAATCCTTATGTAATCCTAATTGGTAAAAGAATTTATCATTCTTAAAAACCTCGTGGGCATAAATGCTCCTATATTGCCCGGTGTTCTGGCATAAAGTTATGATCCCTTTATAGCCTATTTGGAATTGTGCCATCATTCCCTTTTTAGAATTGTAAGGTATTATATATGCTTCTCCTAATGGTGTATTCGGTTCCAGCCCTAATTGGGCAGACTGCATGACCGCTGCTATAAAACTCATTTTATCACAACTACCCAATTTTGGATTTGTTCGGAGCGTGGTTATTACGATCCTTAATATCCTATCTGGTGATATATGCTTTGGCAATGCTTTCTCTAATTGTGGTCTCATTTTCTGTACCCATTCCATTAATGTTTCTTGTTTCTTTACTCCATTTAACTTTTCCAAAACTTGCGTTCCCTTTGTATTAGTCATTCCCATTTCCTCCTTTATAATTTGAAATTCTAAATACTCTTGATTTACTTGCCCTTACTATATACTCCTTTCTTTCCTGTTCTTTCCAGGTTATTTTTTTACTACCACATATCGCAATTTCAGCAGTTCCCATTTTTGCTTTAAATATTTGGTTGATTCTATCTATATTCAGTTCAGCTTCCTTTTTCTTTAGTTTTAATTCTTCTAAATCATTTATAGCTTTAAGATATTCTTCTCCTTCTAATGTTATAATCTTACCTTCTTCTTCTTTCGGGTATAGCATTGATAATACTTCTCCAGATGATTCTGTTCCATCCGGTGCTGGTGGTATTTTAGGTATTACAAAATTATTCCAGAAGTAATTTGCCTTTTCTACTATCTGCTTTATAACCTCTTCGTTCCTTTGTATTATCTTTACATCAAATTTTCTATTCCCAATTAAAAATGGTAAATAACACAAATGCGCTCCGGTAACATATAAATAATGTTGAGCTTGTAAATAGTAATAATCGGGTAGGTTGTCTTCTTGCCATTCTTTGTAATTTCGCTCTGAAGTAGTTTTGTATTCTATTACAATATTTACCTTTATTGTGGGATGGTTACTCCAGCCATCTATATTCGCAAGCATTATTGGGTTCTCTAAACTTTGCAATAGCCATGGCATAGATATTGCCTCTATAACTGTTCCTTCATTTTCATTAAACCACTTTTCAAATTTTCTTTTCATAAATGGTTCAAGATAAGTTCCCAATTCCGCTGGAAGGTTTTCCTGGCCATCCTCTTTAATCTGCTGTGTTTTCTCGTAGTAAAGTGCCAGGGATGATTTCCATGGGTTGATTCCGCAGACGGAGGCTATATCTGATCCGCCTATCCCTTTTTGTCTCCAATTTAACCATTCAAGTTTAGATAGCCCTTCGGTATATACTAATTTTTTATAAGCTTCAGTTACTGCCATCTTTCTTCTCTCCTTTTTCTTCCAATGATTTATTAATTAATTCTTCTATCAACGCTTCCATTTTCATGTTCTTCTGGGATGCCATTATTTTTAATTTTGTATGTAGTTTCTTCCCTATGCGTACCGTCTTTCTGTCTTTCCAGTAATCCTTTTTTTCTAACATTGTTTTTTCCCTCCTTTCTTGGTTATGACTAATACCTGGTATAACATTCCCCTTCCGTTACCCAGCTTTACTCCCTGGCTTAATTTCTGGTCTATGATTTTTCTGGAATATTTACTGAAGATTAATACTAATTCACTTAAGGCTTCTTTGTAGCTTATTCTTTCCTGGTGTGGGATATTATGTGTGAACCATGTTTTCTTTACTGTTCTCATTCCGTTATCCTCCTCCTTCCTATTCTATTAACAATACTATACCCTTTTTGTCAATTTGTCAAATGTATTTTCACCAGGCCAGGTTTCCCCGGCCTCTTTTAATCTCTCGGATATCCCTCTTGTTTGTGCTCCAATATTTCCTCTTTCACTTTCCCATCCTCAATAAGGAATCCAAATTCCCCGGTGTCTACTGATTCAGCCCATACCTGGTATCCTTCCTTATCAGACATTTTCTTAACGGCCTCTTTGCTTTCGCTATCCAGGAGAGAATAATCTGATATAAATATTACTCTCAATTTTGGATTCAAGGCCATGGCAATTCCTATCGCTACCTTTAGCTGTTCTGAATATGCTATCTGGGAGAATGGTATACCTTCATAAGCTATCCCATCTTCTGTCAGGCTTAATTTCTGGTCCGGGATCTTGCTCCAGGATGCCAGCAATGCTGCTCCCATCTCAAGCACATTTTTATCTATCTCTTCGGTAAACTTATCATAGACTTCCTGTGATTCTTTCTGTTTCTGGTCCGCTGCTCTGTTTCTCTCCCTGGCTTTAATCTGGTCGTTAATAGTATAAGCATTATTTATCTCTGTTTTTATACTTTCGGTATCGGTTGCTTTATTGCTTAATAACCATAATTCGCTTGTCTTAAGAGCTTCTTCTCTTTTTTTAATATCTTCCTCTAATCGCTTTATTTCTTCTTTTGCTTCATCTATAAATCTTTTTGAATCCTTTGCTTTTCCCTCTTCAATTGTAATCTGATTATTAATGGTTATTGCCTGGTCGTATTTGTCAGATAATTTTGAAGTATCTATTAACTGCTCTGGCAGATCCGGGATGGTTATCTCTTCTCTGGCTCCGGATAATAATTTCACTTCCTGGCCTTGTTTCCTTCTCTTTTCTCTTAAATCATTTATCTTATTCTCCATGCTGGTGTAGTCGTACCCGGTTATTTTAATGAGTAATTCCTTCTGTTCTTTCCCGCTCATCCTTAAGAATTCCCCAGGGTCAAAACTTAAGTATCCGATAAACTCATCCAGCAATTTTTGTGGTGGTAAAGGTGGTACAAAACCCTCCGCATTGGTAACCTTTAGATATGTATTATCGTTTGAGGTCCACTTCCTGTTCACGATAAATAATGGTTTTGGCTTTACCCCTTGCTTTATCTGCTCCTCCGTTAAATCCTCACATAATGTTAAAGTAACTTCGGCAAACTTTTCTCCTTTCCGTATCGGCATTGGCGTACCTTTTGACCCTGCTTTCCAACATAAGGTATACCATATGCTGTCCATGGCTGACGTTTTTCCTGCTCCGTTCTTCCCGGAGATAACTACTGTATTACTCTTGGGGGTAATATCTATCGCTACGATTCCTTTGAAGTTCTGTGATTTTAAATTAATAATTTTCATTCTATTTACTCCTTTATTTTATATTTTGTTTTATCCTAATACGGATAATCATCCGGGTCCATGTTCTTCTCTGGATTCCGGTCCAGATATATTTCAAGTTTCTGCTCCCATGATAATCCGTTATACATTTCATCTATATCATCTATGCCGATTCTGTCCGGGTAGTAATCTTCCAGGATCTCTTCTTTGTTATCGCATTCCAGCCAATCCTTTTCTACCTCGTCCTGTAGTTTTACCTGGTCTTCTTTTTCCTGATTAAATTCCGGTACATCGTATCCTTCCTTCCCTATTCTCATATTCTCCTCCTTCCTTTTTTATATAAGAGGGTTTCCCTGCCTGTTTCTTAATTTCTTATAAATCTTCTGGTATTCATAGCTGGTCGGCCGTCTCATGATCGCTCCTTCTACTACTCTGTAATCCGTATGTGATGCAAATCCTCCGGTAAACATAACCACTTCCTTTTCATGTTTTGATATTTTAATTTTAAATGTGGATATTTTTAGTTCCATGGGCTCCTCCTTCCTTCTTTGATTTATTTCCCTTTGGCTTCCTGTCCTTCTGTCTGTAAATGAATAAGTGCCTGGTGTAGGCCTCAAGTTTTTTTAGCTCTGTTTTTGACATTTCTTTTCTCCTTCATCCCCTTCCTTTATTTTAATATCCCATGTCCATAATCTCGATTAATTAATCTCCCATCATCTGAATATCCCCAAAATTTACCATCTGCTCCGATTAACATTTTGCAGTTGCAAGCAGAAGAGTAATCATCATAATGTTCTGTATCTATCCAAAGTGATTTTCCTTTTATGGTCGTATAATCTGGTTGTGTTATATTCGGATCAATTTTCATTCCAAAAATCCTCCTCTATAATTTTTTAATTCAAAAATCCTGGTTCCGCTTTTTACCCAAACATCGCTTTTATCAATGACTGTTCTGATCCTGATTTGATTCGCTCCTAAATCTTTTCCTTCAAAAGTGATAATAACGGTTAAGTCGTGATCTTTGTCTATGATTGCAACATCGTCTCCCTGGTCTGCATATCTATAAAGTCTTTCTTTCCCCAGGGCTACTATATCTCCGCAGACTACATTCATGTCATATTTTCTTTCCAGGTGATCGTAGGTGTGGTCGGTAGTTCTTATCTCAAAATCCCGGCCATTGTAGCTAAAATTCAAGAGCTTCCTACCATGGTTTTTGTTGAGGTTTTCTTTAAATTCTCTCATTCCTTTTCTCCTTCCTTCCTTATCCTAATTACATAATATACCCTTTTTACCTTTTTGTCAAATATATTTATAAGAAATGTTAAAATAAATCACTTTTTTTTT
>Ga0307431_1000987_pt1 | contig 17142 bp, 14 predicted proteins | sample SalMarWE160170MG_FD_202155 | JGI IMG/M metagenome (GOLD analysis project Ga0307431, IMG submission 202155) | Salt marsh sediment microbial communities from the Plum Island Ecosystem LTER, Massachusetts, United States - WE1603-170 | ecosystem: Environmental > Aquatic > Marine > Intertidal zone >...
TTACCGTTGCCCCAACTGACTTTGGTGCACTAATCAAAACATAGACGGTCTTTTGCGGTGGCTACGATATTTTACCTGTGGGTTGAAACGAGGAGCGTGTTTCGTCCTAGCGGGATTATTGTGGACCCTGAAGAGCTTCTCTACACCAGCTAGTATAAGAAAGGTTAACTGTCTTCATCATATGGTTCTTCCCTTCTTGCCACCCTGACGTTTGGCTTCAGAGCCGGAGGGAAAAATGTTCTTGACCATCCGTTCATATAAATCAGGCTGGTTTGTGACACTGTTTTTAATGATTTCCGCCATATCCACTTCGGGATTTAGGTACCCAAGGAACTCACATTTTACTATCTCAAGCAGACTGGCAACGGTATGCTTGTCCTTGTATGATAGCGGTGACAGGATTTTCTGGATAAACTCCCAGCCCGCCGGAGTTGCCGGTTTAAGGGCGTTCTCCCCCTTGTTGGTCAAAGACACACGTACTACTCTGCGGTCTTTCTTGTCTCTTGTCCTCCTGACCAGACCAGCTTTGACCATGCGGTCGACCAGCATACTGACGCTGTTTGGGCTACGTTCTAGAATAAAGGCTAGGTCAGTTGGCCTTAAAGAACCACCGCGGGATTTCACAGCCGCAATCACTGCGAACTTTTCCATATTAAGCCCGTATTCCCTAAGTACTGAATCCTCGCACAGAACAAGTGCGTCGCGGACTCGGTGCATCAGGAGCCACAATTTCATATCTATATTTTGGGATTCAAAATTTACTGCCATATTTAGCCCGTCCTGATTATTTCATGGTGACTTTGCTCGTTTGTGCCGCTTCTATTATAACAACTGCTGTCTGTTTACAACAAATCAACATGACTTAATAATAACTTTGTCCAATTCGTGCAGTTCTGCATAGTCACTTTCTAGCGCTTTGTTACCTAGCCAACTCTATTATAATAGCGCCTACATAAATTCAAACGGTCCAACGGCGAACACCTCTGATGCTGGATAATAATGTCGTTAGATGCCAAATTTACATAGTGTCCTACCATCTCCGATGTAGATATCAACGCGCGAGTCGATTGGCAGTTCATCGAAGAGCAACCTCCTTGACTGCCCTCGCCATTTGCTTCACATCTGTCTGTGTGTTGCAGTAATGAATAGAAAGACGAATACAAGGTGGCTTGGGTATTGCCCGACAGATGACTCCGTGTTCTCGCTCTAAGATGCTAACAACACGACAAAGATCCTTATATGAGACGAGTTCTGCAATCTTAAAGCACACAATTCCCGGCGCTACCGCACGGTTTGCCATGAACATTAGCTCAACACCATTGATATTTTGCAAGAGCGTTTTTGCAAGTTCCGATAATTTCGCGATGTGTTCTACAACCGTTAGCGGCCCGATACTTATGTATTCATTCAACGCAGAATCCAGTCCTATTAGCGAGGCGAGATTTGCTGTTCCCAGCTCCAGAGACCTAGGCTCTCCACACGCGTTGAAAAAAGCGCTTTCTATTGTGCCCAGTTGTTCTTGAAACATTGCATAGTTTGCATCACTGATCTGATAAGCCGTGAATGGCCAGACGGGGAATTGCCGATTTGCCTCTCGCAAAAGTTGTTTCCTAACATAGAGTATTCCTGTGCCTTCAGGTGCAAGTAGCCACTTAGTGCCGCTCGAAGCGAAGAAATCACACCTTAGGTCATTCATGGATAAGGGCACAAGTCCTAGCGAGTGTGCTCCATCAACCAAAATGAGGGTCGAAGGATTCCTAGCCCGACAAGCTTGAGCAATAGTACCCACGGGAAGCACAACTCCACTACCGTATGCAATATGGCTCAGAATCACAATTCTAGTACGCTTATTGATTTTCTTTTCTACTCTCCTCGTAGCTTCGGATCCAAAATCGCTAGTACCTACTATGTCGGATAGAGTTACTTGCTCTATTCTGGTTTTCCACTGTGAGCAAGCCCAAGCACAATTATAGAGTGTGGAGTCGTGCTCGAGGTCGCTGGTCAATATTTCATCTTCACTCGTAAGTCGTAGAGATGACAAAACCATCCTAATAGCATCTGTTGTATTCTTCGTGAACAGTACTTCGTCCCTGCCGCAACCCAGGACCCGCGCTACCTTTTCGCGGAGGTGTTCAATGCCCAACCAATTAGCCAAGCCGGGGTAATCCTTCTTCAGTTCCGGCATAAGAGCCAAGCCTCCGTCAATAGCCTTCCTTATAAGTCCTCCCGCTGGCCCAATACGGTTTCTGAGTTTTATCCAGTCAACCTGCGCCTTAACAACTACCTTGTGTGAACGCCCAAGCGAACCCCAATCCAAATAGGCAATTCTATCAGATTCTTTCATAGTCATCCTCTTCTTGGCTATATAGCTGCGGGGGGTCATAAGCTCGCAAATCATGCATGGTACATGCCCATTCAAAGACCATCATCTGCGTTAAAACAAACATTAACTCAAGTTCTGCGGGCAAGGATAACCATCCGTTCCGACTGGCCAGGTATGTATGTGCCCATTGAGAAAGATCCCCAGCAGTGTTCCATTTCCAGTCCAGCGCTTTCCAAAAGGAGCCTCAACTCGTCCACATCGTATAGGCGTGTAAGAAACAAAGGCTTTGGTTTGATGCGGCTGTTGTCTTCCACCACGTACTGCGTTTTGCGTCTCTTCGTCTTGTCATCGTACTTGTCGTATCGAAATGTCTTCCAGACAACCTCTCCTTGAGTGCCTTCGGTGTACAATTTTGGTCCTCCTTGATTTCTAATGAAGCAATCCTTTTCATCTAGGTCAAGTAAAAACAGCCCCCCTGGTTCTAGTGACATGGCAATTGACTGAAGAACGTTGAAATTATTTTTATCGGACATGTACCCGAAGGAACTATACATACAAATTACCGCATTGAAGCTCTCCTCCATTTTGCGTTGTCTTATGTATTTCTCGAGATCTATCATATCCAACTCCTTGTACTGAAGCCGCTCTCGCAAACTAGAAGGCATCCTTCGCCTCGCCTCCTGTATCATGGTTGGTGATGCATCAATTCCCAATACACTAATCTGCTTGTCAGCTTCTGCCAGTGGCTTTGCCACACGACCATAGCCGCAGCCAAGGTCCAAAAGGTTAATCGTAACCTTGGAAGTAGTTCGACCGATTTGCTGCCGCAGGAGGTCTCTAACTAATTCAACTTCAGCGTCCGTTTCTCGCTTGGCTCCCTCGTTATCAATTAGAAGATAGGATTCGTCATAGAAATCGCGATACCAATCAAGGTAGGCAAATCGCACACTCTTCCGATAGTATTCGTCTATGTGGTCACGTATGTCGTCTATCAGGCGACGATTTGTGCTCTTGGTCAGCTCCGACCATTGTACTCTGCCCTTTGTCAGGCTTTGTTCCCCAGCAACTTCCATATCGGTGATAATCTTGTTTTCGTTATCAATCGCATGCAAATCTCCCCTTACAGATACACTTGCGCAGAGAAGATCCTTCGGAGGTTCGCCAAGCTCTTCATTCAGCAACCAGTTAACTTGTATACCCATCTTTGCCTGTTCCGCCATTAATTCCTGCCACGGTTTCTTGGGAATTAGCATTCTCTCCGTCTCTTCATCTCCGAGAGCGATAGTCTCGGTGTCATCTTTCTCCATAATGAAAATCCGGACCAACTGAACGCCACGTGCAATAGCTGCACAATTTCTTTCCAGGTATGCTGTATTCTGTTTCCACCATTCTAATGGAACTACAGAAGTAGCGAAGACTATATCTCCTGGTTCCTTAGCCTCGTCAATAATGCTTTCCCATGCTTCATCCAACCTAGTTCTTGAATGCTGACGGAATTTTTGCGTGCCCGAGCTTAGTTCTTTCATCCCAGCATCAAAATCCATAATCGCTCGTTCCGCAGCCTCTTTGAATGTTTTGAGTTCTGGTCTCCCGATGATTAGACGGTAACTCTCTAGCGCATCGGAAAGGCGTATCTTAGCCCGTCGTTCGTCCTCAGTGTCTGATTCAGTGAGAGTGAATACAAGTTCGCGAGATTTGATAAACTTCGCCAAGCCCTTGATCTCAGCTCCGAGATCACTCACGATATCGATCAAATTCTTGATTTGCTGCTTCCTCCTGGTCTCTCCACTGCTCAACTCGTCTTCCACCTGCTTCAGTAGCTCTTTTGCTCTCTCTTTGTCTTCGCTCTTAATTCCTAGCTTTACGCATTCAAGCATAGCATTAACAAGATCCTCAATTGTCGTGTACTTTTGCTTTTCTGCCTTTTCTAGTTTCCCAATTGCATTTTCGGAACGCGTGATCAAAGCTGCAAGTTTAGCCATCGATAAACCGCAATCTTTGCGCCATTTCTCAGTAAGTTTGCCGAGTTCTTTGTATGCCTGTTGTCCTACCTCGTTCAATTTTTGCCTCCCTTGACCTCAATACATATTGACTCATGAAAATTGCTGACTCGCGTACTCAGTGCTCAGCATCCTTGGCTGGCTGCATTTTTCAATTATTACCCATTGAGCACAACTTTACAAGCTACATTTCTTCAACTTTTTGGCCGCTATTTTTGCAGATTCGGCGCAGAAAAATGAAATTGTTACAATAAAGCTGAAGTTCTCCGGAAAAACGCCGGAAATTATGCATTAGGCCTTTTTCGAGCAAAAATCATCGCTTTGCTAAGACATACAAAAAAAGGCTTATCAAGAATAACAAAAGCGAAGACTAAGAGTTCTCTGGGGTGGTATGATTTTTAGTAGAGACAAGAAGTAAGCCTGGTTAAGCAAACGAGCTAGACCAGAAAGGAGGAGCATGTACAACCAGAAGGTGGCAGTAGTTACCGGTGCCAGTCGGGAGAGTTCCCTCGGCCTGAATCTAGCCCGAGTGTTACGCCAGTTCGGGTACTTTGTAGTGGCTACATATCGAACCGACCGGTATCTACCGTCCTTGACCGAGACCGACCTTGGAGTCATGTTTATCACACTGGATGTGCGTCAACAGAGTAGCGTTGAGAACTTGCTCAAGCAAGTCAGGGAGCGTCTAGATAGATGTGACCTTTTGGTGTACTGCTGCGGTATCCCTGCCCTCAGAGAGCCCGTCTGTTCTGCTCCCATTTATGCAGTGGTAGAGCAGTTGGAGGTCCATGCTCTGGGCTTTCTATGTGTGGTCCAAGCCATGCTTCCCCTAATGAATAAGGGTGGCATCATCGTTAACATAAGTAGCAGTTCGGCTTCGTTGGCCAACATGGGGGCAGACTCCCCAGGGTATGCCGCGGCAAAGGCACTATCGAACGCGATAGTTCGGCAGTTGGCTCCCTCTTTAAGAGACCGCGGCATCGCGGTGTACAGCTTGCACCCAGGCGTCTTTCCCAGCCGCATTGGCAAGGTAGGGAGCCCGGCCGCGATAGCGGCCTACCGCGTAGCCAACCGGATTCTAAGCTTGGAGTTGGAGCATTCAGGCACTTTTCTAGATGCCGCTTCTGGGGAGCCGATTCCGTGGTGACAGTACTCCACGTTCACACGGTCATGAGACACCTTCCTCAGCACACCTGAATAAATCTGAAAAAGGAGGTGGACACGACCCCTCCCCAAAGTGAGTTTCCAGTGGCCTCCAGCACTGCCTCACTTGACCTCACTCTTATCGCTCTGGGACTAGCTGATGGCTATTGGGAAACCTGCGTGGGAGGTTTTCACAACTTGATGCGGTAGCACTCACCAGAGCAGTTAAGGAATGCCTATGGGATAAAGAACTAACCGACGAAGTAGTGAAATATGGCAGGATAGAAGAGACGAGCGCAGTCTACTTGTCAAAACTAAGAGAAGAAGAGTAACAATCTAGCGTTTTGTTGCTCTTGAGCTCCATATTGTGACTTGGATACTGCACAAAAAGCATTGACTGTCCCTTGATGGTGTTGATATAATAGACGCAGCAAGACTAGTGTCTATTGAGACTATTGCTACAAGAAAAACACAAGATTGATGGTAGGCCATGTAGTGCATGAAGCTGTGCCAGTTCTATTAGCTGTGCTTCATGAATCATCTAGGGAATGTAACTCGGCGTTCTAGCTAACGATCCAAGTATAAGATTCAAAATTCGAGAACGCAATTAAAAGGAAGAGCGATGAACCGCATGAGAACAGTACTGTCCTTAACTTGGATAAGTGTCCTAATCTTGGGCTTGGTTTTAACTGCATGCTCAGGAAGTCCAGGCGATGAGATTAAGTATTACGAGGAGACTAAGATCCTCACTGAGGAAGAGGCAGAGAACATAGAAGAGGTGACTGAAAACAGGACCAGAATACTGTTCAGGGAAACCACAGCCTTCGTAGCGGGCTTAGAACCAGGCGACATCCTCGTGTCCGAGGATCCGGTTCCGGGGGCAGAATATGGCCTTCTCGAGCGGGTGACTGGAGTAAGCAGCATGGGATACGGCTTTCTCGATGGGGTGCCCGGATTGACCAACGGAGGAACGGTGGTGGAGATCGAGCCCGCCACCATGGAGGACGCGATTGAAGAGGGGGTGATCTCGGTCAATGAAACCATTCCCCTCGAGGCCCTCCTGAGCAATGCCTTATGGGCAACGGGTGTAGAGGTGCTGCAGGTCCCGGAGGGAGGACACGCGTTCAGCACCAACCCAGCTGAAGGCGTTACCGTTGAGGGTTATCTGCTGTTTACTCACGATGCGGATGTGTATGTCGAGGTAGGTATCCTCGGGAGGCTCGAGAAGTTCGAGTTCGTATTCTCGCCTGGCCTCGAGATGGAGGCTACCCTGACGATGGAGGCGGGCGTAGTATGGGAACCGGAGCCGTATACCATCGTGACGATAACCGGGCCACCAATACCGATCTGGGGCCCTGTCACCATAGTTCCAGAAATATCGCTGGTAGTTGGAGCAAGTGGAACATTAGATGCTTCATTTGAAGCGACTGTGACCTACGATCGGAGCTACGATGTAGGACTCAGTTACGACCGCAGCGGGACTCCACAGTGGGATACAATCGGTAAAATGTACGGAGAGGGAGCTAACCCGGGAGAGCCGTCTTTTAGTGGCCATGTCGAAGCCCTGGTGTTCGGCGGAGTTGAGTTTTCCGGAACACCGGGGATCACCGGCATTGCAGAAGCATCGCTGGGAGTGGAGTTGCTCGGTAATATTCGGGCATCAGGGGAAGCGGAAACCTCGCCGTGGCAGTGGCAGTACGATCTGGAGTTGTACGTAACGGCGCGGGTCTTTGCCGAGTTGGATCTAATCGGGATAGCGCCAATGAGATGGTACAGTGATCCATGGGAATATCCTGATCCACCATACCCATTAGCTTACGGGGCTTCGGGGCGGGTCACTGCTGAAGGCGGCGGGGGCTTGCAGGGCGTGGAAATCAGCTTCTCCGGCGGCTACTCGAGTGTTCTCACGGACGTTGATGGCTACTGGCACAAGCACCTGTTGAGTGGAGACGTGGAGGCAACGCCCTATAAAACTGGATATGAGTTTAACCCGTCAAGCAGGACCGTAACCGGGGCGGCAAGCAACCTTGACTTCCAGGAGGTAGTCAACCCGTGGAGTCTAAATCCCTTCCATCACTCGCCAGACTGCATACAAGTAGACCCAACCAATAGCTGTATAGCCTACATGGGCGACTGGAACTCCGGACTCTGGAAGACGGAAGATTGTGGTGAGACGATCACTCTGCTGGCAACCGGGCCAGATGAGATTGAAGACATAGTCATTGATCCAAGCAATACAGATATCGTTTACGTTTGTGACCAGTTTGACGGGCTCTGGCGGACAACGGATGGCGGAGATTCCTGGACGGTTATTGCCAGTGGAGACGTATATTGTCCGCTAGCGGGTGATTTCCTCAGCATGGATGAAGCTATAGCAGTGGCACTCCATCCAGATGACGCTGATACCATCTTTCTTGGTGCTGATACCGGAGTTTTCAAGAGTACGAACGGAGGCAGTTCATGGGAGTGCATTTCGGAGAAGTCGCCCTGGGACGGAAATCTGATCATTAATCCGGACAACCCAGATATAATGTACATGAGTAAAGCGCAACAAGTTTGGAAGAGTGTAGATGGTGGTCATAACTGGGCCGAAGTTGGTAGCTTCGCAACTATTGACGCTTTAACTATGGATCCCCAGGATTCCAGTGTATTGTATGCCGGAGCCCATGATGGGCTATATAGAACCACGGATGCGGCAGGTAGTTGGACTCCACTTATTCAGGGAACCGCATGGGATAATATCAATGCAGTTGTAGTTGATCCCACGGACTCAAACACTATCTACGCTGGTCCCAACGAACCCTATGGTGTACTCAGGAGCAAAAATGGTGGTAGTACGTGGAGTTTCATCGGACCCGCTGGATGTGATATTGACGGATTGGGGATAGCGACAACGCCTTCTAAAGTGCTCTACGCAGGCAGCACGAATCAATGGGAAACCGACGGTTTGTGGATTAATAAAAACCTTGGTTCTTAGCCAGCAGCCGTCGTGATTACACCCAACGGCGGATTTGAACATGTAATCAAAAGAAGGAGCGATGAACCGCATAAGAGTAACAGTGTCCTTAGCTTGGATAGTTGTTCTGCAATGCTTCTGGGTCAGATGGAAGGATCCTAATATACTCCCGTGACCACTGTAGGCGAGTTTCACACAATGAAGCTCAAGTCGGGCGACGCCATGGTGTCTGCAGGCATCGACGTCGAGCTTGCCAAATGAAGTCCAATCGAGGCGGTACCGTAGTCATCAACACTATACTGGTCGAGAAGACGGCTATATTCAGTTTGCTTGTGCCGGTTAGCGGCAGCTGCCTGGATAGTCACGTGACGAGGCGAAGGTTCCCAGCATAACTGAGACTAAAATTGCACATTGACTTGTTAAGTGTGATTCGTAAAATAGAGGGGCTGGAGATCCCGTCGGGAAAATCCAGCCCTCTTGAGTTCTGTTAGGCTCTGTAAGGAGCAAGTCTAACTCTTGCCAATTCTGAACATCTTGGTTCCACACACAGGGCACACACCCTGAGTTGCCGGCTTGCCATTTTTCATGGTTATCCTTTTAGCGTCCTTCATTTCCCTTTTGGCACGGCACTTCATACAGTATGCTTGCATTTGACCCTCCTCTTTTTGGGATAGATAGTAGGCTATTTACTGTCACGGTGTCAATAGCCATTACAGCTAAGGTACCGAAGCTGAACATTTGACATGGAATGTTACTTCAGAAGCAAAAAACTGGGTCGAGGTTAACTCCTCGACCCAGTTTGATTTGAGGAATATTAGAATCCGCACACTGTCACAACCAAAGCCAGGCTATATAGTTAGCTTCCTGTTTACCAACTGCTTCTTATTAGCGTTGCCAGCTTACGATTGACATGATAGCCAGCTTCGGCTAGAGCTAGTTTATCCATTACCTTTGAGTAAGGCTTGTGGAGATGAGTGTGTATCGTCGTATAGCACTCTCCACAGACCTGAATACCTCGTGATGTGTAAACTCGTAGGTGTATCAAGCCTGGGGCATCGTGATGGCAAAATTCACATTCCACATTACTCCTTTCAGTTCGTATTTGCCCAAGGCAAACAAAAAGGGGGTCTCCTCGCACAGGGCAAGGAAACCCCCTTACAAAAAATGCACAAAAAGGCGGCTACCCCGCCGCCTTCCTGTGCGTGGTTGTTGTTGTGTTCAAACGCTCTTAGGCTACGGCTACTGGTTCTCTCTTACGGCTACGCTTCGGCTTTCTTTCGGCTTCCACTTCGACTGTCGGCTCGGCTTCGGCTCTCCTTGCCTCTATGTCCTGTTCCCGCTGCTCTTTTGCCTTGTCGCTTATCATCGGCATTACTACCACTTTATAACCATCGGCAGTAAAGAGCATTGGCGAGTAAGCATTGGTGAGCTTAAAGTCCACCATGCCCCCACAGGCTTTCAAGACATCGGCAAGATAAGCACCATCAACTCTGACAGAGCATTGTCCATCGGTATCGGCTGGTATGACAGTATCGCCTTTCTCATCGGGATTAGCCATAACTATCTTACCATCGCCAATGGTCAAGTCTATGGCATAGGATTTGGGATTGTCAGAGATGGTTTTGAGTGAGGCAATTGCCTTTCCAGCTTCTACTGTGTCAAGGTGAGCTATGGTAGAAAACTCCGCTGGTATGAGCTTCTCATAGTCAGGATATTCCCCGTCAGCGCCACGCCACGTATAGCGTATTGCTTCGGTATCAATTATTAAGCTCATGCCTTCCATCGTGTCCCCACTCTTCTCAAAGCCTAACCTAACCCTTTTTGCCTTCCGCAAGGCGCTGGCTATGCCCTTCAACTCGTCTCGGTTGATTAGCACCTGCCCTTCTCCGTCGTCATAGTCCAGAGTAACAATCGCCAGTCTAAAGCCATCGGCACTAACTAGCTGTAACTTGCCTTCCCCTGCCTTAAATAAGACGCATTGGAGAATTGGTCTAACGTCATCAGTAGCGGTGAAAGGCAATACCCTAGTCAATGCTTCTGAAAGCTCTAGGCTTCCGATGTTTGGCTTTACGCTGTTATCTGGACTAATCCTGACTTCAGCAAGGGTGTAAGGTGTTTTTTCGCCAATCCAAGACGTGTCCACAAGGTAGCTGGTATTAGCTCCACATACTACCTTCAGCCTTTTATCAGCAATCTGCGCCTCGCTAGCATTGCCGTTAGTGGCAGCTGGCACTATCTTGACGACATTGCTTCCACTAAGAGCCTTAATGTAGCCTAGAAAGCCTTTGCGCCCTAATGTAAAGTCCATCAGCAGTAGCCTATCGGCTAACACTCTGGACAGGGCGTTTAACAGTTTAGCCTTGTGAGCCACAAAGCCTTCGCCTGAGCGTTTGCCCACGATATTCAGTTGTTCCACGTTTTGAAACACCCCCTTTGGCTATCTGGCGTTGGGCAAATTCGCCAGCTTCGCCTAGTAGTAAGCTCTCGCATAGCTGACCTCGCTAGCCTATGCGCTAGCTTCTACTATATATAAGTCCGAAATTGCCTAAAACGTCAGCCCCCCGCTAAAGTTAGCTGGTATCGTTTGCGTAGCTTGTAGAGGTATTGTCGCTCTGGATGTGTCAATTCCTCTCCCCTGCTCCTCTTGATAGCGATTGCCTTCAATCGTATTGGCGCACCGATTAGGAATGTTCTGGCGTCTAGCCATTCAGCCAAGTCTAAAGCCTTGTCATCGGCTATCAGTTCGGCTAGTTCGGTGATGTTGCCTTCGCTGTCCACGATAGATTGATTGATACTTTCTAGCTGTATTGCCCGATGGCAGTCGCAATAAGTCCAATCGCTATAAGCCCAATTCTTCCGACATTTTGCCCTTTGCGCCTTGCTACAATGCTGGCAGTCCAGTCCATTGTGGTATGCATAGTGCCTATACCAGTAATGGTCTTTGATATGCTCGGCAATCCGATACATCGCAGGCTCGGTAAACTCTTGCCCTGTAGATGCCTTCCTCTTTGCTACTCTGGTAAGCCCTTCAATGATGTCGTGTAGAAGGTCTTGCCTGTCGTTTATCAATGCTTTGTGAGCAAATCGCAGAGCTATTTTGTAATAGGTTAAATACGGCTCTGGTAGCTGGTCATAGCCGTTGCCGCCATTGTCCACTTGTTCTATCTTTGCACTTCGGCTAGACTGTAGCTGGCAAGGGTTTGTCGCTGTGGTAACGCAATTTGCGTTACCTGAGTCCCAGTGGTAAATACCTTGCCTTTTTCTTAATCCTTTCATCTTGCCCCCTTTGCTTGTATTTGCCCCAAGGTGAGCAAGCACTCAGGCTAGGCTTATCCGATATTCAGTTGTTAAGGTGCGATTATCCAGTATCCATCATCACACAAAAGGACATTTTGTTCATTAAAGGAATGAACCTATATTTTCGTGAAGGATTTCAAAACGATAGTTTTTTGGTGATTTCACAAAGGAATGAAAACCGCTACTGCTGTTGGGTCACTGGCATATGCCACTACCCGTAGAGGGCAGCAAGGGGGTTTGCCCAAGCGCTCTCAGAGGCAGCTCTGCCAGCCTCAGTAAGGCGGAAGAACCTACGAGGATAGCCTCGGGGATAATTGTCCTGAAAGGCTGAAGGCTCTTCCTCGCCGCTCTCTTCCACCCAGCCAAGCCTCTGGAGGTTTGAGAAGTACACAACAAAAGAGTGATAGCGACAACTACTGGACTTGTATGGTGTCCGAAGCAGGTACTGTGTGGCAAGCCTCTCTATCCTCTCGGGAGAGATGGGACGTTTTTCAAGCTTAGCTTGTCTCTCTTCTTGCCTTGTGGCTCTATCCACAGCAATCGCTCTAAGAAGAGTTTTCTTGTAGTGATAGCAGATGTCAGATTGAGGCGCACCAACACTTGGGTCTATCTGTGGCGAACCATTTGGGCCGTGGCCCATTAGAAATTCCCGAATGAACCAGCCACAGCCAAAGGGGCGAAGAAATCCGCCTCTGTGTGGCCTCAGTGGCTCAGCCACTGCGCTTCACCTCGGAGATACAAGATGTGCCGATCATTCTTTCTTGCTCCATAGTCTCCGGTACCACTCTTGCTGTTCTGTGCCTGATATTTTTCTGTACCGGGCTGTGGTGTTAAAGCTTTGGTGGCCTAAATGCTCTTGGAGCAGTCGAAGCCCGTCACCGGAGTCGTTTTGCTTTATGGCCATGATGGAGAATGCATCTCTTAGTCTGTGTGGCGAAATGCTGTGGATTTTCCCTGTTTCAGGATTGACCAATTTCGGCAGCCCAGCCTCCTCCGCGCACTGCTTAACAATCTGCCAGCCTCTGTGTCGATTAATGCCAAAAATCAGCCTCTTACCATCTCGAAGAACCGGGCCACCACGCCGGATGTATTCTCTGACCATATCGAGCGTGTCACCATCCACTGGTAGCACCCTCTGGCGACGATGCTCCAGCTGCTCAGCTTGAGTCTGCGTGACCTTAACCCCGCACTTGGGGCAAAACGTATGGCTTCGGCCTATTCTTTGTCCACACTCGGTGCAGGACAGCTTTAGGCTGGCCTTGAGATGTTGAATCATAACCGTACTCCGGGCGAAGTCTATGTCTTCAATCGCCAAAGCCAGCGCCTCACTGATACGGCAACCTAGATGGAATAGGACCCGAATCAATAACTTATCTCTTAGATTGGCGGCTGCGTCTTCCATGAGAGTCACTTCGCCTCGTTCCAGGTAGACTTTCATCCTTCTTAACCCCTTTTCGAGTTCTGGTCATCGGTTCATTATTGCCTTGACTATCGGCAAGGTATGCCCTGGCGATAATTCGCGCCAGAATCTTCAATCCTTCGGCAGACTCACTCACGATTGATCAGACCCATAAATGTTCATTATTCTAATTATACTAAACGTGTCTTTGCATCAAATTTGCATATTAGCGCTTGACAATGGCATAAAGATGCTGTAAGATTGTCATTGCAGAGTTAATGACAGCCCTTAAGTGCTTGTCAAGGGGGGTAAACAACAAATGCCGAAAAAATTTTCCGTAACCGACAAAAATAAGTGGTTGGAGGATTACGAAAACGGCAAATCGGAATCTGCCATAGCAAAGGACAGCAGGTGCGACCTCAGAACCGTGAAGAGGGGAATTGAGGAGGCCCGGCGTCAGCGCGATGCTGCGGCTGCCAGGGTCGACTTGCTGAAGCAAGCTGTGTTGAAGCATCAGGAACGTCTCATGAAAAAACTGAACGAAATCCTCTCGACTTTGACGATGCCACCGCATGATTGGGCAGTGCTCTCCTGGGATGAAAATGGTCAGTCCATCCTGAGGGAAACTGATTTTGACATGGAGGATTCAGTTGAGGATGGGGCCAGCGATGACCTCAAGAAATCTGACGTTCAAGCCGATATGATCGATCATATGCTCCGCCAGCACTTGAGAGGCGAGAACCTGTGGAAGATCCTTGCTCGGCGGGATAAAGCATACTCTTCTCACCGGCTGGCGCGAATTGCCCTTCAATACAAGGTGGTGAACCTTCTCGAAGAGGAAACTGGCTTTAAGCTGGAGGCTCGCGGCGATGTTACGCCGCCCTTTCTCTTCTCCTACACCACTGGAGATTTATTCTACCGAATGACTCTCCAGCGTGCCTTTGGTGACAAAAAGAGCGATGCCTGGCAAGATGACATCGTTGTCGATCCCAGTGGGAACTCTGTAAAGTACCATAATTCGATTCTGGCAGAGGTTCCCGGCAAGGCAGATGAGTGTAGGAAAAACCTGCTAGAAGCCTTCCGAAAAATGCAGCTACTGGCCGCCGTCACCCGGGTTGTGAACACCTACGGAGAATTGGAGGAATGGACGTTCAAGGCGAGGCAAGCGGTGGAAGAGATTAGGCTACTGGACCTCGTTCCAGGAGTATGCAAGACCTGTCGTCGTTTGGGCATGTAAGCAAGGAGGATTGTTATGAAAGTCGTTATCTATGCGAGAGTGTCGTCTGATGCTCAGGATGTCGATCTGTCGATATCGGCTCAGCTCAGGGCGTTGAGAGACTATGCATCAAAGGAAGGACACGAGATTCTTAGGGAATTTGTCGATGAGGCGGAAAGTGGCCGCACTGCCTCCAGGCCTGCTTTTCGCGAGATGATTGCTCTGGCTAAGGCCAAGCCCGCGCCTTTTGAAGCCATACTGGTCTGGAAGCTGAATAGGTTTGCCAGAAGCCGGATAGACTCTATTACATACAAGACGCTGCTAAAGAGCAAGGGTATTAAAGTTATCTCCATTAACGAACCACTGAATGACAGCCCCTCGGGTCAATTCCTTGAAGGCGTCATCGAGTCCATGGACGAATTCTACAGTGCCAGTCTCGGGCAGGATGTCAAGCGGGGTATGAGAGAGAACGCTCAACGTGGCTTCTTCAATGGCAGCCGGCCTCCTCAGGGACTACATAGAGTTCCTGTACAGGACGGTGCCAAGATCAGGTATAAGCTTGGGCCTGATCCTGACGACTCTGTGGCTGTGAAGGTAGTTTGCAGAATGTTTGGTATGGCGCTACAGGACATGGGCTGTAAGGAAATCGCCAAGGTCATGAATAAAGAAGGCTTTCGCACTGCGAATGGCCAATCCTGGGGGAAGACCACGGTGCATAAGATCTTGACGAACGAGGCATATTGCGGCACCCTCGTCTGGGGTGGTAGGCCAGGCCATCCAGCAATTCACAGCACCGATCCTCCCGTCAGAGTGGAGAACGCTTGGCCGGCTATTATCGACCCGGCTAGTTTCGCGTTGGTACAGGAGAAAATGGCATCCAAAAGGCCCAAGACAATTCATCCCCGCACCATACCGAGCCGTTACCTCCTCAGCGGCCTCCTTTTCTGTTCCTGTGGACACGCTATGACAGGTCGAAGCGCTAAGTCTCATCAATATTTCTACTATACGTGCAACGGGGGCTTCAAAAAAGGCAAGGATGCCTGTAATGCTAGAGCGTTGCCGAAAGAAAAGCTCGAACAACTGGTCATCGAGCAGGTTAAGCACAGGGTACTCAACCCGCAGTCCCTGGAGGAATTGGTCGGCTTGGTCAATATGGAACTTGATTCCACACATGATATCGTGAAAGAGAAGCTGGATATCATCAATGCGGAGCTCAATGACGTGGAAATCAGGTTATCAAAACTATATGATGCCCTTGAAACGGAAAAGCTTAGCCTTGATGACTTAGCACCTCGGATCAAAGGCCTAAGGGTCCGGCAGGATGAGTTAAGCAAGGCCAGGCTTCTGGTGGAAGCCGAAAAAATTACGCGCGTAGTCAAACACGTGGATGCCGAAATCGTGAAGGCGTATGCCCGAGACATGGAATGCCTCCTTGGAGAGGCGGACGTTCTTGAAAGCAAGACTTTTCTTCGCTCATTTATTAAAAGAATTGAGATAGATGGAGGAAGCGCCAAGATACACTACGTTCTACCTATGCCACCAGATGGAAAGATGAAGGAGTCGCTGGGAGTTCTGCCTATGGTTACCTTTGGTGGGGAAGGGGGGACTCGAACCCCCACGCCTTTCAGCACATGATCCTAAGTCATGCTCGTCTGCCAATTCCGACACTTCCCCGATAGGAAACCGCCTAATACAATAGCATTTTACGGGACTCGCCTCAAACCATCGAATTTCAGGGACACCATATCAATTAGACCTACTACAAATTAGGTATTATGTCCCCAGAATAATAAAGGGAAGTTCAGTTCATAGAGAAAATCCAGTCAGGGTTGAAATCTGGTGATTACTGGGACTCGGTTGCCCATAAACCCTGTTCTCTCATCTTGGCGTATTGTTCTAATTGGACAAGAATCTGGCTGTAGCGGTCGTCAGGCTCAAATATATAGGCTTTCGCATATCCGCCAGCAATCAACTCAGCATTAACGAACACTCCATCTACGTAAACGTAGCGGAGTAGTCGACCGTATTCGTCCTGGTCTCGGTCGCCTCGCTGTAATTCAACCGTCTTTCCTTCCACAAGGCCTTTGTTTCTGGCTGTCGCCTCTTCAGCGTAATATTCTCCTGACTCTGGCGTGTCAATGCCCAGGTAACGGACACGGCGACCATCTGCTAGCTCCACAGTATCACCATCAATGACGCTGGTGACTAATGCCTGCTCATATACACTATTGTCGGCATGCCACACACCATATCCCGTGCCTAACCCAATGCCGATTCCAATAAGCAGTACTACAGCTATGATAAGTTTATTACTCATTTATTTGGTCAGGTGATGTAACCTCAATCTCCGCTGCTCCATCGTAAGGTACAATCAGCCCGCTAACATAAATAGTTTTACCGTCGTAATAATCCTCTGGTGGTTGATAAAACTTGCCACGATTCTCACCCCAGATAACCACAGTAAATCGGTTTGGGTCAGGGTAAGGGTTGCCCATATTCAGAAAAGTAGGTTTGCCGCTGCTCCCACTAGCATAACGCGTATCGACGACAGGGCCATATACTGTAGTTCTTTCACCAATATGGTTCTTAGCCTCATCCCAACTGATTGCATCTGGCGGAGCAGTTTCAAAGTTAGCAGTGAGACTCTTATCCGAATCCATGGTAACAGTAACGGTGGGTATGGTACCTGACGCACTACCGCTCCAGTAGTCAAAAGTGTAGCCACTAGCTGGGCTGGCTGTCAGTGTTACCTGCACGCCGGATTCATATTCGCCACCCGAAGGAGAGACGGAACCTGCTCCTGAGGGG
>Ga0307431_1000990_pt1 | contig 17115 bp, 15 predicted proteins | sample SalMarWE160170MG_FD_202155 | JGI IMG/M metagenome (GOLD analysis project Ga0307431, IMG submission 202155) | Salt marsh sediment microbial communities from the Plum Island Ecosystem LTER, Massachusetts, United States - WE1603-170 | ecosystem: Environmental > Aquatic > Marine > Intertidal zone >...
TGGGTTTCTCGGGAAGAGGTTCCTTGAGGGTGACCCTTTTCTCACAGGAAACCACAAAAAAGGCCCCGACAATCAGGCCCACAGCAATGAGCGTATCAATCCGAATGATCCGGTGTGCTTTCATTCACTACGAGGATTCTAAAAATGTCCCGTCTGTTTGATGATAAAAAATGAAGGGTTCTGCCAAATCAGGATCAAAAACTATCTGATAGAATGTTACTATGAGGTGGCCCAAAGGTAAAGTGCAATTCTCTTCGGCCCTCGACATTAGGTCGAGGGCCGTATTCTCGCCCTTGCTGATCAGTATATAAAGGTAAAAGTTGGCGGTCGTGTTGATTCAAAGCCCTTGACTATTGGCCGAGGCGTATCACTTGACTTCCTCAAAATCCGCGTCAACGACATCCTCATCCTCTTTGGCCGAGCCACCTTCTCCGGCAGCCGATTCCGCTCCTGTTTGAGCTTGCGCCTCCTGAGAGGCCTGTGCATAAAGGATCTCTGCTATCTTATGAGAGACCTGGGTCAACTCGTCGGACAGTCTCTTGATCTCCGCCGTATTATCGCCCTCCATTGCCTTCTTGAGATTGGAGATGGCATTCTCGATCTCAGACCTCGTACCGGCATCGATCTTATCTCCAGCCTCCTTCATAGACTTCTCAATCGAGTAGATCTGAGAATCAGCGGTATTTCGAGCATCGATGAGTTCTCTTTTCTTTTTGTCCTCTTCCGCGTTAAGCTCCGCGTCCTTGACGAGATTCTTGATCTCCTCTTCGCTGAGGCCGCTCGATGCGGTTATCCTTATCGACTGCTCCTTTCCTGTGCCGAGGTCTTTGGCCGAAACGTTCACGATGCCATTGGCGTCGATATCAAAGGTCACCTCTATCTGCGGCATGCCCCTCGGTGCCGGTGGTATCCCCACCAGCTCAAACCGGCCTAAAGTCTTATTGTTAGCCGCCATTTCCCGTTCACCCTGAAGCACATGGATGGAAACTGCCGGTTGGTTATCTGCTGCGGTAGAGAATATCTGGCTCTTTTTCGTGGGAATCGTGGTATTTTTTTCAATGAGCTTGGTAAAAACGCCGCCGAGGGTCTCGATACCCAGAGAAAGAGGGGTGACGTCCAGCAGGAGAACATCCTTCACATCCCCCTGCAGTACACCGCCTTGAATAGCAGCACCAACTGCAACGACCTCATCGGGGTTTACGCTTCTGTTCGGTTCCTTGCCGAAGATCTCCCGTACCTTCTGCTGAACCTTGGGCATCCTGGTCATGCCGCCGACCAGAATGACCTCGTCTATGTCGCCGGGCTTCATGCCGGCATCCTTGAGTGCGATCTTGCAAGGTCCAGCGGTCTTCTCGATCAGGTCGTCCACAAGGGCCTCGAGTTTTGCCCTTGTAAGCTTTATATTCATGTGTTTTGGACCGCTCGCATCAGCGGTGATAAAGGGGAGGTTCGCCTCTGTTTCCATAGAGGTGGAAAGCTCCATCTTCGCCTTCTCGGCAGCCTCCTTGAGCCTTTGGAGCGCCATCTTGTCATTTCTGAGATCGATGCCCTGATCCTTCTTGAACTCATCGGCGAGGTAATCGATCACCCTCTGATCGAAGTCCTCACCTCCGAGGTGAGTATCACCGTTCGTAGCCTTGACCTCAAAGACCCCTTCACCTATCTCCAGGATCGAGATATCAAAGGTGCCTCCTCCCAGATCGAACACTGCGATCTTCTCGTCCTTCTTCTTGTCAAGCCCATAGGCAAGTGAGGCAGCTGTCGGCTCGTTGATTATCCGCTGCACGTTGAGTCCCGCTATCCTCCCGGCATCCTTGGTGGCCTGCCTCTGGCTATCGTTGAAGTAAGCCGGGGCAGTAATCACGGCATCGGTCACCTTCTCGCCCAGATACTCCTCTGCGGTCTGTTTCATCTTCTGCAAGACCATCGATGAGATCTCCGCCGCGCTATAATCCTTTCCCCTGACGGTCACCTGTGCATCGCCGTTGGTGGCCTTGGTAATCTTGAAGGGGGTAACCTTGATATCCCTCTGGACCTCGGGAGAGTCATACTTCCTGCCGATCAGTCTCTTTACTGCGTATACGGTGTTATCCGGATTGGTGATTGCCTGCCTTTTCGCAGCCTGCCCTACGAGGCGCTCTCCGCTATCGGTAAATGCCACTATGGAAGGCGTGGTCCTGTTTCCCTCTACATTCGCGATCACCTTTGCGTCTCCTCCCTCCATCACGGCAACGCATGAATTCGTGGTTCCCAGATCGATTCCGATTATTTTGCTCATTATCTCCTCCTTAAAAACTAGTATGCAACATGCATATCATTACGCATGATCTTCATCTTTTTTTTCGCCACTTCCCTGAGAGATCACCACCATGGAGGGCCTAATAAGGCGGCCGTTGAGCGTGTAGCCCTTCTGCATCTCCATAATGACGTGGTTCGGTGGGACCGTATCATCCGGCTGCTGGGAGATGGCCTCATGAAAGTGGGGATCAAAGGGTTTCCCCATTGCCTCAATCCCCTTGAGCCCTGCCTTCTCCAAGGTATTCATCAGGCCTTTGAGAATCATCTCGATGCCTTCAGCCAACCCTGAGGAATTCGTACCGTTCTGTGCATGAATGAGCGCCTTCTCCAGGCTGTCGATCACGGGGAGAATCTCCTTGATAAGGGATTCATTCGCGAATTTCGCTAGATCTTCCCTTTCCTTCGCGCCTCTCTTCTTGATGTTCTCCATCTCAGCATAGGTGCGCATGTAGAGGTCATAGTTTTCCTGGGATTGCTTCTCCGCATCCTTCAGCTTATCGAGGAGCTCCTGCTCGGTCAACTCCTCTACTGGTTTCTGCCTTTTCCCTTTGTTCTTCGAATCGGTTTTCTCTGAATCCTCCGGGCGACGCCCTGCTGATTCCTTGGCCGTCGCATCGGTCTCCTCGCTCGTTTTTAACTCTCTGTCACCCATATGCCTACCGCCATCGGATGTTTTTTAGATTTCTATTGTGAGCTATAGTATACCGTGAAATCTGCGGACTCGTATTTCAAGGACCGCACTTTCTTTTTTTCAAATAGAGACTAACTCCTTAAACTATAAGACAAAACTGTTAGGTGAGATGTTAAGCATCAGCATCCTCCTTGTCAAGGGCAGGGCCGTTAGAAGATGGGGCTCATCCGGCATTTGTAAGGAGCGATCAGAGGGGGATCGCCATCCAAAGGAGAAAGGGACTCATAGGCCGCTTCCTGTGATCCTCCGAAGGGCTTCGAGATATTTATCCCTTGTGATGGCGATTACCTCTTCAGGCAACTTCGGCGGCGGCGGTTTCTTGGGCCAGTCAAGCCCATCGAGGTAATCCCTTAAAAACTGCTTATCAAAACTCTTCTGAGGCCGCCCCGGTTCATAGTCATCTATGGGCCAGAATCTTGATGAATCCGGGGTGAGCACCTCGTCGATGAGCGTGAGGGTCCCATTTACTTTACCGAACTCAAACTTCGTATCGGCAATAATGATCCCTTTTTTCTCTGCCAGATCCCTTCCGAACTCATATATCTCTAAGCTCACCCTCTTTATCTCGCCCGCCACATCTTCTCCCACGATCCGAGCAACCTCATCAATGGAAATATTCTCATCGTGCAGTCCCCCCTCGGCCTTGGTAGACGGCGTGAAGATGGGTTCCGGCAGTTTTGAGGATTCCTTCAGACCGCCGGGGAGGGCTACTCCCGAAATGCTCCCCTTATCCCTATACTCGCGCCACCCCGACCCCGATATATATCCCCTCACGATGCATTCAACGGGCAGGGGGTTGGCCTTCCTCACCAACATGCTTCGGTCCTCCAGATATTCCCGGTACGGCTTGCAGGCCTCGGGATATTCATCGGGATTCGCGGTAAGGACGTGATTTCCGATAATGGGCGCGGTTGTCTTAAGCCAAAACAGCGAGATCTTGTTCAGGACCTTCCCCTTATCCGGTATGGGGTCATCCATTACCACATCAAAGGCTGACATCCGGTCGGTGGTAACGATAAGCAAGGTATCCCCTAGGTCATAGATGTCTCTTACCTTTCCCCTGCTGGCAAGCTTCAGCCCTGGAAAATGTGTTTCCCTGATTACCTGTTTCGTCATGATCAAATCCTTTCGATCTTTCCTCTGGCATCCGTGCCATCATTAATCTATAAAAGCACTCTAGACAACAGGAAGGATCTTTTGTATATAGTTTCCTGAAAAAAAATAATTTTACCATACAGAAAAGAAGAGTAAAAGAAGAGATATGGTCACACTGGATTTCAAAAAGGGCAACGGCCTTGTGCCTGCCATCGCCCAGGACTATAGATCCGGCAGGGTTTTAATGGTCGCTTACATGAATAACGAGGCCTGGGAGCGTACGCTTCAGACTGGTGAGGCACACTACTGGAGCAGGTCCAGGAGAAAAATCTGGCATAAAGGGGCGACCTCGGGAAATATCCAGATCGTAAAGGAGATCTTCGCCGACTGCGACTTTGATACAATCCTCCTCAAGGTAGAGCAAGTAGGAGGCGCCGCATGCCATCTCGGGTATGAAAGCTGTTTTCACAACAGGGTGGAACGTAACGGGGATATAACAATCATTGGTGAAAGGGTATTCGATCCTGCAAAGGTATATGGAAGATGAACCTGCTTAAATTCGGCATACCAAAGGGAAGCCTCCAGGAATCGACTGTCAGGCTGTTTGAGAAATCCGGATGGAAGATAAGGGCTGCTGACCGAAACTACTTCCCGGAGATAAACGACACAGATATTGCCTGCTCAATCGTAAGGGCCCAGGAAATGCCCATCCACGTGGAGAACGGCACCATTGATGCAGGTATTACCGGCAAGGACTGGGTGGCGGAGAGTGAATCTGATGTGCTTATCGTCTCTGACTTGATGTATTCAAAGTCAACCAATAAACCCACCAGGTGGGTTTTAGCGGTAGATGCTGACTCCGATATCAAGGAACTTTCCGATCTTCAGGGCAAAAAAATAGCCACCGAATTGGTGAAGTTCACCAAAAAATACTTCTCTGAAAGACACATAGACGTGAGTGTGGCATTCTCGTGGGGAACAACGGAGGCCAAGATTGCAGCAGGCCTCGCCGATGCTGTGGTTGAGGTCACTGAAACCGGGAGCACCATAAGGGCCCATGGACTCAAGATCATCCACGAACTCATGCAATCGAACACCGTGATGATCGTGAATAAGTCCTCCTGGGAAGATCTATGGAAGAGGAGCAAGATCCAGCAGATCGTCATGCTCCTCAAGGGGGCGCTCTGTGCCGAAAGCATGGTGGGACTCAAGATGAATGTCCCCAAGGAGCAATTGGACGGGATCATAGAATTGCTCCCCAGTATTACATCGCCTACTGTGGCCCACCTCTTTCAGTCGGAGTGGGTCTCCATAGAGGTCATAGTGAATACGGAGAAGGTGAGAGACCTTATCCCACAGCTGTTGAATGCGGGGGCGGTGGGGATCATTGAATACCCGCTCAACAAGGTGATCTGATGACCCTGAAACTACGAAGATGCGCAACCCTTACGCTCTGCCTCTCCATGCTGGCTTTTGCCTTACTCGGATGTGCCGAGGATAGGGCCTTGAGAAAACGGCAGGCCCAAGCCAAGCAGGATCTGGGACGATCCCTCTTGGCGCAGGGCAGCTACACGGCCGGCCTGGGAGAACTTGTCGAGGCGGCTGAGATTGATCCGGACAACCCGGAGATACAAAACGAGATTGCGCTGGCATACCGGGAAGTGGAGATGTACCCTAAGGCGATTGCCCATTTCACCAAGGCTGTGGAATTAGACCCGGATTTCTCCCAGGCATATAACAACCTCGGGACCGTATACCTCATCCTTAAGAAGTGGGATCCAGCGATCAGCTGTTTTAAAAATGCCCTTAAGAACAACCTTTATGCCACTCCCCATTTTGCTTACAACAACCTGGGCCTCGCCTATTATAACAAGGGCGAATCTCATAGGGCTATCGAATACTACCAAAAGGCCGTTCAATTCCAGCCATCATACAGCAGATCCTACCACAACATGGCAATTGCCTTCGAGAGCATGGAGCAATGGGAAAAGGCCATTGAGAGCTACAAGAAATCGATACGGTATGCACCCGATAATCCTGTCTCCTATTTCTACCTCGGCAGACTCTACATGAAGCTCAACCAGCCAACCCTTGCGGCCCAAAACCTGGAGGAAACCATACGGTTGGATAAGCAGAATATCTATGCGCCTGAGGCAAGGCGCCTTTTGCGAGAGGCAGAATAGCATGGTAACCGTCTCAACCAGGGCAAAAGAGTTCCGCTCCTTTATTGTGATGGATGTCATGGAGAGGGCCGGCGCTCTTGAAAGGCAGGGACGTGGCATCATCCACTTGGAGATAGGAGAGCCGGATTTCGATACGCCCGAATGCATCAGGGAGGCCGGCATTAAGGCCATCAAGGAGGGGAAAACTCACTATACCCACAGCCTCGGCCTACCTGAGTTGCGGGAGGCCATCTGTGGCTTTTACCTGGAACGGTACGGGGTCAGGCTGAGTCCGGATCGGATCCTCATCACCTCCGGGACTTCTCCTGCATTGCTGTTGGTCTTTTCAGCCATCCTGGAAAAGGGGGATGAGATTATCGTTCCAAATCCCTACTACCCCTGTTATCCGAATGTCATCGAATACTCCGGCGGGAGATGCTCCTTTGTTGATACGCGGGAGGACCACGGCTTTCAGTTTCTCCCCGAGGAGGTCGCCAAGGAATTATCTTCCCGCACCAAGGCAATACTCATCAATTCCCCTTCAAATCCTTGCGGAACCCTCCTTTCCGCTGAAAGAATGCAGAAACTGCTCGAACTCGGACCGTACGTGATCTCTGACGAAATATACCACGGCCTCGTATATGAAGGCAAAGAGCACAGCATACTTGAATATTCGGATAGGGCATTCGTGCTGAATGGATTCTCCAAGCTCTATGCCATGACCGGATGGAGGCTCGGGTTCGTGATTGCCCCGGAGGAATTCCTCCGTCCCATGCAAAAGATGCAGCAGAACTTCTACATCTCTGCAAGCAGCATCTCGCAGTACGCGGGCCTTGCTGCCATAAGAGACGCGAAGCCCGATGTCGAACGCATGAGATCAATATTTGATCAGAGACGGCAGTACATGCTCACGAGACTCAGGGAGCTCGGCTTCGGCATCAAGGTTGATCCAGTCGGCGCGTTTTATATACTTGCCAGGGCGGACCACATCTCGCATGATTCCTATGCCCTGGCATTTGAAATCCTTGAAAAAGCGGGGGTGGGCATTGCCCCCGGAATCGATTTTGGTACGGGAGCAGAAGGATACCTCAGGTTCTCGTACGCAAACTCCTTGGAGAACATCACGGAAGGACTCAAAAGGATTGAAGGGTTTCTGGAGAATCGATAGACCGGCAGGCAATACCCGATACCGGGCGTCTTTATTCAGGGAGATCGTAAATCCATGTATTGCGTTTGGGTTATCTTAGGTACATGGCACAAGGCGTAAGGCATAGAGAAAAAAAATGACCCTTGTGCCCTACGCCTTATGCCGCGGGTGTTGTCTTGCCTATCTTATCAACCAATCAGCATGTAACCTCTCATGTCAGTACAAGCCTTCTTTATAACCAGCGCCTTCAAGCCCGACCAATTCCCTCCTCCGAACCGGCCTGAGATTGCCTTTGCCGGCAGATCGAACGTGGGGAAATCCTCCCTTATCAACAGGCTCGTGGAACGGAAAAAGCTTGCAAAAACAAGCTCTCAACCGGGAAAGACGAGATCAATCAACTTCTTCTCAGTGGAAAACTCTTTCTATCTTGCCGATCTACCCGGCTACGGGTATGCAGCCGTCTCACGTAAGATCAGGCAAAGCTGGAAACACTTGGTTGAGGCCTATCTCACGAGACGGCCTAACCTCAAGGCTATGGTGGTCATTATCGATATACGGCGAGGTCCCGGAGATGCTGATCGAGAGCTCCTGAACTGGCTCAGGGCACATGAGATTCGAACGCTACCCGTGCTCACCAAGGCAGATAAGGTATCCGGGGCAAGGGCAAAACAACGGGGCGATCTCATATCCCGAAAACTCGCAGAGGAAGGACTTGGCCACTCCCTTAACTTCTCCGCCAAAACAGGCCAGGGAAAAGACGAGCTCTGGAAAAGGCTTTACGAGGTAATAGAAATGAAAGGGCCGGTCAAGCCGGACTAAAACCGTCGAACGGCCCTCTTTGCACCTGCTTCTGCCCAGTAACGAGGAACGAGCACCCGGCAACTCGTAAGGATCATCAAAGCCCATAGTACTTGATCTTCTTATGGAGATTGCTTCTCTCCACGCCGATTGCCTCTGCGGTCTTGCTGATATTTCCTCCAAACTGTTCAAGCTTATAGGAGATAAACTGCCTTTCAAATATCTCCCTGCCCTCTTTGAGGGTTTCAAGGGAAAAGAGCGTTTCGTCTCTTTCCGGCTTAGATGGCGATGTATTGAAAGGGAAAGGGATATCATCCGCCCTGATTACCGAACCGGAGTGCATGATCGCGAGTCTCTCTACCAAATTCTTGAGCTCCCTCACATTCCCCGGCCACCTATATCGCTTTAACAATTCAAGGGCATCAGGACCGAGCGTTTTGCGTGGGCTTTTGGCATCGATTGAGAATTCATCAAGAAACTCATCCACCAGCTCTGCGATATCATCGACTCGCTCCCTCAATGGCGGAACCCGTATGGGAATAACGTTGAGCCGGTAGTAAAGGTCTTCCCTGAAACCCCCCTTTGCAATCTCCTCTTCCAGATTCTTGTTGGTAGCAGCGATAACCCGGACATCAACCTCTATAGTCCTATTGCCCCCTACCCGTTCAAACCTCTGTTCCTGGAGGATGCGCAATACCTTTGACTGGGCCTTTAAGCTCATATCCCCTATCTCGTCAAGGAAAAGGATGCCCTCATGGGCCTGATCGAATTTACCCCTCTTCATGGTGGTAGCCCCGGTAAAGGCCCCCTTGTCATGCCCAAAGAGCTCGGATTCGATGAGATCCTCCGGGATAGCGGCACAGTTTACCTCGATAAAAGGCTTGTTTCTCCTCTTGCTGAGCCGATGGATCGTGTGGGCAACCAGCTCCTTGCCTGTCCCGTTTTCTCCCATAATGAGCACCCAGGCATTCGTCGGGGAAACGATCCGTATCTGCTCGTTCATCTCCGCAATGGCCTTGCTGTGCCCGGTTATCTGGTACTGCTTCCGTTCCCTTTCCCTGAATAGATCGAGTTGCGCCTCAAGTTTATTATAATTCAACGCATTCTGTATCGTCAGAAGCATCTTCTCCAGGGACAGCGGCTTCTCTATGAAGTCATAGGCGCCCAACTTCGTGGCCTTCACTGCTGTCTCTATTGTGCCGTGGCCCGAGATTATGATGACCTGGAGGCCGGGGTACAGTTCCCTGATGCCCTTGAGCGTTTCTATGCCGTCGAGATCGGGCATCCAGATATCCAATAATACGAGATCAGGTATGGTTTCCCTTATGATCTCGAGCGCCTTTCGGCCTCCGTCAGCGGAGAGGACCTCGAACCCCTCATCACTGAGAATGCCGCTGAGGGACTGCACGATACTCGGCTCGTCATCCACTATGAGTACTGTTTCAGCCATGTCTCCGTTGCTCGTTGCTCGTTGCTCGTTGATTATCGTTTATTGAATAGGCTATTCTTGCTTAAGTCTCACCGGTTCCTGCTGATTTCCGCTTACTCCCTACTCCTTACTGATCAATCATGCCCATCATCTCCGCCGCAAGAGCAGCCACCCTCTCAGAGGCTCCGCCCTGTCCGAGCTGCTCCCTTACCAGCCGTAAATTCTCCTTCATTTCTTTCCTCCTCGCCTCATCTTCCAACAAGCATAAGCCCTCTTCCGCAAGACGGGTATCCGTTGCATCCCCCTGGATCAACTCAGGAACTATCTGCCTACCGGCAACCAGATTCACCAAACCTATATGTGATACCTTCGCAAGGATTTTTCCGAGCACATAGGTGAACAATGAAACCCTGTAGAGAATCACCATGGGCGTTTCTGCTATGGCCGCCTCCAGGGTGGCCGTGCCCGAGGCGATGAGTGCAAGATCACAAACCCCTAATACCTCCCTTGTATCGGCCCTGCAAGCAATGATATCCACCGGCACGCCCTCCAGATGGGACTTGACTGTCTCCTCATCCAAGGTAGATGCCACGGGGAGTATACAACGCAGATCCGGATAGGTGCGGGAGATGATTTTAGCTGCACCCAGTATGGGCGGCAGGTGCCGAGCAATCTCCTCATTCCTGCTCCCGGGCAGCAATCCCACCACGGGAAACCGATCACCGCCGATCCCCAGACGCTCCCTTGTCTGCTCCCTGCCCCTTCCGTTCTTTGCATCATCGAGCAACGGGTGTCCCACGTATTCTACCTGAATGCCATAGTGGGAGTAAAACTCTTTCTCAAAGGGGAGAATGACCGCAACCCTGTCCACCCGCTTCGCTATCTTTTTTACCCTCTTCTCCCGCCATGCCCATACCTGGGGAGGAATATAGTACAGCACCGGTATCCCAAGATCGTGGGCCTTTCCTGCGAGATTCAGATTAAACCCCGGATAATCGATGAGTATCACGAGATCGGGAGGAGTATCCCTGAGCGCATCCTTTAATTCGTTCAGGGCCTGACGGATGAACCGTATCTTCGGGAATACTTCAGTTATGCCTACCACGGCCAGTTCCGAAGCAGGATGAAGGATTCTCACATCAGCCTCCTCCATCCTCGGGCCGCCGATACCGAAAAATCGTATCCCTGGCGCCTTTTTTCTGAGCGCTGAGACCACGCCTGCCCCATACATGTCCCCTGAGGCCTCTCCGGCCACGATCATGACAGTCTTTGCAGCACTCACTTCAGGTCAATGTTTTTCCGGTTATCTGCTCGATGATGGAAAGCGACACGGCAAGGGCCTTCATCCCTTCGGCCCCTGAGACCTTGGGCTCGGTTCCCTTTCGGATCGACGCCACAAAGGAGTTCAATTGATCGGCTAAGGGGTCGCTATTGGGAAATTCTTCCTCACGGTGTACAATGGGCGAGCTGCCTGCAAGGTTCTTCTCGCCATTCAATCGGGTCACGGTAATCTTTCTCTTACCGTAATCCACAGAGATATGGCTATCCGGCTGGAATATCCGAAGCACCCTTAGGGATTCACTTGAAACCCGGCTCGCAGTAACGTTTGCTACCGTGCCGTTGGAAAAGATGATTCTCACATTGGCGATATCGATCTTATCGTTTATGACGGGTATCCCGATGGCATCGATATCCTTGATATCGGAATTGACGATGTGCAAAATAATATCCAGATCATGGATCATGAGGTCCAGTACCACATCTACATCCGTGCTCCTGTTGGTATAAAAGTTCAGCCTGTGGGACTCAATAAAGAGAGGCCTGGAGATGAGGGACTCCATCTTCATGACCGCCGGATTAAAACGCTCGATATGCCCAATCTGAAGGATTGCACCATGCTCCTTTGCCCTTTTTATAAGTTCTTCGGCATCTTCCAGGTTGAGTGTAATCGGCTTCTCGATCAACAGGTTCACGCCGTTGCTCAACATCTCATATCCGATCTCGAAGTGAGATACGGTGGGAACCGCCAAACTGGCGCAGTCCAGAAAGGACAGGAGTTCCCTATGGCTCGAATAAGCCGTAGTGTTATACCTGCGTGCCACCTCCTGTGCCCGCATGAAGTCCGTATCGGCAACTCCCACGAGCTCAACATCTTTCATGGCTGCGTACTTCTGGGCGTGCAACTCGCCCACATACCCCACACCTATAACTCCTGCCCGTACTTTTTTCATGACTACCGTGAAACAATGGAGATGCGATTGTTGTCTGCCAGCCGAATCATCTCCTCTCTATCGAAGATGATGGTCTTTCCCGCCTCTATCGCAAGCGCTGCTGCGTGAACAGATGCCATCGCCGTAATGGTATGGACCCCTACGGCAGGCAGATCGAACCTGAGATCCTGATTGGGTTTGCTCACCTTCACTACCACGGCCAGCTCCTTGGCGAGCTCACCCCCTCTCCGGATTGTCTTATCAGTCCCCTCAATCGCCTCCACCGCCAAAACGATCCTCCTCCTCACCACGACGCAATGCCCGATATCCAGCCTGCCCAGTTCCTTGGCCACCTTCCATCCGAACTCGATGTCGTCTCTCTCCCCCTTGGTAGGCCTCTTCTTGGTAAGGCATCCGGAAGGAGCCAGAAGCTCCGGCAGATATGCGGTGGAGCTTACAACCGTTATCCCCTCGTTCTCAAACTCTCTGGCCACGGTCCTGAGGATCTCGTCATCATGGTTGACGGCCAGCTTTCCCATGAGGGCCAGACCTTTTAGATCAGGCCTCACCTTGGCAAACATCTTGGGCTTGGTTATCGTGCCTGCCATCAGAACACGCGCTACACCGCTCGTTTTGAAGGCCTTGATCATCTGCCCGAATTGACCGAGGCCTATCCATGTTATCTCATCCACCTTGCCGTCAAGCTCGGCGAGCGTCTCCCCTTTATGCGCCACGGCAACGACCCGTATGCCCCTATTTCTCGCTGAGTCCGCTATAAGAAGGGGAAATCTCCCGCCCCCTGCTATAAGGCCTATTGTGTCTCGTTGCTCCTTGTTCGTTGTTTGTTCCTCGTTACTCTTTATAAATACTGTCTTTGGGTATCGGTTATTCCCTACCTCACCACACCCCTCTTGGAGCTGGTTAGAAAATCCAGCAGGATGTCCAGTTCCTTAAAGGGCGCTATCTCCTCCCGCACCCTTTGGAGTGCCTCATCCATCAGCTGATGGTCCCGCCATATAATCTGGTATGCCCTCTTGAGGCCGTCGATTTGTTCCCAAGAGAATCCCTCTTTTCTCAGGCCCCTCACATTCAAGCCGTACAGTTTCGCCCTTATCCCGGATGCCATCATGAACGGAGGGATATCCTTGACCGTGGCGGACATTCCCCCGATAAACGCATACGCCCCTACCCTGACGAACTGATGTATGGCCACCAGTCCCCCTATAATGGCCTTGCTGCCGATCTCTATGTGCCCGCCCAGGGTCGCAGCATTTGACATGATAATGGAATCCCCGAGGGTGCAGTCGTGGGCAATGTGAGCATATGCCATGAGGTAGTTATTGTTCCCGATCTTTGTTATCCAATCCTGTTTTGGGGTAGCCCTGTTCACGGTTACGAATTCCCGTATGACGTTCTCATCGCCTATAACAAGCCTCGTGTCCTCGCCTGAATACCCTACATCCTGGGGAGGCAATCCGAGGGAGACATACGGGTAAATCCTGTTCCTCTCTCCGATTACCGTGTGACCATCAATCACCACGTGGGAATCGATCACAGTATCTTTTCCTATCTCTACCTTCTCCCCTATGATCGAAAACGGTCCGATACATACCCCATCGGCGATCTTCGCCTTTGGTGAGACTACCGCGCTTGAATGAATATTTGCTCCCATACCCTTACCCTATTGCGGCCACAAATTCGGCCTCGGCTGCGAGTCCCCCGTTCACCATCGCCTTTCCCTTCATCTTCCAGATCTTGGTGCCCTTTCTCATGGCAGTAAGTTCGAAGACGATCTGGTTGCCTGGAATCACCGGCCTGCGAAACTTCACCTTATCGATTGCCGCGAAGTAAATGGCCTTGCTCGGATCCAGGTTCATGCTCTCCGGCACCGACAACCTGGCCAATATCCCCCCTACCTGGGCCATGGCCTCTATGATCAACACACCCGGCATAATGGGGTTTCCTGGAAAATGACCTCCGAAGAACGGCTCGTCAATGGTTACATTCTTGATCCCTACCACCCTCTCACCCAATTCGAGTTCGGTGATCATATCAACGAAAAGAAAAGGGGGTCTGTGCGGCAATATCTTTGTGATCTCCTGGTAGCTCAATGGTAGGTCCATGATCCTCATAGCTCCTTTTTTTGTTGTTCCAGTTCCTTGATCCTTTCCTCAAGCTCCTTTAGCTTATCGAGATACTCGGGGAGCCTCCGGATATGTGCCCTCGTTTTCAGCCAGAGCCGGTGCGGCATAGTTGGAAACCCGGCGACGACCTCCCCTGCCGGAATAGATTTCGCAACACCGGATCCTCCAACCACGATTGCTCGATCGCCTATCTCGAGGTGATCGATAATCCCGACCTGCGGTCCTATGATAACATTCCTCCCTATCCTGGTGCTTCCCGCAATGCCGGCTTGGGCAACGATAATCGTATGTTCACCAACAACCACATTGTGTCCGATCTGAACCAGATTATCCGTCTTTACCCCTCGTTCGATAACGGTCTTCTCAAAGGATGCCCTGTCGATTGAGGTATTTGCCCCGATCTCTACCTCGTCTCCTATCTGCACGGTGCCCGTTTGGGGTATCTTGACGCTCACATCGCCGTCCCTGGCGTACCCGAATCCATCGCTTCCGATAACGCCTCCCGCATGGATAATCACGTTCTTCCCTATAACGCAGTTCCGGAGTACCGAGACATTCGGATAGATAACAGTTCCCTCTCCTATGTGAACCTCATCCCCGATATAGACGCCCGGAAACAAGACGACCCCATCGTCGATCACCGCTTCCCTTCCTACATACACGAAGGGATAGATGGAGACTCCTTTCCCCAAAATAACCCCCTCATCGATCACGGCCTTCTCGCTCACTCCCTCAATGCGAGGCGGGCCAGGGGCGAACATGGCCGCTACCCTTGCATAGGCGAGATACGGATCAGTGACGATCACCTGGGGCCCGGCAAAGAGATCGGTACGGGCTTTCATAAGAACGGCAGATGCCCTGGTGATCTGGAGCTGATCCTGTAATCCCGGGTCAGCCAGGAATGAAATCTCTCCCTCCTTGGCCAAGGTAAGGGAGCTTATCCCGCTGATGACAACCGAACCATCTCCTTCTACGGTGCCATTGAGAGAATCTGCTATGTGCCGAAGGGTTACTTCCAATGCTATTCACCTATATTTTTTCCCAGATCTTGCTTCACCGCATCGTAGGCCTTGATAACCTGGTCGGTGATATCGACTGCCTTATTGTGATACAGTACGCCGCCCGCCCTCTTCTCCAAGATTATCGCGTGCCGGCCATCAGATCCGATCTTTTCAATAACCGTGCCTAGTTCATCAAATATCCTCTTTTTCTCCCGCTCCTGTGCCCTCGCCATCTCCTCGTTCAGATCTTGTAAGTAGTACTCCAATTCCCTGGCCTTTCTCTCAACGGTCTTCCTCTTGCTCTCCTGTGCATCCATACTCAACATCATCGACTGTTTCTCGAACTCTCTCCTCAGCTCCAATACCTCTTGCTGCTTCTTATCGAGCTCCCTCTGGAGATCGGCCTTCTTTTGCTTCAGCACCTCGGTCGTTCTCTTCCCCTCCATTGACTCTTGGAGGCACCTTTGAAGATCGATCAATCCAACTCTCGTGAGCCCTTGACCAAAAGCCACGCTGGAGATGAAAAGGATCAGGGCAACAGTTGTTGCAAAAAAAACACACTTTCTCATGGCTAACTCCGTCATTAATGTAGTTTTTCGGTTATGAGCGACCAAAGAACTCGGGGCTGGAGTGTACCTGTTTCCCATTTCTTAGTCAACCGAGTCCGGACAATCCTTAGAACGGCGTCCCTATGGTGAACTCCCAGCTGCTCGAGGGTTCGCCCTCCCTTCGATCCAGGTTATACCCCCACTCCAACCTCAGAGGGCCGATAGGCGTATACCATCGAATGCCCGTGCCCGCGCTTCGCCTGATGCCCTCAAAGCTATAAGGTTCATCCTTGGTGAATACGTTTCCCGCATCGAAGAACAGTATCCCCATCACTCCTTGCTCCTTCTGGAGAGGGAACCGGAACTCAGCATTGTAAACCATCATCTTCTCCCCGCCGATCTCATCGCCGGTTAATGGGTCAAGCGGCGAGATCGATCCATAATCGAATCCCCTCACCGTATTTATCCCCCCTAAGGTAAATTTTTCGTAGATAGGCAATCTTCCTCCCGGTCTTTGCTCAACAAAGCCCCATTTGCCCTGGATAGAAAAGGAGGAGTCCTGAAACAGGGGAAAAAACCAAGCCGATCTGGCATTGTATTTGGTAAAGTAGTTATCGCCTCCCAGGGATCCTCCTGCATACTCCATTGACAGCGAATTTAAAGATCCCTTCCGCGCGTTAAACCGCTTGTCCCTGCTGTCCCTCAAGATACCTAAGGTCACACTGCTGGTGAGATGTTCACCCTCCATATCCTTTATCACCAGAGCGGTATCCTCCGATACCTCGTTGACCAAGGCATTATCATGGGTGTACATAACCGATCCCCTCATAAACTCGACTCCTATAGGAAATCCAAACTTCAGCCTGCCTCCCCTGCTGCGCTTGGTATATTCATTATACTCGTACTCCCAGTCAAAGATATCGATCCCTGCGGAAAGGGGCTTCTCAAAAAGCCATGGCTCGGTAAAGCTCAGGGTATACCTCGCAGCCTTTTCGCTTATGCTCGCCTTCGCCGATAGCTCCTGCCCAAGGCCAAAGAGGTTGCTTTTGGACAATTGCAGCATCCCCATTGTCTTTTCCTCGGAGCTATATCCAATACCGAAGGACAACATCCCGGTCGGCCTCTCCTCAACGTGGATATCGAGGATCATCTGATCATCGCTGCTCCCCTTTCTGGTGTTGATCTCCACATTCTCAAAAAACCCCAGCTGATAAAGGTTCTGGGTGCTCCTCTGCAATCCCCTGCTGCTGAAATATCCTCCTTCAATCACCTGGAGCTCTCGCCTGATCACCTTATCCCTGGTCAGCGTATTTCCGGTTATCTCTATTCTCTCAAATCTCACCTTCTTTCCCTTGGAGATCTGGTAGGTAATATCAACCGTCTGCTCTCTATCGTTCTCCTTGATCTTGGGAACGACATCGGCAAAGGCATAGCCCTCATTCGCGTAAATCTCGCTCAAGCGCAGTGCATCGGCCCTGATGATTTCCCTTTTGTACATCTTTTCATTGATGATCGTGAGCTCCTTCCTGAGCTCTTCAGGCTCTCTGATCAGATCTCCTTCGATGCCGACATCCTGCACGGCGTATTGGGGC
>Ga0307431_1000993_pt1 | contig 17058 bp, 19 predicted proteins | sample SalMarWE160170MG_FD_202155 | JGI IMG/M metagenome (GOLD analysis project Ga0307431, IMG submission 202155) | Salt marsh sediment microbial communities from the Plum Island Ecosystem LTER, Massachusetts, United States - WE1603-170 | ecosystem: Environmental > Aquatic > Marine > Intertidal zone >...
AGCACTTGCACCGCCTGCTCCACACTGCTATGGTGGTAAGCTGGATGCGTGGCGAATCGAGGGGGCGAGGTATGCTACAGAAGCGAACTGATGGATCTGCAACGGCGCCACATATGGCGGAGACCGTCAGCATGGCGCTGTTCTGCGACTTCGAGAACATCGCGCTCGGCGTCCGCGAGGCGGAGTTCCCGAAGTTCGACATCGACAAGGTGCTCGAACGGCTCCTGCTCAAGGGGAACATCGTCGTCAAGAAGGCCTATTGCGATTGGGCACGCTACAAGGAGTTCAAGACGCCGATGCACGAGGCGTCGTTCGAGTTGATCGAGATCCCTCACGTTCGGCAGTCGGGCAAGAACTCGGCGGACATCCGGATGGTCGTCGACGCACTCGATCTCTGCTACACGAAGGAGCACGTCGATACTTTCGTCATCATCAGTGGCGATTCCGATTTCTCCCCGCTCGTCAGCAAGCTGCGCGAGAACAACAAGACCGTCATCGGCGTCGGAGTCAAGAACTCGACGTCGGATCTCCTGATCGCCAACTGCGACGAGTTTCTATTCTACGACGACCTCGTGCGACGCAAGAAGCCGGAAAAGAAGACGCGTAAAGCACCGGCCAAGAAGCCGACCGAGAAGAAGGGCAGCAAGACCACGGCACCTCCGGTCGACGACAAGAAGCAGGAGGCGTGGGACCTGGTCGTCGAGACCTACGAGGCGTTGGTGGAGGAGCGAGGTGAGGGCGAGAACATCTGGGGGTCGATGATCAAGCAGACCCTGAAGCGGCGGAAGCCCGGCTTCAGCGAATCCTACTACGGCTTCCGCTCGTTCGGACAGCTGCTCGAGGAGGCCGGGAAGCAGGGCATCCTCCGTCTGGAGCGAGACGAGAAGTCCGGCGGCTTCATCATCAAGAGCGCTCAGCCTTCGTAGTCGCTGCTATCGCCATTGGGGAATCGGGGCACATACGACAGGAATCGTAGGGCATACTCGTGATTCCGCTCTTGTCGCAAGCGGAATGAGTATTGCGTCCCCGGAACTCCCGACTCTTCGACCAGAATCTTTGGCTCCTCGTTATTTCGCGGGAGTAACTTAAGAGAAAGGCTGAAACGACGAGACTCTCGCAAAGGCGCTAAGAACGCGAAGGACGGAGAAAATGGAAGACACAGAAAACCAGTGTCTTTCTGGGCTTCCTGTCTTGAAGTTAAACCTGGCTCAGACCAACAGCAACTGCCTAAAGTTGAGGAGAACAGGAATGCAGGAAGAACACGTCTTAGAACGATAAGAACAAATGACCCTTGGCGATCTTAGCGTCTTGGCGAGAGAACGGGGCTTTTCACGAGACTGGGGGATTGGCAGTTGTCGCACAAGAAACTGTGATTTTTGCTGCTTTCCTGCTTCCTCAGGGGGAGAAGATCTTGATTCAAGAGAGCAGGCCAGTTCCGATGCCCAGTGGCTGATTAGCACACCAAATAGTGAGGAACCGGTTTTGTTAAGCAAGGAGACGTGAGCGCGGCGTGGGACATGAGCCTTAGAAGTTCGCGTTTGTGATTGCGACACGTCTCCTGAACAAACCTATTGCTGCCTCGACAGCGAAGAGATGACTCCGACAGACCGGGTTCAAGGCAACGGGACGGGAAGTCCACCAAGGAGGTAAATCGAGAGCCAATGACTTGACAAACGGCGCGTTTTCAGAGATGTCCTCGGAACTCCGCCCGGAACTCCGGTGTTGACAGGCGCTCAAGATCCACCACAATGAAAGGCATGAGCTGTGAGGAAAGAGATCTGTGGGCGCTTTATTCGTCCATCGTCGATGAACAGCATCGGTACCTTGATCGACTGCAGGGGAGAGTTTCTTTCTACACGGGTCTCCTGATAACGCTAATTGGCGGTAGTGTCGTCGCGTTTCTCAAGGCACCTTGGATTCTCAATTTCGTGCTGATGTCCGTTGGAGGGTTCATTGTGTCATTGGCTGCATTCTTAGCGACGCGAGGCATTTTCAGGACATACCGCCTCTTCACGGAGTGCATATCTACCAGAGCCAAGCTTGAGCATTCTTTGGGCATTGACGCACCGCGGGGAGCCGGAGCTGAATCGAGACCAGGTGATTGGATCAAGTTCGAACCATATGTCGCCTCTAGGCACCTGAAGAATCGAGAGACCCCCAAGGGTAAGCCATATCAATCCTCGGCGGAGTTTGAGAAGGCAATGCAGAAGAAATGGTGGAACTTCATCGGCATCACGCATGCAACCTTCATTGTTGCACTAATCATCGGTGTCATTCTCACAGGCTTGGGGATTGCCCTTCTGGTGCTGAACAAGTCGGGAATACTCGAAGCGCTGAGAGCCGCAAGCGGGATGTAGGAGCAGACTCTGCAATGTCGCTAGCATGGATTCCACGCTGCTGTATGAAGCCACTGACACTGCGGGGAGGGAGGAGAGCCAATGAGTGACTGGTCTGTGCTGTCCATAGGGAGGCTTCACCTAAGGTTCCGAAACTCGATTCCCTCCTTCCTTGGATTCCTCTTCGACGAGGCCGACTTCTATTCGGTCAAGAGCGAGGAGTGCGAAGGTGAATGGTGGTGGGAGAAACTGGGCTATGCGACATCGGTCAGGGATGCGGTCGAGACGCTCGAATCGCAAGGCTACTCGCTTGCCCTGTTCTCGAGTATCTACGAGTTCTTCCAGGAGGATATCGAGGATGTGTATCGTGTTCTTCTGGGCGAGAGCATTGCTAAGCAAAGCTCGTACTCCAAGAATGACGAAGAGATTGACGATGAAGTGGAGGGGTACGTCTCCAGTTTCCCGGCGTCCGATTCGCAGCAGAAGCTTGGAGACTTCTCGGATCTTCTTCGAGGTGTACTGAGGGATGCTGGCTCGATGACGGAATTCGATGCCCCATACGCGTTGAGTTTGGGGGATGGGCGAACCCTCGAAATCCCCGCTCCCGACTTCCTCAGAGTATCTGGAGGGGAAGCGAGTTCCATCGACTTCGAGTCGCTCCAGATGTACCTACAGCAGCATGTACACCGTTTGCCGCCGGGGATCTGCCAGGTCGGCCTGTTCTTCGATGAGTACCTGTTTGAGGAGTACTCGGAGATTGTCTGGCTAACGTTTGTCCGGCTAGCACTCGATTCGGCAGACGAAGATGCTGAGGTTCGGCTGGAGCTCAGCGACATCCTGGAAGACGAGGAAGAGGCAAAGGCGATACCAAGTGACCTCGCGTGGTCACTGGTTCAGAAGGTCAATCTCTACAGCCGCGTGTTCCAAGTGCTGTTTGAGAGAGAGGACTACTTCAGGGAACTGGATCGGAAGACGAAAGGGCTGGATCTCCTGGCAAGATGTAGGCAGGAGAACACGGCGAATGCTAAGGGACGTCTTCTTGAACAGTTGGCTCAACTGCTCTTCACCGATGGAGAGAGACTCATTCTATCTGACAAGCGAGTGAGCACAGGAGATGAGGAGATTGATCTTGTGCTACGGAACAACGTGGATCGACCCTTCTGGGCTGCGTTGGGGTCTCCGCTATTGCTCGTGGAATGCAAGAACTGGACGAAGCCTGTTCCCAGCGGCGCGATCCGGGACTTCGAGATGAAGCTGGTCAACCACGGAAGCATGGCCAGGATAGGGGTGTTTGTTGCGCTAAACGGATTCACCGGGCCAGTAGAAGACCAGATGAAACGAAGCTCGCGGGCTGATCACCACATAGCGTTGATTCGCGGCAATGATATAGATGAATACCTGTCTGGTGACGACACATTTCTTGTCTGGCTGGAGAGGAAGCTCTCGAAGCTGATCTAGCGTGATCAGTTCAGAGGGTATGCATTGCGACCCTGACACGGGATCTGCTAGCGCATAGAATGTCTCGGCGTGCTGTCGCGCCACCGCTCCCTCATGAAGTGCTTCCTGCTCGCGATACTCGCTTTCCCGCGTGGCGCATATGAAGGGCGAGCGGCTCTTCGTTGCAGTGACTCGCATCGCAAGTCGCCGTTCCCACGCGGCGGACCCACGCACAAGAAGAGAACCCCGCCTCACTGAGAGGCGGGGTTCGGACTCACGTTTGGTCGTGGAAGAGGTCTACTCCGCCAGCTTCTTGTACGTCTCCCAGCGTTCTTTGTACTCCTTCTCGAGTTGGGCGTGGAGTTTCTTCACTTCTTCGGGGAAGGACTGATGGAGGCTGGCGTAGCGCACCTCGCCCATCAGGAAGTCCTGGAAGTTGCCGGCCGGCTCCTTGGCGTCGAGCTAGAAAGGGTTTCTGCCTTCGACGGCGAGCTTCTGCCCTCCCTTGGATTTGCTATCTATTGTGGAAAGGGGGTATGCTGGAAGCATGGACTACTCGAAGATCATCACGATTGAGCCGGGAAAGAGGAGCGGCAAACCTTGCATCCGCGGAATGAGGATCACGGTCTCCGACGTGCTCGAGTATCTCGCCTCCGGCATGACCGAGGAAGAGATCTTGAATGACTTCCCGGAACTGACACGGGAAGACATCCGCGCATGCCTCGCCTTTGCAGCAGACAGGGAGAAGCGTCTGTCGGCATCCGTGGCATGAAACTGCTCTTCGATCAGAACCTCTGCTTCAAGCTGGTCTCGACCGTTACCTCAGCGTTTCCCGGTTCGAAGCACATCAGGGACTTCGCGCTCACTCGTGAAAGCGACGACGCGATCTGGTCGTTTGCAGCCGAGAACGGCTTCGCGGTCGTCTCCAAGAACTCTGATTTCATGCATCGCGCACTCCTGCGAGGATATCCTCCGAAGTTCATCCACCTGCGTGTTGGCAACTGCCCAACCGGACGGATCAGGCAACTGCTTCACGAACGGGAAAATGCCATCAAGGACTTCCTGAATGATCCTGTCGAATCCCTGCTCACGCTTGAATAGGACGAGAGGAAGCCCGAACAAAGCGCTGGAGGAAATCGGTGCGAAGCCACGCTGAATCCTCTCCTCAGCTCGACCGCTCGGTGAACTTGCTCCGGGAATCTCATTGTTGTACGATGTGTGGTACGAGTACAGATGTTAGTATGGGAGGATGGAGGAGAGAGCAATACAGGAAGAGTCCGGCATCGGGGTGATGAGATTGGTTATATGCTACGTCGAAGGGCTGTGGATTGGGTCTCGTTGGTAGCGTGAGAGGATGAGTGATGAAACAGGCGGAAATGCGAGCCGTGATTGATGCTGAGTTGAAGCATATCCCCGACTTCCGGGGTGAGCATCAGGGCTTGCTTCGAGCAGCGTACAACATGGCACGTATGCACAGTCTTGGGAAACGGGCCACCACCAAACAAACAGTCTTCGATGTCCTACAGGACTGCATTAAGGTTCTCAAGAAGACGAATCTGGGCGCGCGTTTCTACTATGACAAGGATTTCTTCGAATGCAACATGCATGAAGCTACTCGCCACAGCCTGTAAACACCTGAGGTCACGCGTTGGGCGCTACTGAACTGGGAATGGGAGATAATGAGTCTGTTCAAGCTCTGGTGCTTCGGATCCTCATCCAGAACGAGGCCAGCCTGCGGAAGAAGTGCCACGCTAATTCGAATCGGGGGACACAATGCCGATCTTCAGGCTGGAATGAGTGTTGTGTCACCGGAATGCCCCAGAAGCAGGTTTCATATCGTGTCCCCGGAATCCACTTGAGTTGTTTCATGCTCATGGCATACTCTTTCGTAGATCAGCGGACGGGGAGGGCCTGGTGCTACCATGATTGAAACACTCGGCGTCGCAGTCGGAGCAGTCAGCCTTGCGGTCTTCATCTTCATGGTCCTGAGGAAACGCGAGCTCTCCCGTCCGGCTCTCGAGTTTCGATACGGGCTATCCCGCGGATACGAGATGGACGATATCTCAGCTCGCAAGAAGCGCCTGCTGAAGAAGCTCCCAACGACATCCCTGCTCTTCGCAGTGGGCTCAAAGCCGAAACGCGACCAAATACTCGCGATCCCGTTTCTGCTTAGAAACACAGGCAAGCTCCCGATTCGCAACGTAGTCTTGCGTCTCCAGTATCCCGCGGACTACTTCGTAGATGATGAAAAGATCGTGGGGTCAGAGGGAACCGTTACCATATCGAAGACCGCATTGCGTCAGGAACGAAACACACAGGTTCTCGGATCCCGCGCACACGTAGACATCCCTCTTGGGCTAATTCGACCTGACGAGAGCATTGTGACAAGTGACTGGCTGTGCTTCCCCTCCCACCTCCGCAAGCAAACCCAACACATACAGCGCCTGTGGCTGAACAGCGACATCCCAGCTGCAGTCTGGGATCTCGACAGACTAGTCGCGCTTTGCACCCTTCACGTCCAGCTGCTGTCGGAGGACCTTCCTGGCTACGAACGGAAGTGCAGGGTCATCCTGCTGGATGCCAGCACGCTGGACGAGATACGGGAGCAGGCTAGCCTGCTGGTCCGGGCCTTCTGGAACGGCAAGTTCCCAACACCGGGAGTCTACTGGATCCCCAAGCTACCCCGGTTCCTTAGTAGGCACTTGTGGCCCAACGAGCTCATCCGCTTCGAGCTGGCTGAGCTTGTGGATCCTCAGCTCAGGCAAATCAGAGATCCATCGGGCAGAAAGCTGCTGTTCGAACTGCCGTGGGAGTCGGCTCGAATGCCTCTCAAGTTCGGGATGCCGCCTTGGCTCTCACAGCCTACGACTGCCGTCATACGGAGCACAGAGCAGCTGGAGAGGCTCTTCTATCTGAGACGCACCTCGCAGTGGGTACAGAAGCTCAAGAAGAAAAGGAAGCTACGGCGGAGCAGGAGAACGCGCTGAGTGCGGATCGGGGGGCAGTATGCCACCGGGCGGCTGGACCGCGTTCACGACATGGGGGAGATCCCAGGATGACGATACCGGAGTGGGCGGATCCTACTCTTTCGAGAGACCTTCCGATCATGCGAGCTCGTGGCGAGAACCAGGACCTTGAGTACATCGAGGCCTTCCCAAGCAATGTGCGGGAACTCGCAAAGGAGGTCGCTGCGTTCGCGACATCCAATGCCGGCACAATCATCTTGGGAGTGTCGAATGCGGGTGACCTGGTCGGGTTAGAGGAATGTGACTCGGTTGCTGCACGTGATCAGTTGCTTCGTCGGCTTGAGGGGATATGCCGCGGAACGATCAAGCCCAGCATCACACCTGTGGCGAAGTTCGCTGTCGAATCCGGGTCTGCGGTTCTCGTGGTCACAGTGCCCAAGGGGAATGAACCAGTCTACTACTGCCACAATGTGCCATACCTGAGGCACATAACCGAGTCGCGTCCGGCTGAGCCTCACGAAGTTGCGGAGCTGATCCGGGGCCACCTCATTGCGCAGAGAGCTACGCCAAGAGCCGCCTCGGACAGCGCTGCGAACGCTCTCCTCTCGGAGCTGGGTCACATCTTGATAACCATCCTCATATACGCTGAAGAGGCTGAGGAGCGAATGCTCAACCCGTGGCTTGAGCTTTGGCGGAGTGAGTACAGCTACGCGGCCAGCGAGCTTAGGGAGATGGGTGCACAGGACATAGCAGTAGAAGAGGGCATCAGTGAGCAGCTGCTTCAATTGGCTGAAGCAGTTGACGAAGCAGCAACGCTTCGCCTCTACCTTGGCAGCGGTGAGCGGCTGAGCCAGCTGGTTAGGTCGGCTGAAGAGCTTACTCTTCGCCTGAAGGCCTCTCTTATTGATGGTCTTCCGCTGGATGCGGACGCTGCGGTGGTCATGCGTGATCTGATTCTCACGTCCTCAAGGAAGCTTTCCAACCTTGTCGACCGCTCTGCGAGGTTGGTGGAGGAGGGGAGAATCGAGGAAGTACAGACAGAAGCCTCTGATGTTGGAATGCAGCTCCTGCAGTTGAGTTACTACAAGATCGATCTTCTGAGCGAGACTGCCCGCAGTGAGCTTAGAGATGTCGGGAGAAGGCTGCATCTCCTGGAAACGGCAAGGGTGTACATGGACGGCGGCGAGTCAGTACGAGGCATCCTGGCCGAGGTTGCGGACTGCGAAAAGGCAGCTGAGCGCCTCGCATCTCTTGTGGAATCGGCTGACAGAAGCCGCGACTCGGATGGTTGATGAGGCATGTATCCCTCGAGATCTTTGGCGGCCGATGACGGAGGGAAGTGAACGCGCTCACCACTCGCGAGATCGCGATGGCGGCCTGGTTCTTGCTCTTCTTGGGCCTACTGCTCTCCAGGCGCACGATCCGCGAATCTCTCTTCGGTGTCGCAAAGGCGTTCTTCGTTCCCAGTATCCTTGGCCTGTTCGGAGCTCTGTTTCTGTACAACGCTGGAGTGATCCTGGTCCTGCAGACACTTGGCGTCTGGGACTTGGTGTTGCTGAAGGATACAGTCCTATGGTTCTCGTTTGTGGGGATGGCTCTGGGGTTCAGAGCTGCGACGATGGCGCAAGACGCTCGTCTGTTCTCAAGCGTTCTCAAGGACTGCGTGAAGATCGTTTTGGTCGTGGAGTTTCTTGCGAACACCTACACCCTGTCTCTCGGCGGTGAGCTGCTCCTGATCCCGTTCCTGGCGCTGCTTGCGATGGTAGACACGTTGGCACACACAGACCCCAAGCACTCTCAAGCGGCCAGGCTCACAACAGCTCTCTTGGCTGCTGCCGGGCTGGCTGTGATTGGCTTCGCCATCTCCAAGGCCATAGCAGACTTCGGGACGCTCTGGAGCGTCGATTCACTCAGAAGACTCCTTCTTCCTCCAGGGCTATCGATTCTGCTGATCCCGTTGGTTTACGCCGTAGCGCTCTACATGAGCTACGAGCAGCTCTTCACGCGGCTGAGAGTAGGACTTGATGCCGACGGCCCTGTCGAACGGTACGCCAAGCGACGAATCCGGGCTTTGTGCAGAATCAGTCTCAACAGGACGAGGGCATTTCTTCACGAGAACGGCCACGCCTTGATGCTCATCCGAAGCAGAGAGGACGTCGACTCGTTGTTCGGCAAGACGACAGGAAGCTGAAGCATAGCTGCTTGCACGTCTCGTATCGCTCCTTGGTATTCCGGCAACTCTGCGAGCTGCTTGGGAGAACGTCCGATCAGTGCGTTCTCCTGGTCCGATTAAGTGGATGAGAAGTGGATGAGGCTCAAGTCTTGCGATCTAGCATTAGAATACAGCAACAGTGGGTAGCGGTTGTCTCGCGCTGAGCACCTTGGAAGAAAGGGAGTGACATGGTCATCACTCCCCTTCTCTTGATCTGCGGTTGCGCTAGCTCTCCGCCAGCTTCTTGTACGTCTCCCAGCGTTCTTTGTACTCCTTCTCGAGTTGGGCGTGGAGTTTCTTCACTTCTTCGGGGAAGGACTGATGGAGGCTGGCGTAGCGCACCTCGCCCATCAAGAATTCTTGGAACTCGCCGGTCGGGTCCTTTATGTCGAGCTGGAAGGGGTTTCTGCCTTCGACGGCGAGCTTCTGCCCTCCCTTGGACTTGCTGTCTATTGTGGAAAGGGGGTATGCTGAAAGCATGGACTACTCGAAGATCATCACGATTGATCCGGGAAAGAGGAGCGGCAAGCCTTGCATCCGTGGAATGAGGATCACGGTCTCCGACGTGCTCGAGTATCTCGCCTCAGGCATGACGCAGGAAGAGATCTTGAATGACTTCCCGGAACTGACACGGGAAGACATCCGTGCATGCCTCGCCTTTGCAGCAGACAGGGAGAAGCGTCTGTCGGCATCTGTGGCATGAAACTGCTCTTCGATCAGAACCTTTCCTTCAAGCTGGTCTCGGCCGTGCACTGGAGGATATCGCCACGAAGCTGCGCCGAATCCTCAACTTGACCGCTCGGTAAACTTGCTCCAGGAATCTCATGATTGTACGATGTGTCGTACGAGTACACATGTCAATATGGGAGGATGAATGAGGGCTGCATCGGGCGTAGTTGCAGCTTAGTAGCCAAGTGTCGGATTGGAGCGATGCCTAGTACGATGACGAGCCAACTAGGAGCGAAGGTAGCTACAACGTTTATCGCGATCGCGATCCTCGTCGTACGGAAGCTGTGGTCGGAGCTCCTTGATGCTACAGACTTTCTCATCGTTGTGCTCGCACTTCTGCCGTGGCTGAGTTCCATCTTGAAATCGGTCGAGTTCCCTGGAGGAGGCAAGATCGAATTCAAGGACATGCAAAGCGCGGTGTCCAAGGTCACGGTAGGAGCACCCGCCGCAGTGGCAGAGCGTGCACTTTCATACTCAAGCGAGATTCCGATTGACGCGGATCCCAACTTGACACTTGTCGGCCTGAGGATTGAGATCGAGCGCAGAATCAGGCGACTAGCGGAGAAGCACGCCCTGGATTCCCAGAAGTCGCTCATGCAACTGATTCGCGGTCTGCAGGTCTCTGGGGTACTGGAAGGTTCAAGAGTAAGCGGCCTGCAAGAGCTTGTGATCTTTGGGAATCGGGCAGCTCATGGCGTGACAGTTGAAGAAGGGGCCGCAGCGTGGGCGCAGGACTACGGACCTCAAGTGCTTGCGGTCCTCGACGAGTTGCTGAATGAGGACTGACCCCAAATATGTGGCTCCAACTGCCGCCTGGGTTGAGATCGTTAGGCCGAGAGCGGTTTTGTGCCGAAGAGGAGCGAGTTGATGACAGATCGTGACCAGGAATCTGTTTCGCCAGGCCTGTGGGGTTTGCCGCTCGGCAAGTTGAGCAGCGAAGCAGTCGGCTTCAATAGCCATATTGCCGAGATAACAAGCATTATCAGGCACGACCTGGAAGTGGGGCGAATTGTAGCGCCATCGAATGCGATATCAATTCTGACGAACCAGCTCTCGGCAGTAGCCTTCGATGCTTCTTCCATCTTGCCTCGTGTCGACACCTTCGCGGCTGCTGTTGATAAATCCTCGATGCTGTTGGTGGATGATCAGAAGTCAGCTTTCCTCTCTTCCAAACTAGTGGCTAACTCTGTAGGCTCGATCTTGTCTTCTGCGGCATCTATGGCTACCAGCCTTCGCACCGCCAACGAACACCTTTGCGTCACGGATCAAGGCCAAATCGAGGGGTTGCGCATCGATGGTCTGCTCACACCAGCTACCCCAGAGGCGCCCATCTCAGTTGATCCGCTATCGCAAGATGCTGTCCTCTTGCTGGGTAACAGACTGAAAAGCGACGTGGCGACGTTCAAGAACCTGATGGACACGTCTCTAGCCACGTTGCGGCTCACCACGGAGGTTTATGCTCAATCCATCAACTCTGTCACTCCCTATCTTGCAGACGTGAATCAATCTTTGAGTACGCTGAACTCGCTATCAGCTCGGGTCTACGACGACATCGCCGGGTTGCGTTCAATTGACACGAGTTGTTTCCTCTTCCAGGCCCCTACTGTCCAACCATACGCTGCTACGAGGGCTACTGCGGTCCTTGCTAGCGTGGATGATGAAATCCTCGATCAGCTTGCTGTTGCCGCTACAGATGTGCTCCTGGATGAGTTGGGTGACGAACTTAAGTCTCGTCTCGAGGCAGTGAGCCCGGAGTTGGCTCAGGCGTATCAAGAGGGCATTGCAGCAATGGAATCTGGCCACCATGGATGGATTCGCCACGCCGGGGTGTCCTTCAGAACAACGTTTGACCATTTACTGCGACATCTGGCCTCTGATTCAGACCTGCACTCGTTTCTTGAGGATCCAGAGAGCGACATGATCAACGGGGAATTCAAGCGCAACGCGCGGTTGCGCTACATATTCCGAGACGTTGCCACGGGAGCCTACGCCCAGATGGCCGAACAGGACATCAAGTTAGCTGAGGCGACGTTCTTCCCGTCGAATGACATAGTGCACAAACTGTCATCGCCCCTTTCAGACAAACAGATGCGAGTGCTCTGGCGACGCATTCAAGGATCTGTGTCCGTTGTGTTGGAAGCTGCGGGGTACTGACTCTATGTGGGTGTCGGGGTCAAGCGTTTCAGTCCAGCACTAGGAATTCGCCGTCTTGACTTTCCATGCTTGCCAGCCTAAGAGAAGGAGGGCGACGTAGCCGTCACTCCCTCCTGCGTCTGTGTGAGATTCCCTACTCATGGGAACGCCCGGAGGCGTTCTCTCAAGCTGAAGGAGCTCTATGCCCCTTCTGCCATTCGGCCAGGAGAACGACATCCACAATCAACATAGGTAGGCCCTCGCAGGCTTTCCCTGTCACACCACCGGGCATACGGGTCCGTACCACGGCGGTTCGATCAAGTTAAGCTTAGTGACCAGGTGCCAATTTCGGAAGGCCAACTGAGGTGAAGTAGGCATTGGGCAATGCAAAGCTTAAGGCAGGACTACGGGCGATCCGCCACGGTCCGTGACAGCTCCCGGCCGTCTGAGCAGCCAAGCGCTTGCCAACGTTCCGCTTACGAAGCTCCGCATACCGTGTCCGGCCACGCTTCCACTGCTTCCAGACGACGCTACGCAAGCGTCGCCGGATCCATGAGTCAAGGTTCCGGAGCACTGATGGCGTCTGGCAGAAGCCAAAGTAGCCTCGCCAGCCAAGCAGGTAGCGAGCCAGATGCTCGCAGATCTGCTCGATGTTCCATCGGCCGGATCGAGGTGTCAGTTCCCGGATGCGCTCCTTAAACCGCCTGAGAGCCTGCGGCGAGATCCGCCGCTTCGGCTCTCGGCCGGCCGTAAAGCCGAACCCGAGGAACTCCCGCCTCCACGGCCTGTCTACGGCGCTCTTGCACCTGTTGACCTTGAGCTTGAGTTTCTTCGTGATGAGCGTGTGATACTCTCCATCACCCGTTGCCCCGCCCGTTCGCTGCGCACATAGATATTGCAGTCGTCCGCATAACGCACGAATCGGTGGCCACGCTTCTCCAGCTCGCGGTCCAGGTCATCAAGCACCAGGTTTGACAGCAGCGGAGACAGAGAACCACCCTGTGGCGTGCCCTCATCTGTCGGGCCAACCAGCCCGTCCTCCATCACCCCGGCGTTCAAGAACGCCCGGATGAGTTTCAGTAGCCGCTTATCGGATACCCGCTTCGCTACCCGTCCCATTAACATGTCGTGGTTGACCCGATCGAAGAACTTTTCCAGATCGATGTCTACCACCCAGTTGTAGCCTTCCGCAATGTATGTCTGCGCTTGGGCCACTGCTTGATGGGCCGAGCGGTCAGGACGGAACCCGTAGCTTGACTCGGAGAACATCGGGTCCCAACGCTTCTGCAATACCTGCAACACCGCCTGCTGAATGAAGCGGTCCAGTACGGTCGGGATGCCAAGCCTGCGCACCCCGCCGCCTGGCTTGGGGATCTCCACCCGTTTCACCGGCTGCGGCTTGTAGGTCCCTTGAAGCAGTTGGTCTTTGATCGTTGGCCAATGCTCGCAGAGGTATCCCGGCAGCTGTTGGACGGTCATCCCGTCCACTCCAGGACTGCCTCTGTTCTTCTTGACTCGCTTTAACGCCTTCCTTAGATTCTCACGCTGGCCCACTTCCTCCATCAAATGCGCCGTCGCTTCTGCCGGGCGTTCGGTATCGTGCTTCGCCACAGGCACTTCGGTCCCTTCCATGGCAGCTCGCGGGGGTTCACCCCTACTCTCTGTCATGAAGGCCAGCTTTAACTGGATATTCTGCCGCTTGGTACCCATGAGTTACACGCCCTACTTGCCACTCCTGACCGTTTGGGCCTTCCCTCGGCATAGGCCAAGGTACTATGCCCTCTGCTGACTTCTGCGTCGCGGTCAGCTCACCTCACGGCTCGCTCAGTCCCGTAATCAGGGACACGACGCAGACCTCCTGGGGTAAGCTCGGCCGTCTTCGCCGCACACCCGCCGGATTTACAGCCCTGGCCCTTGATGGATATGGACTTCGCAGTCAAATGCCTGCTCGTCCGACCAGAACTGCCTCGCATCCGGTTCCTGTTCGTCGGATCACGGCTTCGCTCCACGCTTCCTTCAGACGCCACCTCACGGTGCCGCCCTTGCGCTTCGCTAGCACTTCACCTCCATCAGGTTGTGCAGGAGACTTTCACTCCCGGACCGCCGAACATGCCCAGCACACATAGAAAAGGGAGCGACATGTAGTCGCCCCCCCCACTGATCTTCTGTCGTTCTCCCAAGGAACTCGCGTGGTGAGTTCCCGTCTCGTAGCGGCCTAGCCCTCAGCCATCTGCTTGTACGTCTCGTACCGCTCTTTGTACTCCTTCTCGAGCTTCGCGTGGAGTCTCTTGGCTTCCTCGGGGAAGGACTGATGGAGGCTGGCGTAGCGGACCTCGCCCATTAAGAACTCGTGGAACTCGCCCGTTGGGTCCTTCATGTCGAGCTGGAACGGGTTCTCGCCGGCCGCGATCCGGCGTGGGTCGAAGCGGTAGAGCGGCCAGTAGCCGGCCTCGACGGCGAGCTTCTCCTCTTCCTGTGACTTGCCCATGCCCTTCTTCAATCCCTGGTTGATGCACGGTGCGTAGGCGATGATCACGCTCGGGCCGGGGTAGGACTCCGCCTCTAAGAACGCTTTCAGGCACTGGTTCTTGTTCGCGCCCATCGCCACCGAGGCGACGTATACGTAGCCGTAGATCATCAGCATCCGTCCGAGGTCCTTCTTCTTCGTCTTCTTGCCGGAGGCGGCAAACTTAGCGACCGAGCCGGTCGGGGTTGCCTTGGAGGACTGTCCACCGGTGTTGGAATAGACCTCGGTGTCGAGTACGAGGACGTTGACGTCCTGGTTCATCGCCGCGACATGATCGAGGCCGCCGTAGCCAATGTCGTACGCCCAACCGTCTCCTCCGATGGCCCACACCGACTTTTTTGTGAACAGATCACGCATGGAGAGGATCTCGCGCAGTTGCTCGCTTGATCCGGCTTCCGCTTCGAGGAGCTTGGCCATCCGATCCCCTGCCGCGCGGGATGCCTTGGCCTCATCCTTTCCGGCGAGCCAATCGGTCATCGCTACTTTCAGATCAGCGGATACACCACTTGCGGCCGCTTCCTCGATCAATCTAGCCAGTCGGTCGCGACGGGCAGAGAGCGCCAGTCGCATCCCGAATCCGAACTCGGCGTTGTCCTCGAACAGGGAGTTTGCCCAGGTGGGACCATGTCCGTCCTTGTCCACACAGTAAGGAACGGCCGGGGCCGAGCCGCCATAGATCGAGGAACAGCCAGTAGCGTTGCCGATCAGCATCCGGTCGCCGAAGAGCTGTGTCACCAGTTTGACGTACGGGGTCTCACCGCAGCCTGGGCACGCGCCGGAGAACTCGAACAACGGCTGGCGGAACTGGCTCCCTTTAACCGTTTCGGCGCTCATTACATCATCGCGAACCGGAAGCTTCACCGAGAACTCGTGATTTGCGACCTCCCGCTCGGTTTGGGAGACGAGCGGCTTCATGACGAGCGCTTTCTCCCCCTTCTTTCCAGGGCAGATGTCGGCGCAGTTCCCACAACCGGTGCAGTCGAGCGTGCTCACCTGAATGCGAAACTTCAGGCCTTCCATTCCCTTCCCCATCGCCGGTATCGTATTGAACGCGGCTGGGGCGCCTGCGAGACCTTCCTCAGAGACGAGGATCGGGCGGATCGCGGCATGGGGACAAACAAAGGCGCATTGGTTGCACTGAATACAGTTCTCGGCGTTCCACTCCGGAACGTTGATTGCGACACCGCGCTTCTCGTACTTTGTCGTTGCTACTGGGAACGATCCATCTGGTCCGGTCCACTGGTAGGCGCCATCAAGCTCAGCAGCAAAGGCACTAACCGGCAGATTGTCTCCGTCTTGCATGATCATTGGCCGCATAACCTTGAGAACCCACTCTGGATCGGAGGGTGCCTCTCCCCCAGAGGAAGGGGCGCTAGCCCATCCTGCAGGGACGTCCACTTTAACCAGGTTATCTAGGGCGGCATCAACCCCGGCGTAGTTCATCTGCACAACCTTCTCCCCCTTCTTCCCATAGGCCTTGACGATCGCTTCCTTCAAGTGGGTGACCGCTTCATCGACCGGCAAAACCTTGGCGAGCTTAAAGAAGACGGTCTGCATGATCATGTTAATCCGGCCGCCTAGACCGACCTTCCCGGCGAGCTTCACCGCGTCGATCGTGTAGAAGTTGAGGTGTTTCTCGGCGATGGTTCTCTTAAGTGATGCCGGAAGATGTGCGTTGAGCTCATCCGCATTCCAGGGACAGTTAAGAACGAATGTCCCCCCGTCCTTGATCCCGGCAAGAAGGTCGTATTTGCGGACGAAAGCAGGGTTGTGACAGGCGATGTAGTCGGCTGTCTTGATTAGGTACGGCGATTGGATTCGCTCTTTGCCGAAGCGCAGGTGTGACATGGTGATTCCGCCAGACTTCTTTGCGTCATAAGCGAAGTAGCCTTGAGCGTAGAGGTCTGTGTTGTTACCGACGATCTTGATCGCGCTCTTGTTTGCTCCCACGGTCCCGTCGGCTCCGAGCCCCCAAAACTTGCACTGGATCGTCCCTTCCGGAGCGACATCGACTTCTTCTCCTAGGGGGAGCGAGGTATAAGTGACGTCGTCGGTGATCCCTACGGTGAAGTGGTTCTTCGGGGCATCTTGAGCGAGGTTATCGAAGACCGCCTTCACCATCGCTGGGGTGAAATCCTTCGATCCAAGGCCGTAGCGACCGCCGACGATGAGCGGGGCCTCACCGCGCTCCTGGTAAAGGGTACACACATCCTTATAGAGCGGTTCGCCTTGGCTCCCCGATTCCTTGGCCCGATCGAGTACAGCAAGCCGCTTGACACTCGCGGGAAGGGCCTCTAGGAAGTGCTCCGCCGACCAGGGGCGATAGAGGCGAACCTTCACCAGACCGACCTTCTCCCCTTGACTCACGAGGTAGTTCACCGCCTCCTCAGCAACGTCACAGGCCGAGCCCATTAGGGTGATAACCCTTTCTGCCTCTGGCGAGCCTACATAATCAAACAGGTGATACTCCCGTCCGGTGAGCTCACTCACCTGCTGCATTAGCTGGGCCACGATCTGTGGAGCTGCCAGATAATATCTGTTGGCCGCCTCACGCCCCTGAAAGTAGATGTCCGGGTTCTGAGCCGTGCCACGCAGGTGCGGGTGCTCCGGGTTCATTGCCCGACGACGAAAGGCCTCGATCTCCTTCCACGGTGCGAGCTTTGCCATCTGGTCGTATCCGAGCACATCGACCTTTTGGATCTCATGCGAGGTACGGAA
>Ga0307431_1000994_pt1 | contig 17049 bp, 20 predicted proteins | sample SalMarWE160170MG_FD_202155 | JGI IMG/M metagenome (GOLD analysis project Ga0307431, IMG submission 202155) | Salt marsh sediment microbial communities from the Plum Island Ecosystem LTER, Massachusetts, United States - WE1603-170 | ecosystem: Environmental > Aquatic > Marine > Intertidal zone >...
CTTCTAAGGAATAATTTTTCTCACCAGCCAAGATTGGAACTTCAAGCCGGTTCTCTATAGGGACAAACGGACAGGTATAAGCCTCGCTATATACACACCAGGGATTGTAAGCCTGGTTAAAATCCAAGATCCATTTCCCATCTGGAGTGCGGTCTCTCTCTGGCTCAAGATCAAGATAGCGGCCTGCCCCATAGGTTTCTTTACCAGAGGTGGCATCCTTGAAGGGGATAAACAACATCTCCTCCTGAGGGCTGCTCTTGTAAGCCTGGAGGACTTGCTCCTTTTTACCTATCTTGAACCGAAATTCACCCCAGCGAAGGAAATCTTGTTCATTGCCTTTAGTATACGCCATTCTCACTACCTGCTTTTCAGGGTGCTCATGAAGTTCAAGCTCAAATCTATAGCTCGGGTCAGGAGGATAATATTCCAAGCCTTTAAACCGAGGCCTCTCTTGAGGGGCTATTGGTGATTGCCAATGTTGGGCAAAGAAAGCGTCCTTTCTTTCCCGTGCTCTCTCCAAGTTTGCTTTCCATTCAGCAGTTTGCATGGTAATTTCACTGCCCTTGTAGAAACATCCCTTGCAAGCCCGTGCTTTCTTCCAGCTTATCTTCCTCTTTGCTTTGCATCTTGTCTCCTTGCCTTCGGGTTTCCAATCCTAGCCAAGATATCATCCACGCTTTCCCATAGTCCTTGTACCTCCTCTCTTAAGGCTTGCGGAGAAGGGCTGACTCCTGGCCTGGAAACGAAAGCAGGCTGGAATCCGTAAGCATAGGCTGGTACTTTCACCCCGATAATTTCGCTTATTCTGTAACCTGACCAGGGATTTTGCCTGCAGCCAAAAGGCGATGCTCCGCCTTCAGCTACTGCTCTAGCGAATTGTCCACAGCTCCCAAACCCGCAGAAACCACAATTCAGCTTAGGCAGAACTTCATAAATTTCCCTTACCTTCTCCTTACTACTAACTGCCACGTTTCCTCCTTATCAGCCTGATGTCTTTAACTGCCAGTTGCCTTTCAAATTGGCTTCGGGCGCGTACCATGCCTGTGCTAAAGAGATTTTGAAGCGGTAAAGTAACCTATGGCAAGCGGGGCATTGCCATAGGTCAGCCTTTTTATTATCCATAAGGAATACCATCTCTACTCCGCATAGGCAAGTGGGCTTCTTCATCGTGCTTGATTTCCTCCGTCTTGTAATTCTGCCAACGCCTGGGCTAACCTCTCCTTGGCTTCTTCCATCTCTTGTGCTGCTTGTAACGCACTATTATAGATTGGATTGCTCTCTGGGTTTTTAGCTCTTTCCACCCATTTGCTAAATTTCTCACTATGTTTTTGGTTATGCTCCACCCATGAGGTGAAAATCACTTTAAGCCTGCCCTTTTCATCTGTTGGGTAAGTCTGGAGGATGCCGTCAACCATTGCCCGAATTGTATGCTCAGGAACGGCACCGAGGATTTCATCGACATTCTCACCATTAGCGAAATACTTCTGCATGGGTATACTCATAATCTGGTATTTCACTGCTGTCTGCTGGTTTTCATCCACATTAATCATGCAGAATTTAAATCTGCCTTCATACTCCTCGGAGAGTTTTTCGTATATCGGTATAACCATCCTGCAAGGACCACACCAGGGGGCCCAGAAATCCACCTCTGTGGGTAGGTCTGACCCTAGAACCTCCTCCTCAAAATTTTGATCCGTGATTTGCACTATCTTGCTCATACTGCCTCCTTCTAGATTGATTGTTGAGCACAACTATAGTAGGAACATGTCGCGCTTTCCTGAAAATCAGGACTGTGCGTGTTTCGAGAGCCTTATTATCATCAGTAGTAAGCGTCTCGGGAACCTCCTTTTCCAAACGGAAGTCTGCATTTTTTATCTCATTTTCAGTCTCAGGCTCTATCAGGTTTGGCCAGACTGAAATAGAGAGAAAGGCAGAGGGCTTCATGATCCTGCGTATTTCACCTAATAGTCTTCTTCTATCACCTGCCTGTGGGAAATAGAAAGAATGAAAAACATCAAACAGGAGAACCACATCTACAGATTCATCAGTTAGCTCGATTTCTACTTTCCCCGATGTCTCCATTCTTTCTATATTTTCCAAGCCCGCTGACCCAGCTTTTTGCATCAGCTCATCCAAGGCTTCCTTATCTTTGTCTAGGGCATACACTCTTCCCTGCTCACCAACTATCTTGGCAACCGGAATAGTATATATCCCATAGCCACAGCCAAAATCCAGTACAGCCTGACCTCTCCTAATCCCTATTCTTTCTAACACTTCGATGGCTCGTGATTCTAGCTCCATCTATATTTATCCAAGCCCTCTCCAGCCTTCCTGCTCCATAGCCAAGAAAGCCAGGCGTTCTTCCTGATTCATTTCTGCTATCTTGATTTCAGCCCTGACACCTAACTTCATCACCGCCTGGCGCAGGCTGTTCACAAGATAGTCCTTGATTGAAGCGGGGATACCAAGCAAAGGAAGGACGAGAGTAAGAGACACCTCATCATCCTTTACAGCTATATCTTTGACCATGCCCAACTCAACAAGGCTGCGACTGATTTCTGGGTGCATCACCTGCCCTATTGCCTGATGAACATCCTCCTCAGAGATATTCTTAGCCATTATGCCTCCTAGCTTTGTACTCTAATCATTCCTCCCCAGCCTAACTTGGCACTCCAAAGCTGTTCTTGCCTCTGAAGTGGGATTACTTAATCACAGCAAGGATGTCGCTTCTGGAAACTATCAAGTATTTTTTGCCTTCAAATTCGATCTCATCACCGGTGAATTTAGCAAGGACTATTTTATCCCCCACCTTTATATTCTCGGCGAGCTCCTCATCCGTCCCTACCTCAATAACTTTGCCTGTTCTTGGCTTTTCCTTGGCCGTATCAGGGATAATTATCCCTCCTTTAGTTCTGCTCTCTTCGGCCTCTTCTGGCTCAACCAACACCCGATCCTCAAAAGGCTTTATCTGCATTTTGAACTTCTCCTTTCTTATCTCCTGATTCCTAGTAACTTATCGATCTTTGGCTTATCGAAGCCGACAATGGGATGGCTTCCAATCAGAACAACGGGCACACCCATTATATGCCTGCGCTGTAATTCCCTAGCACCGTCCCGGTCTCTCTCAACATTCACCTCCCGAAACCTGAATCCTTTCTCCTTCAGGTACTGTTTAACCCTATTGCACCAGGGGCATGACGACCCAGTAAAAATTATTATCCGTGGTTGACTAGAAACTGGCACCGCTCACCTCATCACGCTTTAGCTATGTTTACCCCAAGCACTACCGAGTGCTTATCCACAAAGTCAATAGTTCTTACCTTGCCCTGGACGAATTTCTGCTCTCCCAACAGCCCAACGAGCAGGAATCCATTATTACGGGCTTGCATCTGAGCTACGTCCCGCATTATTTCTCGTTGCTGACCATTCGAATCAACGTAGAAGACGTTACTTAAGCACATATTCACCTCCAAGTTGACATTCTAATGCCTTGAAATCAGGGAATCCGAAATCTCCTTTTTGCTTACTCATAAAGATATTTGAATGCCGAACTAGCTGCAGCAGCTCCATCTCCAGCCGCGGTTATCGCCTGGCGAAAGGAGTTCTGCCTGACATCCCCAGCAGCAAAGATGCCCGGCGCTGAAGTTTTCATCAGTTCATCAGTAACAACGAAACCGCCTTCATCCAGCGTTACTAACCGGGAGAAGACCTGGCTATTAGGTTTAAGCCCCACAGCAACAAATAGCCCATCTACCTCTAAGTTTGATGATTGCCCTGTCTTAACGTTTCGCAGGCGGAGATAGTTTAACATCTTATCTCCTACAATCTCGTCCACTACCGTGTTCCAGACCGGCTCAATCTTGGGCTGAGAGAAAGCCTTTCCTTGCAGTGCCTTCGTGGCTCGAAGCTGGTCTCGCCGATGTATAATGTAGACCTTGCGGCAATGTTGAGCTAGCTCCAGGGCATCGGTAATAGCGGTGTCACCACCGCCTACCACAGCGACTTGGCGATCACGAAAGAAGAAACCATCGCAGGTAGCACAATAAGAGACGCCACGCCCGGAAAGTCTTTCCTCACCAATGACATCCAGCTTACGGTACTCCGAGCCGGTGGCGATGATGATTGACTCCGCTTGAATATTGCCTTCAGTGGTAGAGACTTCATAGGCGCCCCCTGAGTTTACCCTAGTTACCTCGGCAGTAAGGCTTTCCAGTCCGTATCTGGTTGCCTGCCGATGCATAAGCTCGCCCAGCTCCATCCCTGAAATGCCCTCAGGAAAACCGGGGTAATTTTCCACTAATCGGGCGTTTACTATTTGCCCCCCGAAAACGCCCTGCTCTAGAAGCAAGGTCTTAAGACCAGCTCTTGAAGTGTAAAGCCCAGCGGTAAGCCCAGCCGGACCACCGCCAATAATAACTACCTCATATTCTCGGTTCATAGTTTAATCTCTCCTGCAATGGGTAATTCTTAGTTGCTTGGGCTTCTTTCCCACAGGTCACAGCGACCTCCCCACCGGGCAAGAACCTGACCATTAAGGGAAATCTGGGCTATCTCACACAGGTTAGGACAGGCTTTACATTCAAATGAGGAGATATGATACTGTTCCTCACTTACCTCAAATCCCTTGAATTTACTTCCATTATTACTACTTACCATCTCTTCATGCGCCAATAGGGCGGCACCTATTGCCCCCATGAGCTCATGGTGAGGTGGGACAATGATTTCAGTATTAAGCTCTTCCCGAAATGCCTTGACTATAGCCTGATTAAAGGCAACCCCGCCCTGAAATACTACCGGGGGTTTAATATCCTTGCCTAAGCCAACATTATTGAGGTAGTTGCGGACTAATGCCTGGCACAGACCATAGAGAATATCCTCAGTACGATGCCCCATCTGTTGTTTGTGTATCATGTCTGATTCAGCAAAAACGGTGCATCGCCCGGCAATGCGCACCGGTGTGTTGCTATCCAGCGCCCGCTGGGCGAAGTCCTCAATGCTCATATTGAGACGCAGTGCCTGGTGGTCAAGGAAGCTACCGGTGCCGGCAGCACATACGGTATTCATGCCGAAGTCAATTGCTACCCCATCTCTAATAATGATAATTTTGCTATCTTGTCCCCCAATTTCAATGATTGTTTGCACTTCAGGGATATGGCGCAAGGTAGCCACAGCATGGGTGGTAATCTCGTTCTTGACTAAATCAGCGCCAACGATAACCCCAGCTAGATAGCGGGCACTCCCGGTGGTAGCCACGCCATAAATATTAACCTCTTTAGGCAATTGCTGTTCGATTTGTTTCAGCCCTTGCTGCACCATTTGGAGAGGCTTGCCTTGGGTCAGCAGGTAGCTGGAAGTAATAAGCTCACCATCTTTATCCAACACAGCCAGCTTGGTGGTTACTGAGCCAACATCAATACCTAGATAGGCTTCCATTAGCTTCCCTTACTTCGACTGTGTTATATACAAGTGAGTCCTTTACCTTTTCTCTTGCTGATAAAGTCTGTCCCCTTGTACACCTCTGTTTACTAACACAAGAACAGGCAAACCTATCTCATCCAAGCGCATGCCAGCCTGCCCTTGAAAGGATGGCACCTAAGACGTCTTTGATTTCCTGCATTGCTCTCCCATTAGTCGGGAGGACTCCATCCATACTCGATCTGAACACGTCAGGGGCAAAATGAATGCATCCAACCACATCAATACCTCGTCTGTACAGTTGTGCCTCCAATTTTCTACCTATCTCTTCCGATGGCACCTTGTTAAAGACAGCCCAGAGATTCTTGATGCCAATTCCTGCAGCCAGGTGATGTATCTTGTCAGCCACCTCCACTGATTCAAGAGGAGGCTCAACCACAATAAGTACGCTATCTATGCTTGTCTCCACACCTCTGCCGAAATGCTCCACCCCTGCCTCCATATCCACAATCACCAGCTCATCTGTTTCTAAAGTAAGCTTCTTCAGAAACTCACGGCTCAGTACACCCATTGGGCAGGCGCAGCCCTCTAGAGATTGCATTATTTTGCCTATAGCTACTAGCTTAAGACCGTTCCTGTTGAGCACATGACGTTCAGGAATAGATGCTATTGCGATTTGGGGCTCAGTTAGGACATTGGGCAGACCCATTTTTTGCTTTAAGCTATCCTTGCCGCCTAATAGTTCCATGAGAGGGACAGGCAGCCGGTCAAAGCCGAGCATTCGGAAAAGCCCTGAGTTTGATTCATCTGAGTCCACCACGAGTACTCGGTAGCCTCTGGCCAAGGCTTCATTGGCTAGCAAACTGACTATTGTACTTTTACCACTGCCTCCTTTGCCACAGACTGCTATCTTCATCTTCCCTCCCATGAGTGTTTTACATTGTCACTATCTGGATTGCCTTCAGCGGGCAGGCACGGACACAATAACCACAGCCTTGACAAAGAGACGGATGTGTCATAGGCATCTCATAAGGACCATCTATCTGCTTAAGCAGCTTATGAGAGCATGCCAATGATGCAACACAAATCCCTCCATCACACTTCTCGGGATGACACTTATTGTAGTCCACCAGAGCTATCTTGCTTGGCATTAGCCTGTCTTTTCTGCCTCTTTGCTTCCTCTAGCTCATCCTCTAATTCCTCTAGTTGCTGCCACATGGATGCTGGTACCGAGTGAGCTGGCCACCGAGCTTTCAGGTCGGCTATTCTTTCCTCAATCTCTCCTACTTTGTCTTTAGTCATTTCTGTTTCTACGGCGTATATGCGGGAGTCTCACTTGGGTGCAACTTGTGCCATTTCTCAAGCAGTTGCTCTTTGCTTTCCTCATGCTCTGGGTCAGGTACACAGGCATCTACCGGGCAGACCTCAGCACATTTTGGTGACTCAAAGTTCCCGACACATTCGGTGCACTTATCAGGGTCAATTATATAGCTCTCCTCCCCCTCAGAGATGGCGTCATTCTGACACTCTGGTTCACAGGCTCCGCAACTTATGCAATCTTCTGTAATCTTATACGCCATTTGCTAGCCTCCTTTCATTTTCTAGCTCCTCTTGTGCTAATAGGCTGTCCAACAGGTATTTCAATGACCTTGGTTCCTGATAACCTGCCAGAGTCTTTACCGGCTGGGAGTCTTGAAAAATGATTATAGTAGGCAAGGCGCGGACATGATACCTAGCCGATATTTCAGCACTTCTCTCTGCATCCACCCTGACAAACTTGATTTTCCCCTCATATCTCTCACCTAATTCATCGGCAACAAGACAAGTCGGATAGCAAGAGTGGCACCAGCGCGTAGTAAAACAGGCAAAAACCAGCAGATCATATTCTAGCACCTCATCATCGAATTTTTGGTCTGTGCTCACCGTCAACATCGTGCCTACCATCTTCAAGTATCCCCTTTCGCTTCCTGCTCACATTCCGAGCAGTAAACCTCGAGCTATAGTTCAACTAAAACCAGTCTGCAACAACCGCCCAGCCATGAAGGGCTGCCCAGAGGTAAAGACTAGCTAAGAATGTGCACCTATTGACTAGTACTCTTCACAGGCTTGCAGTACTCTAAAAGGTACCGCGCCTCAAAACCCATGTGCTCAAAGAAGCTAAGAAGCCTCTTGTCACGCTGATCTATCTGTATACGTACTGTCTCGACGCCCTTGTCCTCGAACCTTTTACATATGGCGTTAACCAATTCGGTAGCAATACCCCTTCGTTGGTAATCGGGGGCGACACCTAAGATGGAGATCTCGCCCACCTCAGTGGGCGCTTCACCGACATGCACAGTTCGGCCTAAGATAAAGCCCCGAACCTCACCTTCAACTTCAGCTACTAGTCCAAGTTCAACCTGCCCTGACATGTCTCTGGTAATTAAATCTACATAGCTAACGGGGTAAGCCAAGCGGTGCACATCCTCATTAATGTTAAAGACATCCTCGGCAGTAATAGAAGCATAGGTAATGGCCTGTCCCCTTGCCCTTATCTGCTGATCAATGGAAAAGGCGGCATCAAAGTCACATACTTTCATAATCCGAACCTTAACCTCAGCTTTAGACTTGGCCATACCTCTTGCTGCCTCCAGTCTATTTCTCAGATGGGACTTCTCCCTCTACTTCCCCTTAAGCCGCCTGCTATCTCGTGTTGTTTCCATCTCACCAAACTAGGAGGTCATCTGATGTCACGCCTTTTTCTGCTCACATTCCGAGCAGTAACCCTCGAGGTATAGTTCAGCTTTGGTCACATTAAAGCCGTGCTCGGCTCGTACTATCTCCACTAGCTTCCGGATTAGGGGGCTTTCAAACTCGATGACTTTGCCACACCCCTGGCAGACCAGATGCTGGTGCTCTGGTGACTGCTTAATCTCATAGTAGCACCGTACTTTCCCCAGCCTTCTCTCATCAACTAGGCCTAGCTGCTTGAATAGATTGAGGCTGCGGTACACTGTGGCTGAGCTGACGGACTCGTCCCTGGCGCTAGCGCGACGGTATAACTCCTTGGCATCTATATGTCCACTAGCCTCCTCAAGCAATTCCCAAAGCAGACGCCTTTGGGCTGTCAATCGATGACCCTGTACCGTGTTTATAGTTTTGCGATTGAGTCTCATTCTCAATAATAATTCTAACCCATCCTCCAAGTTTTGTCAACACACAGGTCGGTGAAGAAGATAAGCTGCTATAATTATTTGAGTGGCAATGTCAAATAAAGTGGCGACAGGATCTAGGGCGAGGAGAGGGGAAGTTATGATGCGGGCTACCTTCTTCTCGGTCAGAAACCCTCTCGCCTGCCCCAGCATGAGGCAAAGCACCAAGGGCTACTGCCGTCTGGCCAAGCTTCCGACCTCAAGTGAGATACCTTCTCCGCTGAGGAGGCTGTATTGTCCACCGGAACAGCCGAGACAAAGGTATCTTCCCTCTCTCACTACAGCCCGTCCTTCCATCACATTTTCGCCGCAAACTGAGCATCGCTTTGATTCAAAAATGGGCGCATACTGGGGTAGTTCAATCGCCGTTCTTGTTATCCGGAACATTTCTTCCGCTGGAACGGAAAGCTCTTTTTCCGACATGTCGGCAAACAAGCCCATCATCTTGGCGAAGTCCTCCGGTTGAGCTGCCTCCCTCCTAGCCACCAGTCTATCAAACAGGGCGTAGGCCTCGGGATACTCTTGACCTCGACTATCTTCAAAGTCAGGATCCAAGGCAATTCGGATGGCCTGTCCATCTCGTCTGCTTATGGTTACCGCTGTCTTCCCCCAGTCGCGATAGACTAAAGAGTTATTGCCGAAGCTACATCCGGTAATCATCTGGATGCCATCGCTGAAGCAGTTATTAGTTTCAACAACGGCAATAATCTCCTCCATACCCGTGTTCGTGACCCCCGTCTCTGTGATCCCGTAGTACCCGGCCTTCACCCCATAAGCCAGGTAATTACACCAGTGACCATGTAGCTCTCCGGCCTTACGCAACAAGCCCTTTAAGTCTCCTTGTCTGATAAGGCTCTCAATCTCAGCCCTAAACGGGTCCCCCTGCGCTTGCATCTGTGGTTACCTCCTCTCTACTAATAACCTGCGACCACCCCACTCAGGCAAATCTGACGACTCTTTCCCATCATTGTCTAAACGGCGCGGCGGAGATGACAACTAACCTTTAACATAAGCTCTCGTCCTTGGTCAGTGGCGGCTAGACGCCAGCGTTTACTGCAGTTCTATGCATCTGCAAGTGAATGCATCCCACACCAACATTCTAGAACGAATCGCTGTTAATTGCAAGCGGCCTGATTGAGGGGGAATACTGAAACAAAAGGTAGATGTGACAAAAACCAATCAAGGTTCGTTTAAGACTAGGCGACGTGAATTTGCTTATGATTACCCCTGTGCCAAGGGCCTTAACAAGGCATCAGTTGTAAGTAGATAAGATCCTGCTCTCAACACGGCCCGAAGTTACGGAAAGTGCGGCTGTCTCCACACTCAAACCTAGCTTGAAAGGTTGAGCAGATACGAAATCCCTGCCTCTGGTAGATGGAAAATACGAAATGCTGTGTGGAGGGACGGGATGACACACCGGGCTTCTTTCTTTTAATCAGGGGTGGGGTTGAAATCGCTGACGGCGTCTCTCATGGTGGTTTCACCGTCTGCGAGAAGGGGAAGCCATAAGTTATCACAGAAGCATGGGCCTGAGCAAGCATAGAATCTGAGGTATTGGTCTAGAGGAATTCCATAACTTTGGACGCAAGACTCATCAGCTCGATGCTTGCTTATTTGCTGACCTTGTGATTAGCCAGCTTTTCTAGCGCGAGCACCATGGCAGAATGGTCAAGGTCACTACCACCTTGTGCGGAAACTGCGTTAAGTAGTTCCTGAGCTACAGCCGTGCCGGGCAAACTTAATCCCAGGTTCCGCGCTGATTGCAATGCCAGATTCAGGTCCTTTTGCTGATGTTGGATGCGAAAACCAGGAGTAAAGGTACGTTTAATCATTCGCTGCCCATGCAAGTCTAAAATTCGGCTGTGGGCAAACCCTCCAAGTAGCGCTTCCCTTACTTTTACCGGGTCAGCACCCGCCTTAGAGGCAAATAAAAGAGCCTCACTAACCGCCTCGATTGTCAAGGCAACTACAATCTGGTTAGCCACCTTGCAAGTCTGACCGTCCCCATTATCACCAACAAGAACAATATTTTTACCCATAAGTTCAAAATAGGGCTTAATTTGTTCAAACACTTCAGGCTGCCCGCCTACCATAATCGAAAGAGTGGCCTTTTCAGCGCCTACCTGACCACCAGAAACAGGGGCATCGAGCATCTTTACCCCCATAGCATCAAGCTTCTTAGCAAATTCCTTGGTAGCAATCGGGGAGATGGAACTCATATCTACAACGATAGAACCTGACTTCACACCCTCCGCAACACCATCCTTACCAAACAAAACTGCTTCCACATCAGGTGTATCTGGTACCATGGTAAAAATTATATCGGATTTTTGGGCTACTTCCTTACTATTAGCGCAGACGACGGCACCCTTGGCAGCTAGTTCCTGAACCGGTTCGGGGTGCACATGAATATGAACATGAACCGTATGCCCAGCGGCTAGCAAGTGGCCAGCCATCGGCCTACCCATTATTCCTAATCCAATAAATACAACTTTTGCCATTACTCTCCTCCTTCTCTTTTTAATATGGCGTTTTCCCGAAACGATTCTTATCTCGGATAATCCTATCTCTGTATATTTGATTGAGAGCTTGTCTTCTACCACCGCTTCTGCAATACTCGGCGAATCTTGTCTCTAGCTCTTCGTCAGGCTGTATCCATTTGTGGTTTTCCTCAACTGCTGCCTTCATTTTGTCGGCCCATCTCTTGTTAGTTTCTAACGAATTTAGGGAGTTACACATAACCTGTAATCTCATTGCCTGCGTAAAGCAAAACAGACCACCTCGGCGCTAGTTCCGGGGTTGACTCAAATCTATTATAACACGGGCGTCTCGAAAGAGGGTATTGAACACAACATGCTACTGTTTTCAGACAGGCTTAGAAAATGAGTTACTAACTTGTATATTTGTAGCCATTGCACGAAACGCTATTTTGTGCAAATAGTTGTGTTTGAGGATGGCAGTGGCTGGCTTGGCCAACTTTGAGCACCGGTTGGCAAACTATGCTAAAATTCATGCGCAATGGAATGGCTACTGCTCATTGTCATTGTTATTTTCTTGGGCATCTGGCTTTGGAATACTCGCCAGAGGCGTATTGCTAAGCAACAACAGCAGCTCCAAGAAGCAAAAATAACTGAAGCTACTCGATTGGTCACGCCAATAGTTGAAAAGGCATACATACCCTATATCAGTCATCCGCATGGGGGAGGTTAGAAATACTGTGAATAGCCGGTCGTTTTCTACTAATAAAGTTCTCTATCTGGTTCAGGCAATCACTCAAGTCATCGAATATCTTCCACGCAGGTAATCGCAGGACTTCCCAGCCTAGCTGTCGAATGCGAGCATCGCGCACCATATCTTGCCGCCTCTGCCGACCTGCCTCCAAATGGTAAGCTGCACCGTCACATTCAATATCCAAGTGAAAATCTCCATCCATATATGCAAAATCAGTCTCATACGGACCAGCTCGCCACTTTGGAGTAACCTTTACTTCCCTTTGTAGCAACCCTTGATAAAGTCGCTTTTCTGCTAGCGATGCTAATAAAGATTCTGCCTCAGCTCGGCGCAATTCTGCTTCAATGCTCAGATGATGTACATACTCAGCCATTTGCTTTAGTAATCCATTGCTTTGCAGACAATAAGCTAAGTTGCCCACGATAATGAGGAGACTTCGTGCTCGGCTGATTGCTACATTAAACAGATTTGGTGTTTCTGCCAACCAGTATAAAGTGCCAGCTTTGATTCCCTCAGACACGACAGGGCTGAAAATCATGATGTCTCTTTCATCTCCCTGAAACTTGTGTGCGGTAGCCGCTATGAGCTTGGTACTTTCCCAAACAGAGGGTTCAATCCTACTCTGAAGATACTCATTAATCAGATGCTGTTGCCGTGAGAATGGAGTCACGACACCCAAAGTGAAGGTTTCGTTGTGTAACTGGTCTACCATGTGGGTAACCTCATCGGCAACTCGTTTTGCTTCGATTTCGTTGTAAGCACTACCCCCAGGAGGTCTCACGACTTGCCCACGGGTATCTACCCACCTAATTGCTGGCTCTGTGGGGCCAAAGCAACTCAGGAGCTTGGTTGGGTCTGTAAGGATCACAAGCCTGCCCCTGTAAAAGAGTGCATTTGAGAGGTTTATTATGTCGTGATGCGAGCGAAAATGCTCATCAAGGAGAATTGGGGGTCTTTCAAGAGCGACCACAGCGCATTTGTAGATAGACTTATCGGAATAGCGGAATCGCGATGGATATAAATGTGATGAACTGAAGCCTGTCTTCCTTGACAATACCCAGTCCAATCTCTGTGAAACTGTACAGACATGGGTTAGTTGTCTCGGATCTCCGATGATGATAGCATGCTTAGCACGAATAAGTATCGGCAACGCAGATGGAATATCACATTGGGATGCCTCATCAATAATCACAAAATCATACATCCCGCCATGTAGTGGTAGTGCTCGTTTAGCTGAGAGGCTAGTTGTAGCCCACAAAGGAAAATGATCTAGCATGCCTGAGAAAGTTTGTCTAACATCTTCCTCATACTTGTAGCGTATGTCTGCTGGGTGCCAAACTCGACAACACACGCTGCTATTTGGAGGGATGAGGTGGGACCTCAGGTTTGTGACTCTTAATCAGCCGGTTACAGGTTCGAGTCCTGTGCGGCTCAGACTAATCTAAAGGATTTATCCTGCCGGTTACGGAGCATCTTGCCCAAGTTGCTCCCTCGGCAAAAGTCCCTGCTTAGCCGCATAGGCAACAGCCTGATAGCGGTTCTTAAGGTATAATTTCCGCATAATATTTCGCATATGACACTTGACCGTATTTTCAGTGATAAACAAGCTTGAGCCAATGGCTCTGTTGCTGGCTCCCTTTGCCACCAGCCGCAGAATCTCCTCCTCCCGCGGGCTCAAAGAGGTGTTAGGCTGGGCTGACCGCGCCGCTTTGCTACTGGTCATTGACTTAAACTCACTAAGAAGCTTGGTGGCCATAGCCGGTGAGATAATAGCTTCGCCCTGGGCAACATGAGTGACAGCGTAAATAAGCTCCTCGGGCTCAGCGTTCTTCAACAAATAGCCATTCGCCCCGGCTTTTATTGCCGCAAAGAGGTCATTATCCCTGTCGGACACAGTCAGCACCAGGATGCCGCCCAAGAACTTATTATCGCGGATAGAGTGGGTAGCTTCTATACCATTGCAGCCAGGCATTTGAATATCCATCAGGATAATGTCAGGGTTTAGCTCCCTTGCCTTTTGTATTGCCTCCTCACCACCTGAAGCCTGACCAACCACCCTGAGTTGCTCATTTGAGCTTAACAGCGCCATTAGCCCATGGCGGAATAACGTGTGGTCATCCACCACCAGTACCTTTATTGGCTCCTTCATTTCAAATACCTCTCAGCGGAATCCTGAAGGACAGCCTGGTACCTTGCTCACGGTTACTGCTAATGCTCATATTGCCGCCGAGCAAGTCTACCCGTTCTCTCATAACCTTCAGTCCAAGATGCTCGCCGCCTTCCTCCTTACCCAGGTAGACAGCGGGGTCAAAGCCCTGCCCATTATCCCTGATGCTTACCTCAGTCCAGGTCCTGTCAGCTTCAAATCTAACCTCTACCTTGCTGGCATCGGCGTGTTTCCTAACATTGGTTAGCGCCTCTTGAACCAGGCGCAGAATGTGTAGCTCAGCCAGGGTTGAAAGTTTTGCCTGACCATCAACTACGAATATCTCAGCCTTCAGTCCACTCCTTTGGCTAAATTGGTGGACATAATCAGTCAAGGTGGCTATAAACCCTGGACCATCCAGAGTTTTGACCCGTAATAGCCCCAGGGACTCCCTGATGTCGGCATACATATCATTAACTATTAGCTTCATGTCGCCGAGTTCAGCTACTGCCTGCCTGGTGTTCTCAGACAGCAACCAATCCTTCACCAACTTTGTTTTTAGCTTAAGATAACCCAAACCTTGAGCTAAATTGTCGTGCATCTCCCGAGCCAGCCGGCTTCTCTCGTCAATGGTAGCCTTCTCTTCTATTTGGCGATAGGTGTTGGCATTGATGATAAAGGGAAGGAGAGCGGCTAGAAAGCAGAGAATGATGTAGATTATCAGCGTGCTCAGATATCCACCGGGCAAAGTTGTAACCGGGGTAATTGGCAGATTCATACTGCCGGGAATTAATTGAGCGGCTGCCACCGACCCAGAAACCACGCCAGCCGTGGCAAGGGCAGCCTTCCTGTGCAGGAAAAGACCTGTGGTCAAAATGGGGTTTAGTGAGTAAAGAAGAAAGCCGCTGGATAGCCCCCCGGTGAAGAATACCAGAGAGGCACAAATGGTGACATCGGCGCCGAGGACAAGGTAGGTCAGCACATCCCTCTGATACCAGCGGAAGGGAAACACAATCTTAGCAATGGTGTAAGCGCCAACTAATCCCAGGAGCAGGGAGGCATGGGGTGGCACCGTGGGTAACGAGCTCAGGATTATTATCTGGACTACGGCTATGACGAAAGAGAAGGCACGAAATCCAGACAAAAACAACCTAATCTTTCCCGAGCTAGACAGCTTCCAGCTAGGCAAGTTCCACCCCCATTTATTTATTTGCTTGGGATAGCCCTGCATTAGCCCATCAGTATTATTGTTATATTCACTATTGGTTAAAAATTAGTGTTACTCCATCCTGCTCAAGAGTCATTCCCTGCTGAAAAAGGTGTTAATCTTTTATTTGTCTACTGTCCATAATGGTATTATAATTGGACACTAGGCAGATGTCAAGTGGCAAATTTTAATAGCACCTTATTTCTTTCGCCGGGAAGCCTCGCCTGAAACGAGCAAGGAATAGTTTATTTTTAAACAGCCTCCACCCCTTCAAACCTGCCTTGGCAAACCCGGCCAGGGATTAATGCCAAAGGGTGATGGAGAGCCTACTGGTCACCACGAAGAGCTATGGTCAGATTAGCTCTTTTTCCAGGCAATAATCGCCACTTTACAGGATGTTCAGCTCAGCCAATCTGTCGTAGTCTTATTACAATCAGTTTAAATGTTGAGAAGGTGATAATTTTTGCCAGTTTCTTGCCATTAGATATTGACAAAAGGCACGAAAATGGTATAATATCTGACTACTGACATCTCAGGGTTTACACCCACAATGACTAAATTACTAATATAGACGAAAGGAGGGGACTCTGAATGGCAGTAGAGAAGACAATACTTTAGGGGGCAGACCGTGCTGGTCAGCGGAGACAGCACTGAAATCAAATCAAAAAACTGAAGACCTGGAAAAACAAGCTAAGGACTACCCGGGCAGATGAAACAGAGACGAGAGGCACACATAGGCAACAAAAGTCCCCAACATGAATACATCGTGATGAAGATAATAGTATCCGAGAAGTCTGGTTATCATATCCGCAAAATAAAGTAAAGGGAGGCATAAAAAGAAAATGAAGGTAGCTGTTATAGGAATTGGACAATGCGGCTGTAATATTGCCGATGAGTTCTGCAATCTAAACGAATATGCAAAATCTTTCCTTGGCAGGAGAATAGAGATAGTAACTGATACTCTGGCGGTTAACACCGACTCGAGTGACCTCAGAGGGTTCAAGCATATCCCGGGGAGGAACAGGATAATGGTGGGAGCCGGCAGGACGTTTGGACATGGGCTGGGCAAAATCAATATCGAGGCCGCCAAAATATTTGCCGATAATCACATGGTGCTTGCCGAGGAAATGTCTAAGTCACGACATTTTTATGAAACAGATGCGGTGGTGGTTATAGCCAGCGGTGGAGGGGGCACAGGCTCCGGTGGTGTTGGGCAGGTGGTGAGGATTCTTAAGGAAAGACTACGCCGGCGTATTATTGCGATAATTGTTTTACCCTACGCCTATGAGGAGAGCGGACTAGTATCTTATGCTCTAACTAATACTGCCACCTGCTTGAGCACGGTGGATAGCTACGCTGACGTCACCTTTGTCCTTGATAATGAGAGGTTCAGCAGGGGAGCCACGGTCAGCATGGCCGATTCCTTCCGGAGTATAAACCAGCAAATGGTCAGGAACTTCTACGACCTGTTCTGTGCTGGTGGAGAGAAAGTCACCAAGTATATAGGTGCCAAAGCGGTTGATGCCGGGGACATCATGGCTTCCCTGTCCGGTATATCGGTTATTGGTAGGGGGGAAGTTTATCTCCCAACCTTCCGCTTTAGAAAATATTCCGTAGATGAGGCAATACGCCGAGCAACCTCAGTATCCACGGCTCTGATTGAAGCACTGAACAACCTATCTACCGATATCAACCTGAAGGATGCTCGCCGGTTACTAGCTATACTTTGTGCCCCGAAGGAATACATCACACAGTCAGCGCTTCAAGATATCTATCAGGCCCTTCTCGACAATGCACCTCAGGCAGAAATCAGGATTGGGGACTACCCTCGGAGACGACAGGAAGTTTCCCTAACCATC
>Ga0307431_1001006_pt1 | contig 16894 bp, 18 predicted proteins | sample SalMarWE160170MG_FD_202155 | JGI IMG/M metagenome (GOLD analysis project Ga0307431, IMG submission 202155) | Salt marsh sediment microbial communities from the Plum Island Ecosystem LTER, Massachusetts, United States - WE1603-170 | ecosystem: Environmental > Aquatic > Marine > Intertidal zone >...
CCCAGAGTGGTCTATGAGAAGAGACCGCTTTTGGATCCTCAGGGCAATGAGGTTCCTGATCTCTATGTTGCATGGGTAACGCTTGACAATGAAAAACAGTACAACTCTTATACCGGTGAGATGCTCCATGCCACAGCTGCAGCCTTCGACAAAGGCTCACATGATCCCAGCGTTGTTTGTGTGGTCTTGACCGGAGCAGGCGCACGGGCCTTTTGTACCGGAGGAAATGTGCCGGAGTATAGTGAATACTACGTTATGCGACCCTTGGATTGTCAGGAATACATGTCTATATACTGGCGGGCATTTGACGCGGTTTGGACCTCAAGCAAGCCATTTATCCGCTGCTGCAACGGCATGAGTATCGGTGGTGGTGAGGAAATCGGTGGTGTCTGTGATCTTACTATAGCATCAGACGTCGCTACCTTCGGGCAGGTTGGACCTCAGCACGGCTCCACTGCCATGGGTGGAGCATGCCAGTTCAAGCCTATTGAGATGACTATGCAGGATGCTATGTGGAATGCAGTTTCCTGTGAGCAATGGAGCGCCTACAAGATGATGCGGAAAAACTATGTGCACCAGATTGTTCCGGTACTCAAGAAGGACGGTAAGTTCATTCGAAATCCTGCGGTTATAACCGATAAGTGGGTTGAGGACGGCGAGATCGTTTACGGAGAATTCAAAGGAGGAGAAGAAGGAAAAGAGGCCAAGGCTATGCTCAAAGAGCTGCCGAGAGATCGTTCGCTTTTGGATAAGACATGCATGGATGTAGCATGGACCTTTGCCAACCTCTTTCCGCAACAGGTTGCCATGTCATATCAAATGATTCGGGCAACAAAGAAGGTTGCCTGGGAGAGAACCAAGGCAGAAGTCCTCATGTGGTGGGCGGCAAATGCGTCGGCTTATAATGAGTTTGATATGGGTATGAGCGCATTTAATACCAAGAGAATAACCGGGACCACGGATGTTGATATCATCAAGCTGAGGCAGATGATCGCAAAAGGCCACCCCTTTGATGAGGAGATGTTTGAGGCGGTTCTCGGTAAGCCGCAACAATAAGAGAGACGCTAAAAGAAAAACGAGAGATAAAAAATCCGGGGGGAAACCCCTGGATTTTTTTATCTGTAGACAAAACAAGATTTTGATCTCGGATGGACCGGTAAATAGACGGTTGATCTGGCATGATATTTTAAGTATAAAGAAAAAAGTTATCTGAGGCAACGAGGGAGAAGAGCATCTCGTGCCCAAAAGGAACAATAAACTGATGCGCGTTCAGAAAGGAGAAGGGTATGAAACACATTACTGCTCGCATTGAAGGAGGCCTTGGAACGATTACACTGAACAGGCCTCCGGTGAATGTTCTCAACATCGAAATGATGAACGAAATCAATAATACGCTCAAGGATTGGGTAGAGAACAGGGACATTAAGGTTGTTCTTTTTGATGCAGATGGAAAGTGCTTTTCAGCAGGCGTGGATGTGGGAGAGCATATAGGAGATCTTGCCCCGAAGATGATCGAGAGCTTCCATGGGATGTTCCGATTGATGGACAGATTAGGAGCGGTGACAATGTCTTCCGTGTACGGGTCATGCCTCGGTGGCGGATGTGAGCTGGCGGTCTTCTGTGATCTGGTGATCGCAGACGAAAGCGCGAAATTCGGCCAGCCGGAGATCCAGGTGGGCGTTCTTCCACCCATTGCTGCGCAGATAATGCCTCGGATTATCGGAAGAAAGGCAGCAATGGAGTTGATTCTATCAGGGCGGATCATATCAGCTGAGGAGGCCCATACCATGGGTCTTATCAACAAGGTGGTTGCAAAGGGGGAGCTTGCCCGTGAAACGGAGGATTTCCTTAAGCCTTACCTATCGCTGAGTGCCGAGGTGTTGAGGATCACCAAGAAGACGGTTAAGGCAGGACTCATGGATGACCTTGAGCCGTCTCTCAAGGCAATCGAGGATATATATCTCAATGAATTGATGCAGACAGCCGATGCCCAAGAGGGGATAAAGGCGTTTCTGGAGAAGAGGAGCCCTGAGTGGAAGAACCGCTGAATCCCCTAAGTACAGTATTTCACAAATGCGCTCACGTTTTAAAATCCCTCCCAACCTCCCTTCAGGAAAGGGAGGACAAGAATTTCCTATTTATGAAAGGGGGTAAAGGGATTTTTTTATAATATTTTAGATTTTTGAAATTACTCGATGTATGGACATGGGTCTCACCCAGGTACGTATTGGGCCTTCAGCAATGGCCAGGAATAGTTTTCAAAAAATGATACATTTTTTTCAAGGAATTATAGTTAGAGCCGGTTTAAAAAATACGTCACCGTATTTACGAATATGTGTACTAAGGACTAAGAGCTCACTTGTCTTTCGAAGAGAGCTTCTGAGAGCGTAGACTAAGTCCTCGAGAACGGGAGTGTGGGAACATGAGGAGGGGCGTACATGGTGCTGTTTCCATTGCTGGGGTTTTCCGTTATTTTCATAGACTTTTAAAAGGGGGTAATCTCCGAATAAAGCCTTTGGAAACAAGCCCTAAAAAGAGGCATCATCTGCCCGTGATCCTTTCCGTCTTTCTTTTCCTTTTCACGGCGGTGTTTGGCTGCGCTGTGGGCGGGAGGCAAACTCTTATGAGTGGTCACGAGAGGACGGCGGCTATGGTATTGCCGGAGACAGAGGACAGAAGGCTCCGGGAACCATATGTAATAGACGGAGTTACCTACTATTGCCTCCCGAGCAAGGAGGGATATATCGAGGAAGGTATTGCCTCATGGTATGGAGGGAAATTTCATGGCAGGAACACTGCCAACGGCGAACTATACGATATGTATGAGAAAACGGCTGCTCATAAAACCCTCCCGTTTGGAACCCACCTAAAGGTAGTCAGCCTCTCAAACGGCAAAGAGGTCGTTGTAAGGATCAATGATAGAGGTCCTTTCGTAAAGGGAAGGATTATAGATCTATCATTCGCTGCAGCAAAGGATATAGGGTTGATCGACCCAGGCACCGCCAGGGTACGAATAGTAGCCCTGTCGAAGAAGGTTGGGACAATTAAGATGGGGGGAACATCCAAGCCTCTTGTGGAGGCGAGGAATTTTAGGAAAGGGAAGTATACCGTCCAGGTGGGTGCTTTTGAGGCTGAAGAGAATGCCATGCGGCTGGCAGATCGGCTCAGGGTTTTGTTTGATCATGTCGCCATTACGACCTGCGTTCCCTGCAATGGGACTATGTTCTATCGCGTGAGGGTGTCCCTCTCTGAAGATCTGAATGAGATCAACCAGGTAGTAGAGAAATTGGAATGCCTTGGATTTTCCCAAACATTTATCGTAGCTCTTTAGGCTTTTGATTGATCTTCTTCCGAAGCACTCCGGAGGTTCTGAACACCACAACCTTCCGAGCCCGGAGATTTAAGTCTTTTTTGGTTTGAGGGTTTCTCCCTCTTCTTTCGGCCTTTTGTTTTACCACGAACTTGCCGAAACCGCTGACCAGGAGATTGTCGCCTTTCTCTAAGGTCTGCTTGATTATCTCTAAAAGGGTCTCAATGACCCTTCTGGATTGATTTTTGCTGAGCCCCACCTGGTTGTAAACGCTATCGATGATCTTCTCTTTTGTTAAGGCCATGACCGCTCCTTCCTCTGTTCCCGATTCTCTATTGGTAGCCAAACTTTTCCTTTAGTTTCCGGCAGACGATATCGGGGACAAGGCCCCTGATCATACCGCCATACCTTGCAGCCTCCTTTATGATGGTAGAACTCGTGTAAAACCACTGATAGTCGGTCATCATAAATATCGTTTGGATATTCTTATTCAATTTTCTGTTCATCAGGGACATCTGGAACTCATATTCGAAGTCCGACAGCGCCCTCATTCCCCGTATAATTACATTGGTACTTTTCCTCTCCACATAATCAACGAGCAAACCATGAAAGGATTCAATATAAACCTTTCGGTCATTTTTAACCGATTCGCGGATCATTTCTACCCTTTCCTCCAGAGAGAAAAAGGTGTTTTTCATGGGATTTTCGGCAACAGCAACGGTGACGGAATCAAATATGGTGAGTGTCCTCCTCAAGATACTGATGTGGCCATTGGTAATAGGATCAAAAGAACCAGGATAAATTACCATTTTTCCCATAGAAATCATCTTTCTGCTAGAGATATACCCCGATTACAGTTGATCCGTATGCCCTTTCAAGGTTCAGCACAAGATCGCCTACCCTTGCTGGGAGCTCATCATCAATGCCGCTCGATGATTCTACAACTACCCGGCTTTCCCTTGATAATAGCTCTTCATCCACAAGCCTGGATAGTGTTGGCCTGATGTAGCCCTTTCCATAGGGAGGATCGATGAATACCAGATCGAATAGATCGCAAGCCAGATCATGAATGTGTGACAGACCACCAGGCAGTTCCTCTCTGGCGACTATTGCCAACTCCTCATAGCCGCATATAGACAGGTTCTTTTTTATGAGCTGGACTGCTTTTACAGAGCGATCGATGAAAACTGCCTTTTCCGAGCCTCTCGAGATGGATTCGATCCCCAAGCTTCCCGTACCTGCAAAGAGATCCAGTGTAATACAACCGTTCAGAACCTGCCCCAGGATATTAAAGATGGAGGTTCTTACCCTATCCGAGGTAGGGCGGACGTTGCATCCCTTCATTGGCGCCAACCGGTAGCCTTTATTCATGCCGCCCGTAATTCTCATAGCATATTCTTCATGTATCCGCAAATACAGGCAGAAAAACCGCACACCCAAATACCCGCGGGATGAAATCCTGCACTCAACTACCCATGGATTTCTATAATCTATTGGTTAAACCCTCTTCCCCATTTCCCGGAGAGGAATCGGCAAAAGAGGGGGCCGCCTTCCTGGACCTGCGAACAAGGTGATAGATCATCAGTGCAGGCCCTGAAACAACGTAGATGGCAGATAAAAGAAACAGAATCAGGGCCGGCTTATAGGCGACAACGATGAAAAGCAATATCACCGCCACCAGCGAGTTGAAAGGTCTTCGTTTGAATAATCCGAACCCTTTAAAACTGAAGTAATCTATGGTGCTCACCATAAGGAATGAGAGGAGGTACATGATGAATATGAGTAGAATATGTTGATAGGGAACGAGGCCTCCCATGGAATGGATAAAGAGCACGATGGTAGCGATAAAGATAGCAGCTCCGGGGATCGGTAATCCCTTAAAATGCCTCGATTCAAGGTTGTTTTTCTGTATGTTAAATCGGGCAAGCCTTAGCGCACCGCAGATTAAATACAGAAACACCGCAAGCCAGCCGAATCTCGCAAAGGCTTTGAGGGACCACTGAAATACCAGTAAACCGGGGGCCACACCAAAGGCAACCAGATCTGAGAGGGAATCGTATTCAGCGCCGAATTTACTCGTGGTATTGGTAAAACGGGCAATCTTTCCATCCAACCCGTCGAGGAGTGAGGAAATAAGAATGGCGATGGCGGCAGCATCGAACCTTCCCTGAAGGGAGGCGATAATAGCATAAAAGCCTCCAAAGAGGCTAAAGGAGGTAAACAGGTTGGGGAGAATATATATCCCCTTCTTATTCCTACGCCTTGCTTTATTTTTGGTCTTCTGTCCCATCAAGGTATCCTAGTATCGTTTGACCGGCTTTTACCTTTTGGCCCTTTGTCACGATGATGGTGCAATGAGGCGGAAGGTATACCTCAAGTCGTGAACCGAATCGAATGAGGCCGAACCTTTGACCGGCCTCCACAATGTCTCCTTCATGAACCCAGCAGGAGATCCTCCTGGCAATGATACCCGCTATCTGCACAAAGGCGATCTTCGCCTTGTTGTATGTCTCAAGCGTGACGACATTATGCTCGTTATAGAGAGAGGCCTTATCCCTGTTTGCCGAGAAAAATCTGCCCGGGTGATAGGAAAGCGACGTAATTTTGCCATTTATGGGAATCCTGTTGATGTGTGCATTAAAAAGGGACATAAAGATGCTTACCTTTTTGGCCCTATTCGGATAGCGATTGTCCCCCTCCGGTAGTTCCTCTATGGCGAGTACCTTTCCGTCGGCCGGAGTGAGAATTGCCGACTCGTTGGGTATTTGTGGTCTCTCCGGGTCCCGGAAGAAATAGATAATAAACAAGGTGAGCACCATCATCGGAATGGCGAATAACTTCCAGCCGAGAAAAAGGAGGACAGCGGTTGCTGCCAGGGGCAGAGCGATAAAGGGAATTCCCTCCCATGCGATCGGCAACCTATTGTATGTTTTTCTTTGGTTCAAGGTAACCAGCTCTAAATTCTGTTTTTTTATCATTTAGTATAAAATATGGCATTTGTCAATATGGCTTTTGAAAGCAAGGTGTCTCCTTCGCAGGGACTATCCCAAGGGGTTATTCCCTGTCCTTATATCTGCTTCTCTTAGATAAAGAGGAACGAGCGTGCTTGCATTATCTGAGTCCCCTTGCCTGAGACTCGGTAAGGCCAGAGCACCGATGGATGAGGCCCGCAGGTTCCAGAGGTTCGGCGGTGCAAACAGGGCGTTTTTTCCCGCGTATTGTTTTACAAGAGGACCTTGAGCGGTGAAGTCGTTTCCAATAATAATGGTTTTCCTCTTGAGCAAAACGGGGAGGTCTTCCATCTTTAGGCTGACATCCTTCTCAATCCTTATGAGGTTATCATCGTGATCACGTCTGAAAAGGGCGGCAAATACCTCCCCTTTTCTGGAGGTCACCAAGCTGCAAATATCCGTGCTCGCGTAGGGAATCTGGCTGGCTAATGCCAGGAGGCTAGACACACCGATTATGGGTATGGCAAGACCCTGGGAGAGCCCTTTTGCAACGGCGAGCCCCACCCTGGTGCCGGTAAAGCTTCCCGGTCCTATGGAAACAGTGACGGCCCCCAGCTGCCCGGGGGAGAGGGTTGTTTTTCTAAAGAGATCATAGATACAAGGCATCAGATCTATGAAGTGACTTGATCCGGATGAGAGGAGGTATTCGCCCAGCACGGTATCATTCTGCAGCAGTGCCAAGCTGTATTGTGTTGTCGAGGTATTTATGGAAATGATGATCAATGGTCGATTGACTATTTTCTATTGAAGGTTTTCAGTCGGAGATATCCAATCTTCCATCATTTAGTTATTATCCTGAGGAGGTCATTATAAAAGACGAGGGCCATCAGGATGAGCAGGATGAAGAAGCCTATCTTTTGGGCCATCTCCCGCTTCTTTATGCTGACGGGCTTTCTTATCACGATCTCTATCAAGAAAAAAAGGATCATTCCCCCGTCCAGGACCGGAACCGGAAGGAGGTTTAAAATGGCGAGATTGACACTGATAACCGCCATAAAGGGTATGAGGTAGCTGAAGTTTTCCCTCGCGATCTCTCCTGCGAGCTGCCCAATCATAATGGGACCGCCGACCGTTTTGAGGGGTACGACGCCTTGAACCAGTTTTATGAGTACCAGCACGGTGAGGTAGGTTATCTCCCAGGTCTTGACCGCCCCTTCCTTTATTGCCCCAAAGAGGCCCAGGTGTATCTGTTCTGTCCTTCCGCTCGTCACAATTCCGATGAGTGCTGATTTCACTTCCTCACCGAAGATATTTTTTACAACCTCCTCCTCTGGAAACACCGTTGTTGAAAACCGAGTTTCTCCTCTGACAACCATCATGGTAAGCCCCTGTTCCGGGTTCTTTTCCACGAATTGCTTTATCTGATCCCAGCTCTCGATCTTTGTGCCCTCTATATACTCTATGATGTCGCCTTTGCGTATGCCGGCCTTATCAGCGGGAGAGTCGGGTCTCACCTGACCTACCTCGGGCGCTATGATAGGGTAGCCTGAGATGAGGTAGATGCCGCTGAACAGCAGGAAGGCGAGGAGAAAATTGAAGACAGGACCGGCTGCGGCAATGGCAATTCGATGTTGCACAGGCTTGCTGGAGAAGGCCCGAGGAATATCTTCAGGGGCTATTTCTTCATCGTCGTTTTCACCCAATAGCTTGACGTAACCGCCCAATGGAAAGGCCGAGATCACATATTCAGTTTCACCGACGGTTTTTCCGATAATCTTCGGACCGAAACCAAGAGAGAACTTCAGCACCTTCACCTTGAATAGCTTTGAAAGGATGAAATGCCCTGACTCATGGAAAAAGATCAACACACCGAGAACAATAATAAACGGAATAATATAGTATAACAGCGTGCTCATAATCTGAATTTAACTCCGCTCCGCACCATCGTAACAGAGCTCATTAGTGAATGTAAATTCCGACATGGTTACTTCCCTGCCATGTTAGCTAAGATCGCCGTTGCCCTTGCCCTTGCCCACTGATCTGCCTCAAGTGCGCAATCTATGCTCTCGATAGGATGGAGCTCATGTTGATTCATAGTTTTTTCGATAAGTTGGGGGATTTCTAAAAACGTAATTTTTCCATCCAGAAAAGCATCCACGGCAATCTCATTCGCTCCGCTCAGGACAGCCGGCAGACTCTGCCCAATATATCCCGCCTTGAGTGCCAAGTCCAGACATCTAAACCTTTTTGTGTCGGGTTTTTCGAAGCTCAGATGTCCGATCTCCGGAAAATTCACTGATGGCAATTGCCCTTTGCGGTGCCTCGGATATGAGAGTGCATAGGATATGGGAAGTCTCATATCGGGAAGGGCAAGTTGAGCGATGATCGAGCCGTCCATATACTCGACCATGGAGTGAATAATGGTCTCCGGGTGCAGGACAATATCTATCTGATCCATGTCCAGGTCAAAAAGCCATTTGGCTTCAATTGCCTCCAGTCCCTTGTTCATCATGGTTGCCGAGTCGATGGTTATCTTCTTGCCCATCTTCCATTTTGGATGCTGTAATGCCTTCTCAGGGGTAGCCGCGGCGAGCATCTCGAGCGTGTAATCCTTAAAAGGGCCGCCTGATCCGGTCAATATAATCCTTTTCAGATCCTCCCTAAAGTGCCCCTGGATTGATTGCTGGATTGCACTGTGCTCGCTGTCGATAGGAAAGATACGAACGCTCCTTTCTCGCGATTCCTTCATCAACAGTGATCCTGCTACCACCATCGTCTCTTTATTGGCCAAGGCGATGTCCTTGCCAGAGCGTATCGCCGCGTAGATTGGAGCGAGTCCCGAGGCTCCGCTCATGGCCGCCACTACCAGGTCCACCTCTGCAAGGGTGGCTATTTCGATGTATCCATCGGGGCCGGCTACTATTTCCGTGTCCAGGCTGTTAGAGAGCGAGGCCCTCAGCTTATCGGCAAGCTCGGAATTTTCAACCGCGGCGAATCGGGGCTTCAGTTCTTCTATCTGAGCACAAAGGAGCTCTATATTCCTTCCAGCACCGAGTGCTATAAGCCGGTATTCCTCGGGATTTTCCTTAAGAACATCTATCGCGGTCGTCCCTATATAACCGGTCGAGCCGAGAATGCATATGTTTTTCAAGATCAACCAACTCCTTTATGGTGATCAACCGTATTCTCCTGATGGGGAAGATCAAATACCGTTCAAACCGTAACTCGAGGAGGCCCATAGGGGCCTATCGGCTCATGTAGCTCAGGTAGAGATAGAGTATCGGTATCGAGAAAAGTAGGCTATCGATCCGATCGAGCATCCCGCCGTGTCCCGGTAACACCGTACCGCTATCTTTTACCTTAGAGATCCTTTTGAGCATTGATTCAGCCAGATCGCCGATCTGGCCGCTTATTCCCAGTCCCATTGCTAATACCACAACGGAGATAATAGATAAAGAGGGAAACAACAGATACCTGAGGATAACGCCTGCCGCAATGCTTGACAGCAGGCCCCCGAATGTTCCCTCCCAGGTTTTACCCGGACTGATCCGGGACAGCTTGTGTTTTCCCAAGGATCTTCCGATATAGAATGAGCCAGTGTCTCCGGCAAAGATGACAAAGAATATGAACAATACCCACCACTGCCCCCGGGGAATTCCAAAAATTACCACGAGCAACATCAATGGCAGACAGATATAGAACGGCCCTATAAGTGTCCGGCCGATCTCGGACATGGTGGGAGGTCTCGTATGGTAGCGTGCTATAAAGAGGGTGAGAGGGAGGATGATAAAGAACGGGATAACCGCGATATAAAAATGGCCTTTGACCAGGAGTAAGCAAAAGAGACCGGCGGTGGAGAGATAGTTCGCAAAGACGATCAGCCGCGGTGCGTCGGGGCTTGTTATTGAATAGAACTCATTAAGGCTGAGTAACGCGGCAAAAAGGATAATCATGGTAAACAGCCAGGCCGGGAAAAAGCAGATGACCGCAATGAGCAAGGGCACAGCAATGAAACCGGTGAGTATTCTCTGAGCATGATTAGTCATTGATTTGGTCCGTTATCCTTGGGCCTGGCCTTCAAGCTGTTCGCCTATAGAACCGAAACGCCTTTCCCGTTTCTGGTAATCGAGAAGGGCCTCAAGGTATCTCTCTTTATGGAAATCAGGCCAGAAAATCGGTGTGATGTAGATCTCCGTGTAGGCTATCTGCCAGAGAAGGAAATTGCTTATCCTATACTCCCCACTTGTTCGTATGAGCAGGTCCGGGTCCGGCATATTAGCTGTATAGAGATATTTGGCGAAACGGTCTTCCGTGATCTGTTTTTCCCGTAGGATACCCGTGTGAAGGTCATTCAGCATAGTTCGCACTGCATTGAGAATTTCCTTCCTGCCGCCGTAACTCAAGGCGAGCGTTAGTGTCATGTCTTTATTGTGGGAGGTTAACTCGATTGTCTGCCATAGGGTTCTTTGCACCTCGGGAGGTAGTTTTTCCGTTTGACCGATACAGGTCAAGCGAATTCCATTATCGAGCATTTCCTTTCGTTCGCTCTTGAGGAACCGATCGAGGATGTTCATCAAGGCCTTCACCTCATGTTTAGGCCTCTTCCAGTTCTCCTCGCTGAAGGCATAGAGGGTAAGCCACTGTATGCCGAGGTCCCTGCTGGTCCTGACCACATCCCGAACGGAATCAATGCCTTTTTGATGACCGGCTATTCTCGTCAGGCCCTTTTTTTTCGCCCATCGGCCATTCCCGTCCATGATAACTGCGACATGGCGGGGCAATTTATCTGGATTTAGTCGTTCCATATGAAGGATGATCCCGGTTCTGTTATTCCCTCTGGCCCCCATGAAAGATATACATGAAAAGATATCGGTATTTCATCATGGTATAAAGGTTTCGAGATGTTTACGAGGACAGAGAGCACATCGAGGTGCAGAGGATACAGAAGTGTCTAAAATTCAAGGATTTCGTTTTCCTTCTCCGTTCTTATTTCATCGATCTTGGCGATGTATTCATCAGTCTTCTTTTGCACCTTTTCTTGGTAGCTGTACATCTCATCCTCTGAAATCTCGCCCTCGTTTTTCAAATCTTTCAACATCTCGTTCGCCTCACGCCGGTGGTTCCGTACAATTATCTTACTATCTTCTGCCATCTTTCTGGCCATCTTGGCGAGTTCTTTTCTCCTTTCCTCGGTCAGGGGTGGTATGGATATCCTGATTACCTTTCCGTCATTCATAGGAGTAAGCCCAAGGCCCGATTTCAGTATAGCTTTCTCAATATTTCCCATGATGGTTTGATCCCATGGCTGGACGATAATAAGCCTGCTTTCGGGAATACTCAGTGAGGCGAGCTGATTCAGACGCATTTGTGTTCCGTAGCAATCAACCTTGATTCCCTCGATAAGAGAGGTAGACGCCCTCCCTGTTCGCATCTTCTTATATTCCTGGTTGAGGGCCTCGGCGGTTTTTCCCATCTTTTCCTGCATCTCCGATATGATTTCAGCTTTCATCGCCTTCTCCTGCTATCAAGCTTCCTACCTTTTCCCCGGCACATATCCTCGCTATATTCCCCCTTTTGCCGATGTTGAAAACAATGATAGGAACACCGTATTCCATTGCCAGGGAAATGGAGGTGAGGTCCATTACCCTCAGTTTCTCTTCCAGCACCTGTTTGTAGCTGATCTTGGCAAAGAGTCTCGCCGTTTTCTCCTTTGCCGGATCCCGGTCATACACCCCGTTGACCTGAGTTCCCTTGAGAATAGCCTGGGCCTCGATCTCTATAGCACGTAAGGTGGCGGCAGTATCGGTGGTAACGTAAGGGTTTCCGGTGCCGCCCGCAAAAATGACAATCCCTCCTTCCTCAAGGTATCCAAGTGCACGCTCCCTGTTGAAAGGCCCTACTACATTGTTTACCTCGAGCGCGCTCATAACCATTGCAGAAGCACCCAATGACTTGAGAGAGTCACTCAGGGCAAGTGCATTGATGATCGTGGCCATCATACCCATATAATCGGCAGTAACCCTGTGGATCGGAAATCCAGGGGATTTTGCGCCCCTAAAGATATTGCCCCCTCCTATGACAATGGCAACCTGAACTCCCTGCTGGTGGGCTGATTCGATGTCAGAGGCAATTGCATTGAGGACAGACGGATGGATGCTGTCGGTTGTATTTCCCTTCAGCGATTCCCCGCTTAATTTGAGCAGGATGCGCGTGAATCCGTTTTTTATCATGAAGCAATCCCTGCATGCAGACAATAAGGGATATGAAGCCGGCGTCGCCATCTCAAAGCTGCACTCTGAAGGCCTCAATCGCCTTTAAAGGTAGATTGCTCAAGGTTGATGTACCCTGACGATATCAATACCGTACTATACTCCCTCGGCCGTCCCGAGATGAAACCGCACAAACCTGCTCACTACGATGTTTTCGCCGGTTTTTGCCTTTAACTCATTGAGCAGATCCTCGATAGTCAGGTTCGGATCCCGTATATAGGCTTGGTTTAAAAGGCAGACTTCGGAGTAAAATTTCATGAGCTTACCCTCGACGATCTTTGCCACCACCTTCTCGGGTTTGCCTTCTTGGAGGGCTTGTTCCCGGTATATCTCCTTTTCCCTCTCCACTACCTCGGGAGGCAGTTTGTCGGCCGAGATAGCGATGGGATTTGTTGCCGCTATCTGCATGGCCAGATTTTTTGAAAAAGAGGTAAAGTCCTCAGTGTTGGCGCTAAAATCTGTTTCGCAGTTCACCTCAACAAGCACGCCGATTTTTCCACCTGTATGCACGTAGGCCTGAACCTGGCCCTGCGATGCAATTCTACTCTCTCTTTTTTGCGCCTTAGCAATGCCCTTTTTCCTCAGTATCTCGACGGCCTTGTTAATGTTTCCCTCAGAATCCTCGAGCGCGCTCTTGCACGCCATTATGCCAACACCGGTTTTTTCCCGCAGTGCTTTCACAAGTTCGGCTGATATTTCCAATTTCAGACTCCTCTCTAGCTTTCCGGTTCTATATCCTCAGAGGCTGTGGCCTCAGGTGGTTTACTCTCTCTCTGTCTTTTGGGCAGTACGATAATGTCCGGCCCCCCTTTTTTCTCCTCGCTCACCACGATCTCCTCTTCCTTCACTTCTTGGGGGACAGCCTCTTGGACAGCCTCAAGCTCTTGTTCTGCCCTCAGCTTTTCCTCTCTCTGCTCATGGCCCTTTATGCAGGCATCTGCAATAATGGAGGTGATCAACCTAACAGATCGTATGGCGTCGTCATTTCCAGGAATAACGTAATTGATGTCCTCTGGATCTCCGTTTGTATCCACAATGGCAACGGTTGGTATCCGCAGCTTTTTGCCCTCATTCACCGCAATTTTCTCCTTCTTGGTGTCGACGATGTAGATGGCAGAGGGAAGCTCATCCATATTCTTGATACCGCCCAGACTTTTCTCCAGCTTTGCCAACTCTTTTTCCATCCTCAATGCCTCTTTTTTGGTATAGCGGTCGATCGTCCCGTCTCTTTTCATCTCCTCAAGCTCCTTAAGCCGGTTGATCCTCTTTTTGATGGTTTCAAAGTTGGTGAGCGCGCCTCCCAGCCACCTATTGTTGACGTGATACATGCCGCATCGCTCCGATTCCTCCTCGATGGTGTCCTGGGCCTGCCTTTTAGTGCCTACGAAGAGCACTGTTCCTCCTTCGGACACCGTCCGCACGATAAAGCTGTACGCGTCTTTCAGCAATTTGGCCGTATTCTGCAGATCTATGATATAGATGCCGTTTCTCGCTCCGAAGATGTAAGGCTTCATCTTAGGATTCCATTTCCGGGTCTGGTGTCCGAAATGGACGCCAGCCTCCAATAAGAGCTTCATGCTAATTTCAGCCATGCACAAGATCCTCCTTATGGTTCGATTGTTTGCACGTATGATGGTGACCTGCGTATTTCAACGCCGCACTGAAAATCCGTAAATGAGTGTTTTATGTATCCTTTTTTTCTCCGACTAGCAAGGAAAAAATCTATACGCTCATTACCCCTTATTCATAATGACCCTATCGCAGGAAACCTCTCCTCGAAAAAGAGCCTGTAAATGCACAGGACATAATTTGAAGCAAAGATAATGACTCGCTAATGATAATTCAAGGGGAGAGGGGTCGGCAATAAAAGGATAAAGCTCATTGTAAAGGCGAGGCCAGGACGAGACTAATGATAGCAAAATAGACAATCGTCAGCTAGGAATCGCTAGAGCCACCTTTTCCTGCGTTTATAAGACTTCACATTCTTATAGGTCTTGATGGCACCCGTCGCTGCGATCCCCAGATAGAATTCCTTGACATCAGGATTTTCCCTAAGATCTGCGGCATTGCCCTCGAGGACTATCTTTCCGTTCTCCATCACATAGCCGAAGTGGGCTATCTGGAGGGCCATATTGGCGTTCTGTTCAACCAGCATCAGGGTGGTTCCCTGCTCAGAGTTTATCCGTTTCACGATCTCGAAGATCTCCTTTACCAGCAAGGGGGCCAGGCCAAGCGAAGGCTCATCCAAAAGCAGCAGTCTGGGTTGCGCCATCAATGCCCTTCCGATGACCAGCATCTGCAGCTCACCCCCGCTACAGTACCCTGCAAGGCTGTGCTTTCTGGCCACAAGCGGAGCAAAGTAGTGGTAGACTATCTCCAGATCTTTCTTGTAGGGTTTTCCCCAACGCGTTGCAGTACCCACCCTGAGATTTTCCTCAATGGTAAGGTATTTAAAGGGCTGCCTGCCCTCCATAACCTGGATGATGCCAAGCCTGGTGACCATCTCCGGCGCCGAGTTCTGTATGTTGTGGTTTTCAAAGGTTATGGTTCCTTCGGTCACCTTTCCGTTCTCCGGCTTGAGGATACCGGAGATCGCCTTTAAGGTCGTGGTCTTGCCTGCTCCATTGCTCCCCAGCAAGGAGACGATCTGACCCTTTCTCACGTCCAGGGAGACTGCCTTAAGGATCTGGATGACGTCTGAATAGACGACGCTGATATTGTTAATCCGCAAAAGGAGATTATCTTCCATGATTTGCCTTAGTTGTATTTAAATCTCAAACTGTTAGCCTCGCTTGCGGGGCGTTGTATAAAATCGCTTTGCGATTTTATAATCTAGTACGAAAACGGCCAGAGCCTGAAGCTCGACCGGACAATCCTCCAAACCTCTGCCAGGCCTTTAGGCTCAAACAAGATAAATAGTACAATCGCCAATCCAAAGAAAAATTCTCTCAGTGGTGCGATTGTTATTGCAACACCCTCTAGAGTTCCTATATTCATCATGATTTCGGTAATCCACCGTAATGCCTCAACAAGCAATGTGATAAACGCGGCGCCGTAAATCGAGCCGGCAACATTACCTAATCCTCCAATAATGACCATAGCAATATATTCAATGGAGAGAAAAAGATTAAAAGGCTCTGGGGTTATACTGATCATATAATAGGCCCAGAGTCCCCCGGCTATGCCGGCATAAAATGAACTTATAGCGAATGACAACAGTTTATATCCAAAAAGGGGAATTCCCATGCCTTCTGCAGCCCTATCATTATCCCGGATGGCTATAAAGGCTCTCCCGTATCTGGTTCTTACTATGTTAACCGCCATCCAGGTCATTATGGTCAAGCATAAATAAATGACAATGTAAAAACTTGCATCACTGCTCAATTTAATACCAAATATTGTTGCTGTAGGTAAGATGATACCCATGGTCCCTTGGGTGAGACTCTCCCAATGTATGAGCACATATTCGATGATGAATTGTCCGGCAAGCGTTGCAATGGTTAGATAAAGATGCTTGAGGCGCCCGGATGGTATCCCGAATATCATTCCTACCAGGGCAGTGATCACGCCGGCGCATGGAACCGAGATCCAGAAAGGGAAATGCACCCTCGTTGCCAGTATTGCGGCTGAATAGGCTCCTACCCCGAAGAAGGCGGCATGTCCGAGGGATATCTGTCCCGTGAAGCCCATAAGCAGGTTGAGTCCCAGTACAGCAATCGCTGCAATCCCTGTCATATTGAGTATGTAAAACAAATAGGGGTTGCTGTCAGGAAAAATGACTTTAAGGAGGAGCGGGAAAACTATGAACACAAAGAAAAGGCCGATCCAGAGGAAGGCCCTGCCGAAATCGGTTTCAAAGATGGTGAGCTCTTGCTCGTAACTTTCATTGTAATTTCCGCATGGATGAAATATAAGGCGCCGCATTCTTCGCTATACCCTTTCGATTTCTACAAGCCCGAACAGCCCGTATGGCTTGACCATTAATATGAAGACAAGGAGAATATAAGAAACAATATCAGCAATGGAAGGGGAGATATATCCTGAAACGAAAGTCTCAACCAGGCCGATAATAATACCCCCGATAATCGCCCCTCCAATACTATCAAGCCCCCCGAGTATAACAACCGGAAAGACTTTGAGGCCGATAGCGCTCAACTCATGGACATTAATGCCGTTGATGATACCGAGAACGATGCCGCTCATACCCGCAACGAGAGCCGCAATGGCCCATGAGAGGGCGAACACCCTTCTTACGTGAACGCCGAGAGATAATGCTGCCGGTTGATTATCGGCTACTGATCTCATATATATCCCTTGGGAGGAATACTTGAAGAAGAGACCAAACAGAAGCAGAAATAGAAGAC
>Ga0307431_1001007_pt1 | contig 16891 bp, 20 predicted proteins | sample SalMarWE160170MG_FD_202155 | JGI IMG/M metagenome (GOLD analysis project Ga0307431, IMG submission 202155) | Salt marsh sediment microbial communities from the Plum Island Ecosystem LTER, Massachusetts, United States - WE1603-170 | ecosystem: Environmental > Aquatic > Marine > Intertidal zone >...
CTTAAGACTCTTTCCATTAAATTCCAGAATTCTAAGCGTTTTCTTCAGACTCTCCAAAATATCTGTCTGAGGTGATTCATTGCCATGTCGAAACTTAACTGCCGAACAGATCGGTTGGTCAGTACCATCTGACAAATAACCGAGCATCGGATGGTAACCAACTGTCCCGTTATAGCTCTTTTGACCATCGCCCTTGTCCGATTCAATCAGGGTTGCATCTATATCCAGGGTGTAATCATTGACCTTTCCCGAGCTTAGATAATAACCAACCGTGCGATCCAGTATCCGCTGGAGATAATGCTCACGTCCCAATGAACCTTGACGGCGTAACCAATCTCCCATTGAATCCGGGCTTGGTAAGGTCTCTATGCCTACTAACTTCCGAAATCCCTCATCATCCTGGATATCCCGTATGTCTTCTAAATATCGTCCACCGTCAATAAAATGGTAAATCAGGGTGCGAATATATTCATATGGCATAATGCCTCGATTTGAACCCGGGAAAGGATATTCATTTTCGATCTGTTTGCGTATTCCCAGAGCTTGAATGAATTCATCTATGATTGCTAAACCGCCTCTGTCGGAGATTTTTTCCCTTGTTTGTTTGAACTGGAATGATAAGATTCTGTCTGTCATTATTCACCTCGTAAGTGATTTTAAATATCTTTTTAGTACAATGTAATTTAAACACTTATCCCAGTAGGGATCTCTTTGAGACGGGGTGTTTTCATAATCCTATTTCTGATTTAGGGTCATAGTTTTAGTGAACAGCATTTATCTATTAAGGCTTAATCCACCTTTTCTAGGAATCTCCCAGCCATTCGGAATATTTTAATCATTTCCAATTATTCGATGAGTAAACGCTACAAATTTTTCCAAATTTTCTTGATATTTTCTCCATTTTGCCAGTCTATTTGCAGACACCGCAACATATAAGCCACCAGCGGAGCTGCATTAAAAATTATAAAATTTAACCGTATCCCAGATTGTAAAATTAACATTAACAATCCTATCAAGAGCAAGCTTATGATAGAACTCAAGGGAAAAATTTAAAAGTGACTCGGGATAGAATCCTTCGATTAGATCCTGCTGAGAGAACCCTCGACATCCTCCGAACTGAAAACAGTCCCGCATGATTGACTCGGTTGAGCAGTGATTTTCAAGAAAATGTCTGCCAGCAATTATAACAGAGTTATAGAAAGTTGTGACCAAAGAACAATCATACCGTTAAAAAACGATGAGCTTTATAGAATAACAAAACAGGTCAATCTATCAACATGCTGGTTGTATTTAAAGAAAAAGAGGAGAATATGGAAAAGGACAGAGTTTTTGAAACCCTGGTACGTTGGAACTATTGGGGGGAAACCTGACACTAGGGATTAAGGCTAACAATTAGTAGTTACTAAAAAATACATCTAAGACACTACTCGATAAACCCTGAATTATTTATCGTCAAAACACATGCTACAAATAATAAGAGTTTGCCGATGATTAAAGCAAATTGTTTTTTGGCACGTAGGTCTCTCGCATATGCTCTGACTTTTTAATTAAATTCTCTACATAAATAACTTTTTCTTCTTCTATACTCAAAACATTAGCTATTTTGGATTTTTCCCATCCTTTCTCTAAAGCCAACAGAATTAAATCCAGCTCTTTATAGGGTATTCCTATTGCTTCTTCATCGGTTATGCCGGGAATAATATCAGGTGATGGGGATTTTTCTATAATCCTTGAAGGAATACTAAGATATTGAGCAAGTTCTCTTACCTGTGTTTTATATAAATTCAAAATCGGCATTATATCGGCTGCATCATCACACCCATGTTTTACGAAGAACCCAATTTTATATTCGCTTTTATTTGCCGTCCCCACTACTAACCTATTTTCAAGTTCCGCATAGAGATAGAGCAATGCCATTCTCAATCTATGCTTTATTCTATAATAAGCATTACCTTTCTTAAGATAATATCCAAATTGTTTATCCTTGAAACCCAGGATACTCGTTGAGAATGGAGATTCGCCTGCTTTTCTTTTATAAAAATTATATGCTTTTCTAACCAGAGATTCTTTTGTCTTTTTAAATAACGGGATTTTATTTAACGGTAATAATTTATATACATTTAACTTTTTGAGATAAGGGCTTATATCAACCAATCTCGCTTCTATATTCAATTCTTTAGCGAAATCAACTGCGTCATTAACATGCTCCTTCTTTGTATCTTTTTCGGGCATAATCAAGGCTAGCACTTTTTCCGAACCAACTGCCCTTTTACATAAACTTGCTACTACCGCTGAATCAATCCCACCGCTAAGCCCTAAGATAACACCCTCTCTTTCCATTTTTTCCATATATTTCCTAATAAAATTGTCTAAAGAGAAAGATAATTTTTCCGGGTCAATTTTCATTTGTGAATTAAGCTCTTTAATCATGGCATCGAAATTCATCTTTACCTATGAAAATTTTATCGTGTTATAAATGAAATACCCTTATCCTGTGCACGTGCTTCTCTTACCCTCTCCTGATATTCAGGTGCCAGTGTACTGATGGGTACGACAAATCCATCAAGCATTACCATCCTGTTCAATAGATTTCTTCGATATTATTTTGTGTTCCAAATTCATTATAAAAACAGAAAACTCAATCAATCGTTCTTCCCTGACTTTGCCGAAACGGCTACGTGCAGGTAGGCAGGCTTGTTCGGTATTCAATTAAATCTTTCTGTTTTTCCTGCTTGGAGATAATGATAGCATAAGCATAATAGTTAAATTTTTTTAGTTCATATATGAATGACGCTCCCAAACTTCAAACAACCATTCCATCGCTTTGGGGGATTTATACCAAATTTTAGCAGCATCTACCCAATAATATATTGCCTCACTTTCATCTCCAAACCCCATATATTCAGGAAGAGTTTCAGGAAGCTCCTTTTCTCCGATTAAGTATGGGATAACAAGGGGATTTTGATCAATTGCCTTTCTCATTTCAATATTTGTTTTTTTTACTTTCCCTATTGTCTTGAAGAGAAATAATACATGATTGTATAACCAGTGTGCAAATCCATCATCTTCATATTTTTGGTATAGTTCTAAATAATCTTTTTTTCTATTCTGGTCAATCAACCAGGTTGAAAGATGATAACGAATTCCTTGATTATCATTAGGATTTAATCTTAGTATATCCATATATTGACTGATGGCTTCGTTATATTTTCCAATTAGGTAAAGGCATTCAGCGTATCCTGCCCTTGCTCTCATATAGGGACGAGTTTCAAAAATGCCCCCAAAATGTCCAACTTCTTCTTTGAATATCTTTTCTCCAAGCGATTTTTCTCCTGCTTTTACACCCTTTTCATAAAGTTCAAGCGCCTTATGATTATCTTCTTCTCTTTCTGCCAGATAAACATAGGCATCTGCATTATTTGGATCAATTTTTAAGGCTTTCTCAATGAGTTTTTTCCCTTTACTATCCGGCAATTCGTATGCATCGTACACCAGGTCTTGTGCTTCATATTTCGGATCATATTTCATTTTGAATTTTTTATTTATTTTACCACCCATTATGCTATTTAGATAATTTTCAAAATCTTTCTTTGATTCGAAATTTTGTTCATTAATCAACCTATGTAATTTTGCCATCTCTTTTTCCATTTTCATTGGATTATAATCAAACTCCTTCTTTCTATTCTTTCTTTTAGCCATGTTAAATTCCTTTCTTCATTTATATGAAAGTGCCTGATGAACAATGACCAATTAACAATAAACAATCAACAATATACAATCAACAATATACAATCAACAATATACAATTTATGTATCTTAAAAATATCAACTTTTGTCGGAGACATCTCTTTCCCATAGGGATCTCTTGAGATGAGACATGCTTCGTTGTGGCTGAAAGGCCATGGGAGTTATTTAAAATTTAAGATTGTTAATTAACTCCTTTTATTCAATCAGAAGAAAGATTTTTCCTGATTTCCTCAAGAAGAGCTTTCGCTTCAGGTACATTGTCAATGAATTTCTCCAAATTTTCGCAAGCATAATCGTCACAATAAGCACAATTTTCTATACCCTTTTCCATGCCGCACTTCCTTATCTCACATACCCTGCAGTAACTAAAAATTTCCCCACTCTCTGACAAACATCCATCACAGTTAATATCTTCCGGCTTAATTTCTGCGCTGTATTGCTTTGACCACATATCAGCGGTTTTCTCTCTTATATCATCGTCATCTTTTTGAGTTGCTAAGAATGCAGGACATTCAGTACAAATTATTCCACAAAAGGCTGTCATCTTATCCATAATTATCACCTCTTTCATTTACTATCAGTCATAAAAAAAATCCATTCCTTTAAATAGTAACGCTATAAATCAACAAAATCAACGTTTAAAAAGTTTTTTGATAAGAAAATCCTTGACTTTTGAATAAATTACATTTACATTATTAGTGTGATAGTACGATAGTACACTAATTAGGAGGTTTAAATGATTGAAATTAAAAAATTATCTTTCAGTTACAGGAAAAAAGAGAAGCTTTTTACGAATCTTAATCTTCATCTTCCACCAGGAAATATTTATGGGCTGCTTGGGAAAAACGGTGCCGGTAAGACTACACTTCTGAAGATTATATCCGGACTTCTTTTCCCTCAGGGCGGAGACTGCCAGGCATTGGGTTATAAGCCCTCGAGTAGATCGCCGCATTTTTTAGAAGAAATTTATTTTATTCCGGAGGAGTTTTTTACACCTGCAATCACAATAAGCGAGTATGAAAATATTTATGCCCCATTTTATCCAGGATTTAGCAGTGAGCGGCTATCAAGTTACATCGGCGATTTTGACTTGCCGGTAAAAGAAAAACTCTCATCTTTTTCCTACGGTCAAAGAAAGAAATTTCTCCTTGCGTTTGGAATTGCAACTGACTGCAAATTATTGATTCTTGACGAGCCATCAAACGGTCTTGATATTCCGAGCAAAAGCCAATTCCGAAGACTTTTAGCATCATCCATTACTGATGATAGAACATTTATAATATCAACCCATCAAGTTCGTGATATGGAAAATCTCATTGATCCAATCATCATTCTGGATGATGGTGAAATTATATTTAATTATAGCGCCTTTGAAGTTTCTAAGTGTCTTTCCGTTCAACTCCGGCAAGAATCTCCGGATATAGATAAGGTACTTTACAGCGAAGAGACATTAGGTGGATATGCGGTAATTACAAAAAATACTACAGGAAGTGATTCGCGTATAGACCTGGAAATATTGTTTAACGCAGTTATTAAGAACAGAGAAAAAATCAGATCAATTTTCGGAAAGGGGGCATCAGCATGAAAGTAGAAAATTATTTTAATATTAGACGCTTTGCTCTCTTAATCAAGAATGACATTTTAAAACAATATAGGACATTTTTGACAGCTATCGGTGCTGTAACGGGAATACTGCTCGCAATTATTTTATTGTCACATAAAAGCAGCGGATTATGGGACTTCCATCACGTTTTCTATCCTCTGGTTCTTTTTATTGGAGGATTTATACTTAGCAGCTTAACCTTTGAAGAGTTACATCATCCCCAAAAAAGTTACGTTTATCTAACTCTACCGTGCTCAATATTTGAAAAATTCGTTAGCAAATTGCTTCTGACTTCCATTGGGTATGTAGTAGGATCAGCAGTTCTTTATTATCTGCTTTCCTTAATTGCAGCCGGACTCAACATGCTGCTATTTAAGCAAACATTTTCGGTATTTAATCCTTTTGACGATGTAATCCTCCAGAATATTAGGATCTATTTGGTAACTCAGTCCATATTTCTATTTTCTGCAGTATATTTTAAGAAGAACAATCTGATTAAAATGATCCTTTCACTTTTTGTGCTTTCAATTGTTTGTAGTGCTTTCGCAGCTCTTGTTTTGAGACTTGCTTACTGGGATTACTGGGACAACGGTCCTTTGATTTTCTCTAATTCTTCAGATATAGGGTTTTACGCAGAATCCTTTTTTAGAAAACTTGCACAAATATTTGAATTCCTTTTCTGGTGGATAATGGCACCATACTTCTGGATACTCAGCTTCTTCCGCCTGAAAGAAACGGAGGTATGAGATGGAATTCCAGAGGAAACAGGCGATATATTTACAAATTGGCGATTACATCTGCGAGAATATCTTATTGAAAAAGTGGAAAGACGGTGATAAAATCCCGTCAATACGCGAACTAGCTGTCAGTATAGAAGTAAACCCTAATACTGTTATGCGGACTTACTCTTATCTCCAGGATAGGGGAATAATTTTCAACAAACGCGGAATTGGTTATTTTGTTGCTGAGAATGCGTATGAAAATACGCTCAGTCTGAAAAAAGAGGACTTCATAAATCATACTTTTCAAGACCATGGATTTGTTGAATCTTAGCTTCAACGATCTGAAGATATTCTACAATAAACATAAAGGAAATTAAAGATAAAGGTGACAAATGAAGATAACTAATAAGATTCTATTAATTACTCTTATTGCTATTTTGGTTTTCCTGGCTGTAACAATTATTGCTTCACGCGTGATTGTAGATAAGAGTTTTCAAGATGAATACTCCGGCATTGAGACATTGAACAAGGAATTAACCACAAAATATTTTGATGTGACTGGCTTTTCGGGCTTGAGTACATCAGGCTCCTGGCAGGTAACACTCAATAGGGGTGATGTTTACCAGATAAGAATTGAAGCCCCTGAATATTTAATGGACGATGTTGAGGTCAGGAAAAGAGGTAAAGTCTTAGATATTGATTTAGATTGGAGAGCCGGGGTTCATAAAAATTCCTTAAAAGCAGAAATCACAATGCCAAATCTTGAAAGAATAAAATCAAGTGATGGCTCAACGGTCAGGTTTGATGATTTTGATACAGACAATCTTGAAATTAGCGTATCAGCTGCAAGTGGAATTAAAGGAGTAAATAATACAATCAAGAATCTTCGTATAAATTGCACCGGAGCTACTCACATAAATCTGAAAAGGAGTTCTATCACTAATGCTGATATTAATACATCCGGAGTAAGTTCAATAGAATTGACAATGGAAGGTGGAAAATTAACGGGTAGTGCGAGCGGCGCCGGTTCTATAACTTATTATGGCAATGTTGAAGAACAGAGTCTTCGTACTTCCGGAGCTGTCTCGGTTAGGAAAAGATAATAACAGATTGATTTTATTTGTCAGACCTCAAAATTTTTTACCATACCGGAACTCTATCCCTGTCAGTAAAATTTTTCTATTTCCAGTTGGCAAATACGAAATCCATAATTGGGGTGTGATCGCATTATTCTTGTCAAACGGATATTGGACACCAGGCACAAAATTAAACATCGGTAAACATTTCCGCCTTTCAGTATCCGGAGGGCTCACTAGCAGTGTGAATTCTGCTCCAAGTTTACCGCGCCATTTTTCTCCATCTGTCAAGTAAAAATAGCCGCCATTTAGACCAAACGGTAATCCTTTTTCAGGTATAATAAGAAGCGTAGTCTGTAATCCGTTATTTTCACCAAAACCATAACTGTATCCAATTCCCAGTATAATATGTCCGCTGAGCGTAAAAGAAAAGTTGAGTTGATTTTTATCTGATCCGGGAGCAGCATTCAGGATGGAGGACAACGCTATCATAAAAATGGTGGGAAAAATTTTCAAGAACGGCTTTCCTAATTTAAGACGATTATTTTTCACAAAATAAATAAAATGCTGTTTAATCCTTGAATATTTCATTTTTCATTCTTATTTATCTATTTTATTTTCAGCCAACACCATGAGTACCGTTCTCAATAAGATCTCTATGAAATAAGAAAAGAGTCAAGAACGCTTTTTGAATTCTAATCTGCTGATTCTGACTTAATTCAGAGATGAGTCCCCTGTAGATTGTATCATGCTTTGAATTTTCTCCACAACCGAAAATAAGTAATACTAAAAAAATCACGTATAGTTTTTTCATTGGATGTTTCCTGGTTGTGTCATGAACTCTATTGCAAGAAAGGGATAACGTTCAAGCGTATGCGACGTTTTCGCCGGAGCGACAGCGGAGGCGAAAATGTGTCGAAGCCCGAGCGACCAACAGGAGCGAAGCGCATATGCTCTGTTATCTGCCGTTGCGGGCATTCTTAAATCAAAATAATTCCGCTGGCTCATTTCCATCCCAATTACATTCTTTACACTTTCTAATAAATTCTTTAATTTTCATTATGCATTTGCATTTAACCTTTTTATTCTTATATTTTCCCACAATCATTTCTACGCCTGATTCAACATCTACTCCATAAGGTTTTACTTTTATTATAGCCTCAATAATATTTTCTGGCGTTAATCCACCTGCTAAAATTATTACTTTATCTATATTTCTAATAAGTTCAGCACTTAAATTCCAATTATGAACGATTCCTGTTCCTCCTTCCCAACTTCCTTTTCGCTTCGAATCCAACAATAAAGCATCAACATCCTTGGAATAAATTTGCGCTATTTTAAAAATATCCTCATATTCAGATTCAAAATCTATCGAAACTGTTTTAACTATCATTAGTCCTTTTTTTCTTCTTATCGGTTCTAATTTACATATTAGTTGTTGTAATTTACTAATTCCAATTCTTCCCTGGAATTGGACCGTATCAAATTCAACTTTATCGAGGATTTTTCTTAGAATATGAGGTTCAGTAATATCTGTCAGCATCCAGCAAGAAATCTCATTTGGCAGGAATCTAATTATATATTGAAATTGTAAAATCTTGCTTTCAATATCAGAATTTTTCCATATATGAAATCCAAGAGCATCAGCACCTAATTGTGCAGATTCATAAGCAACATCAAGATATTTCATATTACATATTTTTATTTTAATATCAGTATTTTTTTTATTCCAAAATCGTTTCATGGCATTAATCATTCTTATCATATAGAGGGTAAATTATTTCTATGACAATAAATTTTTCCTTTTGTTTATTGATTATTCTATGGAATTCATTGGCACTAATAATTATAGCATCTCCGGGCTGAATCTTTACAAAAATTATCATTCGTTCCTAATTCAGCATAACCACTAATAACATTAAAAACTGTTTCTGATTTACGATGATAGTGTTTAATTGTAATTATACAGGGTTCTATTTCTAAGATTTTAAATCGATTTTTTTAGTCTTCATTTCAATAGAATTTTCACCTGCCAAAATTTTAATCATCCCATATTTTCTTTTAATTTGTTCTGAGTTTGTTATCGGTCTTATCTTCACTTATTTATGTTTAATAGATAAGCATAGACTTTCCCTATACCTTCTGAGTAGTTAGGATTATAAGTTTGAGGTTGTGCATATACAACATCTAAATTTTCCTCAATAGCTAATATACAACAACCCAAAGATTGGGGTTTAGTTCCTAAAGGAGAGATAACGAAATGTGTATCTTTGCGTTTATTATGGTTTATAATAGAATTTATTATATTATAAGTTTCCCATGGGTCATCAGTAGAACTATAGTTTATATCTTTAATGCCATTTTGAAGTTTATCAATGATATCTTTATTAGCATATAAAACTCTATCAACCATTATTGAAGGGAATCCAATTACAGGGTAAACATCAACAAAACCTCCATTTTCATAAATCTTTTTTGCTAATCCACCCTCAAATCATAAAATAGGTATCCATACATGTTTTTTCCCACCAGAATAAGAACCCACAAAACCCGGTAGATGAGATACGTCTTCTGGGTCTTTACTTAACCAGTGTGGATAGTTAATCGCTTTTGTATAGACTATAAAAACTTTACGCTTTTGAATCCAATTTTCACACAGAAATTTTATGATTGGAAAAAATATTTTTTTTGGAGTTGTAGATATATCAAAAAAGATATCCATTGTTTGGTTTTTTATAATATTTTGTATCTTTTCTACTATATCTTCAGATTTTGAAAGAGTTCCGTTAATAAATGACTTTACGCTTGTATCTAAAAGACTTGTTAGTTTTACTAGATTTTCCCCTTGAAGTTTATTACATTGTTCTTTATAGAAACTTTTATCATCTTCAATTTTCATTATATAAAATTCAAATTTATTAAGTTGAGAATGCGTTTTTATTAAATCTATAGCTCCCATGGATCTATTTTCAAAACTCACAGAACCAATAAATACAGATTTATTTAAAATATTTGGTGTAACTTCTTTAAATGTAGAACTTTTTATGAAGAATTTAGTCATAGTTTTTCTTTGTCTACTCAGAATAATTTCAATTGTCTAATATCTACTTCCCCTAAAAATTCATTTATTAGTCGTTTCTTAGTCTTATCCCATTCATTTTCGTTGTTAGAAATTATTTTATTAAGGTCATTATTATTAAGATTTATATATGAGCCCACTATAAAAACCATTAAAATGGTTAAAATGGGCTTATTGAGTTCTGCTACCCACAACTGCAGTTGTGGGCTAACTCACTATGTCTCATAGGATTAGCCCACAGTTTTAACTGTGGTTAAAATGTAAAAAGAACCTAATTTTAACCCCTTCAGGGGTTTTTAGAGTGGGCTCATATATGTATCTTCAGGATATACTGAAAGATTAAAGAATGGGCATAATATTTTATTGAAAATGAATCTCAAATTCTTTTGATCTTTTAAATCAATTTTTTTAAGTAAAGAATAATCAACTGCTTCATCTATAAGACCTTTTGCAGATGATTTTTGATACTCAGTTGTTTCGATTTGAAAAGATGTAATTAACCATGCAGGTATTAAATTATGCATCTCCTTAAATAAAACACCTAATCTATATAAAATTTGTTGTACTTTAGAGCCTGATGAAGATTTTTCTGTACCTATTTCATTAAATATGTCTTCTGTAACAATTTTAACACCTATGTTTTGCTTCTCTTTTGTAAGATGCTTCTTTCCATCTTCAAAACTTCCCATTCCTAACTCAAATATTTTTTTACAAAGCCTGAGATAATTGAGTGCAATAGGGTATGATATTTTTACTAATGTTTCATAGCCATAATATCGTTTTCCCCTCTTATTATAGATATTAGCCACAGTAAAGGAATAGACATCTATTGCTTCTTTTTTCCATCCTTTTTCAGTTTTATTATTCTCTATAAATTTTTTTATTTCTTCTTTTTCTTCTATTTTGTTTTTTCTGAGTGCTTTAATTAATAAAATTATAGAAACTATTTGATCAAATAAATTATCTGGAAAATTTTTAAAAAGGTCTTCATAGATTTTTTTTATATTATCAAAGGTATATTTTTTTTCTATTTCCTGTTTTAATCTATTAAAAATATCTTCTAACTGAGAAATGTCTTTTCGTTGAGAAGCATGAGAAAACCATTCATGAAATTTTTTAGTTTGCAAATATTTATAATTTTTTAGTCGTTTTTTTGTAATATCAACTATAAATTTTTCATACGCTTTAACCCCACCTCTCTCAAAAAATACATTTTCTAAATCTATAATATCATATTCTCTTTCTCTTTCTATTTTAGTTTCACTACCAAAAATTTTTAACTCTTTAATACCATATCTTCTTGTACCTATCTTATACTCAATTAATGAATTAGGTGTTCTTGCTGTAATTTTTATAGCCGTATTTATAATCCTCGGTAACAGTGAATTATCAGTTAACATTCCAAGTTCTTGATATTCATCAAATAATATAAATAATCTGATATCTTTATCTAACACCTTTGTATCCCTAAGAGCTTCAATAAAATCTATCGGCAGTCTACCTGGTTCTATTTGATAATTTGGAAGATCATCTTGTTTGATTTTTTGCATTGATACAATTTGATGATATGTATTTATTTTTTCAATCAGTTCTCGTTGAAAATCGGAAAGCTTATTATACTTTTTATAATCACCAAATAACTCTTTTGGAAAATATCCAGATCCATATATTCCCCCAATAGCATTTATAATTTTATCTTCTGCACCATAAATCCCCATAGCTTTTGCCCAATCTTTACCATCGTTGGTGGTGCAATAAACTAATAAACGTAATATTTCCTCAAAAATTACTAAATTTAAATAATTCCCATATAAACTTGACCAGTCTTCACTTGAGATACCTCGCCCACTGAATTGTGTATATGGGCCTAATGAAACTGTATAATATATCCCAGCAAATTTTTCTGGTAATTTTTTCCCGAAAGTATTTTTATAAAAATCAAAAAGTAGTTTGTTATTAAATATATATGATTGATTTTTATAGTGAAAAAACCGGAGAAACATTGTTTTGCCAAAACCCTGTGCACCTAAAATAAAGTGATTCATCGGTTGACCTATTTTAAATGTTCCTTCTCGGAAGACCTCAGGAGAGAAAAACTGAAAAAATTCTTGTGGGTTTTTAACTTGTTCACTAATATAAGTATAATAAAATGGGTTCATTATTTTCATTTTTGCTCCTTACCACCTGTAGAATGGAAAATATATTTTGGTACTCTCGGAAAGAGTGCTTTCCAATTACTATTTTCTGCCCACATTATAGGTAATGTATTATTAGGACAATTGTGGTCCAACACCAAAGTAAGTTGATTTTCTTTAAATCCATATTTAATATCTTCTTGCCATTGTTTCACATCTGGATGCTCTTTTAATTGGAAAAAATATTTATCACATAATTTTCTAATTTCACTTTTATCAGGATCAAAAAGTATTATACTATCTTCTGCAAAACATTTTGCTTTAGAAGTTAAGAGAAGACCATAAATTATATTTATTTTATTTGCATTTTGTTCACTAGTTATTAATAATTTATTAAGAGAATCTTCACAAATTATATACGAGAATAAAAAAACAAATTCAAAAGAATAATGGGTTAATATTCGAGTAATGTCATTTTTAACTGTTGCTCCGGACCCACTAAAATCTGTCAAAAGTATAAGATACTTTCTTTGTTCATAATCTTTATTTTTCTTTTCTAATTCAGCAGTATATTGAATTTTTGCTTTTTCCATAATAGCTATAATATTGTCTCTATCTAAATTATTTAAATGCTCACATGATTTTATTTGTTTAATTCCATTGTCAATTTTTTCGATCTCTTTTATTGGTTGTATAAATTCATCAATGCAATTTAAGTAACTTTTTGAACCTCCTACTTTATCTTCTCGACCTGAAATCTGATTTAACCTAAAAAATTCTGCTACTTTTACATCTTCCTCCAACGGAACAAATAAGAATTCTTCTAAAGATTCATTTATTTGCCATCCATACTGGGAGATAAATTTTCTATAAACATACCTTTGAAGGTATTCTAATTCATGTTGTGTTATAAATAATATACGAGAAGATAATTTAAAAGCAGTAAATTTATCTTTATCTGATAAGAAATTGTTAATCCAATTTTCAAGAATTATTTGAAATCGCACTGGAGGATCAAATTGCATATATGTTGAGAACTTATATCTTGAAAGTGTTGTAATATAATCAAATAGATGATAAGGACTCAATTCCCAAGGGTTTGAGCTTTCGTGTGGAATATTTATTACACTATTGGCATTATTATGTTTATCTTTATTATATTCGTTTTCCCATTGATCGATCAAATTATCCAAATTATCTATCTCCATAATTATTTGCCTCTCCATATAATTGGGTTAAGTAGTCATTAATAAAAAAGTGCATGACTCTTTTTCCTATATTTTACTCATTTTTTGCCCGCAATGAGCAGATAACATAAGTATAAACGCAATATTTCGTTTATCATTCCAATTTGGGTCAATATACTCATTGCGTTTATTTCCTATTTAGGTGAAAATCCATTTGATTTCAAAAGAATTTCATGTTGTTTTAATTGTTTACTTCTCATCATTTGAAATCACGGTATTTGGTAAAATATAACTAAACTGATTGTAATATTCTACATTTATAAATGTAACTGTTTTTAATCCACATATCATTACTTCGGATAATATAAAAAGGATTATTTGGTAATCAACATTCTTTGTGTCCTGTATATTAAAAGTGTTCTTATTCATAAGAAAGAGATTTTTAAATTCTGTATCTTATTATTTCTAATTTAAGAACAAGGATTAACCCTGCCTACCGAAACGACAGTGCAGGCAGGGATTTTAGATTTTAGATGTTATCCATTCTCCCTCATGCTCACTTACTCACTTTCCCACTTACTCACTTGACTTTTAGCATATTATCTTTGTGGTTAATAATTCTTGCTACATAACCCCACGTTTTGCGCAGCTCGATTTTATCATAATTTTAGCTCTGAATTATTAAATTTATAAAAGGTAATGTTATGGAAACTAAAGACAGAATTGAAACTATCTCTCTGGTTCCTCTCGGGCAGATTGACCAGCAGTTTTTTGAAAAATTGGGGCTTCATCTTGAGGAAATTTTCTCTGCAAATGTTCAAATATCAAATCCTCTACCTGTACCAAAAGTTGCATACAATTCTATCCGAAATCAACACAACTCCACTTCAATATTAAAATATTTGCTGACTCAGTTAACAGATTATGACCGACTACTTGCAATAGCGGATGTTGATTTATTTGCCTATGGATTGAACTTTGTCTTCGGTGAAGCTGATGTTCTTCATAAAATGGCTATTATTTCGCTAACACGATTACGACAGGAGTTCTATGGTTTGCCATTATTATTCTTGTTCCTGGGAGGAGGCAAACTAATCAGAGCATCTTTTTCCATCAGAAGCATCGCTACACGACAACTCATCTCTTTCAACTTCCCGTCTGGTTTGAACCATTGTAATTGACGACAAACCTCTTGAGACATCCTATTACGGGATAGTTCCATCTCTGTAATCCGGCGAATAATTTCCATCTCATCTACAGTAAAATCACGACCACAATATCGATATGCTTTATTAATCTCCATTTTTTTACGAAGAATCATTCCATAAATCTGAATCCCATGATAAAAACTTACCTAAATCCTCTGGTGCATTTCCTCCATTCGCCGCACAATGTTTCAGGTAGCTCCGCAAATATTTTTCGGGATTTATACCATTTTTACGAGCTGTCTGTAAAACGGTAAACATCATAGCGCTAAATTCGGCGCTCCACACTGAACCACTTCCATAATAATTCTTTCTGCCTAATATCGGATTCCGCAAACAGCGCTCTGCTTCATTACTCCGTAGGAGTTCCTTCGGAATTATCCATAGGGATATGAGGATGATCTACAAAAAGAGTCAGACCTTCCCAATGATTCTCAAGACTTATTAATACTTTTTTCCCGGCAGGATGAAGATTGTCTTCTGATAACTCTTGATCTCTAACTTCCTCCATCTTATTTATAGCCACACGTAATTGCTCGTCCGACTTGATATAATCTTCACTATCCTGACTGTAACTTAGACGCTCTTTGTTGATTTTATATAATTCCCCAATACGATCAATCCATTTAAATGACCAATTTTCCAATTCTTTCCAACTCTTCATCACATTAAAAAAATCTCGACGTACATGACTCCAGCAAAAGGCTAGAAGTAATCCGTTGGAATGTTCCCTTGCCAATTTCTTATAGGCGCTGTATCTATCTACACTGAGTATTATTCCTTCGCCTTGCCCAACATATTCTACGGGAACCGAAGATGATCTGGATGGGTCTATAACATAAACAACGGCGTTTGATGTGGAAAATACCCATATCCACCATTGGTAACTGTCTTTACCGGCTATCTCCTCAAAAACATACCAACGGCTCTCATCTATGTGCAAATGAGAAACCTGGCGAACCGACTCAACAATCCTATCGTATAAAGGCGTCATCATCATTTGTATCTTTTGCAACCCGCCGGTAACTGTTCCCGGGGATATCTCTAATCCCTGCAATGATAATTTTTGGATAATTCGGCTCAAAGGTAATTGGAAAAGGTATTTCAAAATTAACAACTTTGTCCAAAATCCCACACTGAATAGACCCTTCGGTATCAATTTATCCGGAACCGGAGCGGTAATAATAGAAGGCGTTTGGGGACAATCACAACATCTTGCATATCGCTTCCGTTTGTGACGCTTACGATAAACATTTACCTCCCATTCTATCTCTTCCGATTCTTCGGTTATTGTAAGTTCTCTGAAAGGCTTTCCGCAAACAGGACATTTTTTATCTTCATCCGATAAAGCGTGTTCAACTATCTCTACATCTAAATTGTCATAACTCTTACGACCATGACCCGGTGAGCCTTTACGCCGACCTCGCTTTTTTGACTCTTGTTTATTACCGTTATTGTTACCCGCATAGCAATCTATGCCTGATCGCTTTTCACGTTTCTTCCCAAAAAGTTGACTCTCTCTATATTTTAATTTTGCCTGAAGCTCTTTGATCTTCTCTTTTAGCGCTTCTTCTCTACCTATGCGATCCTCGAAACGACTCCGCCAGTATTGTACGTCTGAATTTAACGTGTTAATCCTGATCTTTAATTCTTGATATTCTTTGCGGATATTACATCTTTCTGTACACACATCTTAATATGACAAATTCTATTCCCCGTGTCCAGCTTTTTTTGACTGGTTTACCAAATATTTACGGACGAAAAGAAATAACTTCTTAAATAATATTAGGATAGAGTGAAAATATCAGGTAAAAAACATTGAAATATACCAAAAAGTAGCTAAATTTGAGTGATATTCGATATACATTATACTTAAAAAGGTCAGGATTACCACAGATGCGTAAAAGATTCGAGATTCAATTAGAACTTGGTTCAACGCCGATTGAAGCGATCAGGCTTCCTGCCCGGAGCAGGGATGAGTTGCCACCGGTGATGCGTGCTTTAAAATACATTTACACTACTCCAGCAATACACAGAGAAGTTTTTCAGGTTCTTGAGCAACACATTAAAATATTCAAGATGGGATGTCTTGGGATGAGTTTGTGGGAGATACTGGTATTAGGTGTTGTGCGATTAA
>Ga0307431_1001008_pt1 | contig 16890 bp, 15 predicted proteins | sample SalMarWE160170MG_FD_202155 | JGI IMG/M metagenome (GOLD analysis project Ga0307431, IMG submission 202155) | Salt marsh sediment microbial communities from the Plum Island Ecosystem LTER, Massachusetts, United States - WE1603-170 | ecosystem: Environmental > Aquatic > Marine > Intertidal zone >...
CAAACAAACATTGTCTATTTTCAGCGCAAACGGTCACGTAATAATAACCTGGTAACGAATAATCATATTTTTTTAATCTGACAGATTTGCGTCGTGGCAGTTGACGACGCATCGTATTGTTTGACATTTGGTTCATTAAAAATTAAACCATTCATTCAATCCCTAAGGCGGGACAAAATTATCTTTTTGTTCCTCGCAAGGCCAAACCGAGAGCCGTAGTGTATCCTAAAGATTCTTCGTAAGGCATTTTCGGCACCTCTCTCAAAGGTTCCGGTAAAATATTTATCCAAGGATTTCCAAGTTCAACCGGAATTTTAAGTTCAGAATAAAGAAAATCGGTAAATCCTTTGAGGTTAGCCCCGCCGCCGCAAAGAATTACCTTTTCTATTTTTCCATCCTTAAATAAAGAACTCATTTTACTTATATGGGTCTGATAATAAATAATATATTTCTTTGCCTGGCCGACTAAATCAACTAAAACAGATTTTGCCGCCTCAAATATCTTTTCATTTTCTTCTCCAAGCTCTTTGTTTATTTTTAATCCATATTCTATTTTTAACTTCTCTGCCCTGATTAAATCTATTTTTAAGGTCTCGGCAATCGCTTCTGTGATATTAAAAGAAGAAATGGGTATAGAGCAAGTAAAACGAATAGAATATCCGGCAAAAAAAATAAGACTGGTCATACTTTTCCCGAAGTCAATCATAAGAACGGGGAAAGGACTGATTTTGTTTTTTATCACGGCTCTGGCAATGGCTTGCGACTCAACTTCAAACGCTTGAACAACAAGACCGCTTTTCTTTAAGCAAGAAAGGTATGAATCCACTACTTTTCTCGGAACGGCAACGACTAAAATATTTAAAGATTCCGAATTTTCGTAGTGCCCGGGAATTATTTCAAAATCAAAATAGACGTCTTTGGCAGACATAGGAATATAATTCTCCGCCTCAAAAGGAACAGCTTCCCTTAATTCTTCTTCGCTCATTTTCGGCATTTTAATTACCTGAAAAAAGGCTTTATTCTCAGGTAAAGAAACGACAACATTCTTACTTTTCAGTTTTTCTCCCTTAATTTTATCTAATCCTTTCTTAATTATTTCAACGAAAGTTTCCTCATTTTTTATTTCCCCTCCCTCAATCACCCCTGGTTTCACAGGTATTTCTCCCCAAGAAGCCAAGGTTAATCCAGCTGAAGATTTTGAGGATGAAGAAAAAGGCGTTTTTAACGGGGTAAAAAATTTTCCTTTCTTCCTGAATCTTACAACCTTTAAAGAAAAGTCGGAAATATCAAGCCCAAAAGATTCTGATTCTATGGTTAGAAAATTTAACATAATAAAACAAATTTCTGCTGTAAGCAAATTTCTATTATAAGTTATTATAGCATCATACCTGATTAAAATCTAAATCAACACTATAAATTGACCTAATTAACCTAATTTCTAAATAATGACCCAAGCCCCAAATCTCAAAATTTCTTTCAATTAGGCTATTACTTAACCTGATTAAGCAACGCCCGAATAATTCTTTTGGAAAATTGAGATTTAGAATTTGTTTAGGGCTATAACCCGATGGGCTCACCCATATAGGATTAATTAGGTCAATTAGAAATTTATCGCTATTGTTCTATCTCTTCCCATCTTAGGATATTATAATTATATTCGGCGTAAGGAGTAAAAGGAGGAGGGCTATAAATTAATTTTTGGTCAACATAATTCTCCCGCTTTAAATAACCTGAAACCACGGAACTTCCCGAAGTCCATTTGGTCCCTACTCGCCCATTGCTAATTATCGCCCCGGTTATTTCTAAATTATTTTTTATATCATCCCAATAAAGATTCATTCCGAAGTGTCCCTTCTGGGCGATAAAAATTCCTTTAAGTTCCATATCATCCGGAGCGTCAGGCGCGATTAAAATATTTTTTTCTCCAATTAGGGCTAAACCATCAGAATCGTCCGCAACAGTATATTCTATAACTCCCGGCAAAATGACATTAGTGTCTTTGTTAGAATGAATTAAATCAGCCGAAGCGACGGTAATTTTCCCTTTAACTTTTCCTTCCGCCCAAAGATTATCCTCAACGAAAATGACCGGACAAGAAGAAGCAGGAGAAAGATTTTCGTAAAGATATTCGTTTCTGATTCTAAAATAATCATAATGCCAGCCATCTTCTAAACTATAAGCCCGATCTGAAAAAAGTTGAGTAATAATCCAAACCTCAATCGCGCCGTCGTTCTTGAAAATAAGATGGTATCCTTTGCCTCGGGGATTAATGTCGGTAGAAGGGGGCAAATAAGTAGAATTTATCTGAGCTTGAGTTTTTATATTGTTTAAATCAATGGTAATCCCGTCAAAATCAAAAGAAGTAACCGGGAAATCAAAAAGGTCGGGATTAGAATTTCCGGTAGTGGTAAAAACTCCCGGACAAAAACACTTTGAACTTTCAACCCAGCAACCAGAGTCGGTCGGACAAGGACTACAGCCAAAAGAATCGGTGCAAACCCATTTTCCGTCAGGGCTTGCCGATGTTGCCAAGGATTGGTTTTCGCCATCCATCCGAATCCCGCCGTTTGAATGATATAAGCCCCTTATCTCTCTATCGGAGCCTGCCCAAACATTATCATTTAAGAGATAAGCGTATTTTGCCACCGAATTTCTGGCGTACAAAATGCCTACTTTTCTTTTTATGTTTGGGAATTCATTAGTCCAGCCGGTAGAAACAATATCTCTGCTGATTGTTTCCCCGCAACTTGTTGTCTCGCTTATTTCCAGAGAAAAAGTTCCTATTGAAATTCCTTCCGGGCCGAAATATTCTCTTGTCAAATCACAGGAATCTTCAATCCCGTGGTTAAGGCACCAGCGATAATAATTGATGCCTGCTTCAGAAATTTCAAAAGATTCATTCCAGGATATTTTTTTATTTGTTTCTCTAAGCTGCAACAAAATAAATCCCAAAAGAGAACTTAATAAAATAATAAATATAAAACCAAAAGCTAAAACTAAAATTACTATAACTCCTTTATTTTTCATATTAATATTTTTCTTTTAAATTTCTCAATTGAACATAAGATTCAAGCTCAAAATCATGAGGAGCGCGGTTAAGTTCAACGTTAATTACCAGGAAAATCTTCATTAATTTAGTGTCAGACAATCTTGCCGGCATCTCCATTATCTTATTCCCTTGTTCGTCAAAATACTCAAAAATAGGAGGAACATTGCGGACATAAGAACTCAAAATAGAAACTTTTTCCTGGTCTGAAAGATATTCAACCGGAGTAGAAGTAGGGTTTATTATTCCCTTTTTAAGCTTATTTTCCTCTCCAGAAATTTCTTCCTCCCAAAATAATTTAAGTTTTACTTTCATTGAATGATTTTGTTCTATCCAATCGCAATTAGGGTCTACTTGGTTAGCGGCGTCAGCTAAAAAATTAACCGAACCGTCCGCCGCCTGGCTCGTAACGTCAAAATTGGCGGTTCCTTGCCAATCATCGGAACAATCCGAACAATTAGTTTTACAAACAATCCCCAATTTCTGGCCATCAGCGAAAATGTCGGCGTATTCTTTGTTATTCCAGCCAAAATCTCCTTCCACCGATACTTCTACCTTCGCTGATATTAAATTTCCGGTTAGAAAATTAGAAAAATCAATACTACAACTTCCTCCCTTGCTAAAAGTAACGCATTCTTTGGTCTGGTTTCCTGAATTCGTTGACCCTAAAAAATATCTTACTTTCTCTATTTCTCCATCTTTATCAATGTCGCTGTAAAATATAAATTCTTTATCTCCCGCTTTTTCAATTGGATAAGAGCCATCGCCGCCAGTTCTTGCTTCTCTTATTTCTTTAACCATTGTTTCTACCCCTCTTCTCGCCTCTCCTGTTGCCCGGGATTGCTCATAGGCGTAATTATGAGTTCGGAAAAGAGTTACAATGCTTTGAGAAACAATTCCCATAATCAAGCCAAAAATAACAATAACAACCAAGGTCTCAACAAGAGTAAATCCTTCTTTCGTTTTGACATTTAAACAATTTAACATTTGTTAAAAATTAACCTAATTGACCTAATTTCTAAATAATGACCCAAGTTCCAAATCCCAAAATTTCTTTAAATTCTTTTGTTTGGAATTTATTGAATTGGGATTTGATTGGTCGTTAGTTATTGCGCCCGCTTTGCGGGCACCCGGGAATTTGTTTAGGGCTATAGCCCGATGGGCTCGCCCATTTAGGGTCAATTAGAATAATTAGGTTAATTAGAAATTTATTGTTAGCAAGAGGGACAATCCCTCTCCTATTCCCTATTGACCTATTCAACCCTTTGTAATGATATTATTTTGCTCTCATCGCCGAGAACAGAAACTGTTCCGCTATAAGAATTGTAACCGCCTGCCTGAACATCAATAGTGTAATTATCTGGTTCCAAGGGGATAAAATATGTCTGGCCTTTTTCATTAGTATTCTGGGTCTTGTCGTAGCTTAAATCCGAATTATACAACCTAACACCAGCTCCAAATACCGGCTCTCCGGTATCTATGTTTTTAATAGTGACAAGAAAAGAATTCTGAGATTCCAAATAGAGGGCTACCGGCAAAGAAGTGTCGGGAGAAAGACCAATAGGCTGGGGAGAAGGGATAGTAACCGTTAAATCCAAGCCGGTTGACGGGTCTATTGAAAAAGTATAGTTGTCCCACTCAATATCAAGAATATCAATATGGCCGTCAGAACCAGAAATATGGTCCTGAGAATATTTGCAGACCGGAGTTCCGCTCGCGTCAGCGCCAATAATCTTTTCTCCCCGCAAGTGAAAAGTAGCATTGCCTATTGGAGTGGCGTCAGTAGTCTTCCATGAAAGCTGCCAATCATAAAGAACAGGCGTGGCGTTCTCGTCGATGGTGGAAAAAATACCCTTGAGCTCTAATTGAGAATAAGTATTAATGTCCAATCCCGAAAGGTCTACGGGAGAAGAACCAAAACCGGCCGAATTATCCGGCAAATCAGCGTCGGGAATTAAAATCCAGCTTGCCCCGTCAAAATATAAAATATGGTAAAGGATTTGAGTTTCCTGGGGCTCGGAATCGTCAAATGAAAATTCATCCCAGATTAACAAGTTTGTAGGAACGGTTGAAATTGATATTAAAAAACCAGAATTCTCATAACCGCTTGCTGTACCGGCTAAATCAACTTCTCCGCTTCCGACCGTTAAATCAACTAATTCTAAAACCTTGCTTTCATCTAAAAAAGAATCTGAAAAATAACCGCTTCCCCAAGGAGATAAAGTATCTACGGGAAAAGAGCTTACCTTATCAATAGAAAAACTTGATTTAGTAAGTTGATTCTCTAAAACATTGAGATGAGGTTTCTCGGGAGTGGTAATTTCGTCCGTTCCATACGTTCTTTCGCCGCTATGCCCGGATTTAGAAACAACTATTTTGTATGTCCCGACCGGCAAAGAGAAAAAATATTCACCGCTATCCGGAACTGCTGTTTTTATATTTTCGCCAGTCAAAGAATTTTTTACCTCAATTAAAGGAGAGGCAACCATTGCTCCATACGCGTCAAAAACTGAAACTAAAAGAACACCGCCTGTCTCGCCGCATTCTTGAGCTAATGTTTGAGGCGAAATATCGGAAATAAGATTTACTTCTCCTGACAATATCCCCGACCAAGAAATTTTAATTCCCACTTTTTTATAATCATTCGGGCAATCATCTTCAGGCCCCGCTATCCCATCCCTAAAATCCACAACATAATCTATTCTTCTGGTAATCGTATAATCTATATTGTTGACAACGGTGGTAGTAGAGGAATCTAAAACGCCGTCGGGAAATCCTCCTTTTATCCCTATTGACTGATAAGGCAAGTTTCTAATTCTCTCCAGTTCCCCATTGGCAACGGCAGTAGCGATAACTTTATTCTTGTTTTGGCCAACTACTTTTAAGGTAAGCTGATAAGCATAAAAAAACCCTAAAAAAACAATCAAAAGCAAAGAAGCGCCGATTAAAATCTGAATCAAACTAATTCCTCTTTCTTTTTTTCCAGGGATAAAAAAATATTTCATTTTTTAATACTTAAAAATCAACGAAAGGAGAGCAGTCCCTTTAATATCCAATATCTAATATCTAATATCTAATATCTAATTAAAATCCCTGCATCATACCGTAAATCGGCTGAATTATAGAAATGGCAAAAAAACCTACCGCCGCTCCGATAATCAGCATTAAAATGGGCTCTATTATTGACGATAAGTTTTCCGTAATATTGGAAACTTCTTCTTCGTAAAAATCGGCTAATTTTTTTAAAATAGTCGCGGTCTCGCCAGTTTCCTCTCCTACTTTAATCATCTGAATAACCAAAATTGGATAAATATCTTTACGCCGCTCCAAGGTTTCGGATAATTTATTCCCTTTTTTTAATTCTTCCGCCGCCTTTACCAACGCTTCTTGATAATAAACATTGCTTAATGTTCCAGAAGTAACCTCTAACGCCTTTACAATCGGCACGCCAGCCGCAATGAGCGAACTTAATGTCCTAACCGTACTGGCGGAATTGGTCTTCCTGACAATCGGAGATAAAATAGGCATCTTCAGAAGGAAACTGTCCTTTATTAATTTTCCTGTTTTTGTCTTTATGGCCATTTTAGCCAAAACCAAAAAGACAAAAATGCCTCCGATAAGGACATACCAAAATTCTGCCATAAAACTACCCGAGTTCAAAATAAATTTAGTTGTGACGGGAAGTTCCATTTTTAAATCGGAAAAAACTTTGGCTAATTTAGGGACAACCATAATCATCATCAAAATGCCGATGCCAAACATTGCCGATACAATAACCACCGGATACATCATCGCTCCTTTTACTTTTGACCTTAATTGATGGTCTTTTTCCATCTGGTTAGTCAAAACTTCCAATACCTCCTCTAAAGTGCCTGCCTCTTCCCCGACTTTTATCATACTTACAAAAAGCTCGCTAAAAACATCGGGATATTTCCCGAGCGATTTGGAGAAATTTTTTCCCCTAATGATCTCTTCTCTTATGCTTAAAATAGTTCTTTTAAATTTCTTGTTTTTAGTTTGGGCGGACAAAATCTTTAGTGAACGCGGCAAAGAAACCCCGGCTCCAACCATAACCTGAAGATTTCTGGTAAACATTATTTTTTCAGTCAAAGAAACCCGGGAAAGAAAAGGGATGGAAAAAGTAAATTTTTTCTTCTTTCGGCCTTTTTCTTTGGAAATAGCTGAAATTAAAACATATCCTTCTTCCCGAAGGATTCTGGCGAGTTGACGCTTATCTTCAGCTTCCAGAAGACCAGAGCGCGTTTCTCCCTTTAAAGTTTTAGCAGCATAAGAATATGTAGGCACAACAAAAACTTATAACTTATAACTTATAACTTGGAACTTGGAACTTGGAACTTGGAACTTGGAACTTGGAACTTGGATTAGGGTTATAGGTTACAGGTTGGAACTTATAACTTATAACTTGGAACTTGGAACTTGGATTAGGGTTATAGGTTACAGGTTGGAACTTGGAACTTGGAACTTGGATTAGGGTTATAGGTTATAAGTTATAAGTTATAGGTTACAGGTTATAGGTTATAGGTTACAGGTTGGAACTTAGAACTTATAACTTGGAACTTGGAACTTGGAACTTGGAACTTGGATTAGGGTTATAGGTTACAGGTTATAGGTTATAGGTTACAGGTTATAGGTTACAGGTTACAGGTTACAGGTTACAGGTTATAAGTTATAAGTTATAGGTTACAGGTTACAGGTTACAGGTTATAGGTTACAGGTTACAGGTTATATTTTGTCACTCGCTTATCACTCTCAGTACTTCTTCAACGCTTGTTATTCCTTGAGCCGCTTTGATAAAACCGTCCTCAACCATCGTTCTCATTCCTTCTTTTTGGGCTTGCCCTTGAATTTGACCGGTACTTGCCCCCTTAACGATTAACTCTTTTATACTTTCCGTCACGTTTAAGACCTCAAAAATCCCGATTCTTCTACTATAGCCGTCGGGAAAATCTTTTGACGGTTTGGGCCGATAAAATACAATATTTTTAAAGGTAGATTTAGGACTTACCACCTTTTTTTCTTTCAGGACTTTAAGCACTTGTTTTAAATCGCAATACTTTGCTAAATTTTTCATATCGGAAGCCGCTAAAATATATTTCTCTTTCTCGGAACAAAGACGGCGTACCAATCTTTGGGCAATGATTACTCTAACCGTTGAAGCGATTAAAAACGCTTCCGATTTCATATCAATCAATCGCGGGATAGCTCCGGCTGCATTAGTCGTATGTAAAGTAGAAAGCACTAAGTGGCCGGTTAAAGCGGCGTTGATAGCTAATCTTGCGGTTTCACTGTCTCTTATTTCACCGACCATAATAATATCAGGGTCTTGCCTGACCAAAGACCTCAACCCCGAAGAAAAAGTTAAGCCGATTTTGGAATTAACCTGAGTTTGATTGACCCTCGGCATACGATATTCAATCGGGTCTTCAACGGTAGAGATATTTACCTCTGGCGTATTCAAAATTTCCATTATTGTATAAAGGGTAGTTGTTTTACCGGAACCGGTAGGACCGGTGACAAGAATCATCCCAATCGGCTTTTTTAAATTATATTGGACTTTTTCCAACTCTTCCCCCCTTAATCCAATCTCTTCTAATGTAAGCGCCTTGGCGCTTTCCGCCAAAAGACGCATCACGATTTTCTCTCCGTTAAAAACCGGCAAGATTGAAACTCTAATTGAATATTTATATTCTTCTGTTTCAACTTTAAAACGTCCGTCCTGAGGAAGACGATGCTCGTCTAATTTTAAATTAGCAAGAACTTTAATCCTGGCCACTATTCCCGATTCCGCTATTTTAGGCAAAACCATCGCATCGTGTAAAATCCCGTCTATTCTATAACGGACTATCACCTCTTTTTCCGTCGGCTCAATATGAATATCAGACGCTCTTTGCAAAATCGCATGCCTCATTAAAGTATCTACAATCCTGATTACCGGCAACTGTTCCGCCACCTTTTTCAGGTCTTCTTTTCCTGCGGCAGCAACTTCTTCTTTGACTGGCTTTATAACCCCTGCTTCTTTTTTTATAATATCGCCGAATTCCGCTTTGAGGGTTTTTTGATATTGCCTTAAAATATTTTTAATACTTTTCGGAGTGGTTAATCTCGGAAGAATTTTTAAATTAGCTTTCTTTTTAATAAACTCTACGGTCTTTAAGTCCTCGGGGTCAAGCATAGCCACTTCCAGTTTCGTTCCTCCTTTTCTAAAAGCGACAATATTATGGCTTCTGGCAAGCGGTTCGGGAATTATCTTTAAAATGTCGGGAGGAATAATTTCTTTCTCCAAGCTTACAAAAGGAATACCCAAAATATAGGCCTCTAATTTAATAAGGTCCTCTTCTTTCACTAAACCTTCTGAAATCAAAACATCGCCAACTTTTTGTTTAGTTTTTTCCGCTTTTTTAAAAGCGCTATGAAACTGGGCGTCAGTAACTAAATTGGCGTCCAGAATAAAATCTTTTAATCTTTTAGGATCTACAAGCATAAGTTAAAAAATATGAATTATGAATTATGAATTATGAATTATGAATAAAAAGACACCTTAAAAAGAGAAGTGAACTAATATTCATATAATTCTTAATTCTTAATTCTTAATTTTGTTACTCTCCCAGGGCTTTCTTTATTTTACCCATAACTTCTTCTATCGTATATTCGGTTTTTACTAAATAGGAGGTTGCTCCCAATTCAATTACCTTGTTTATGTTTTCTATATTGTCAAGATTCGTCAAAACAATAACCGGAATATCTTTAGTTTCCCCGTCTTCTTTCAACGCTTTTAAAACCTCAAGTCCGTTCACTTTCGGCAAAATAATATCAAGTAAAATCAAATCCGGCTTTTCCGATTTAGACAACCTCAAACCTATTTCCCCGTCAAGAGCGCTAACTATTTTGCAGTTATTTTTTTCTAAAATATCTCCAAACGTCTTTTGGAGAGAAGATTCGTCTTCAATAAATAAAATTTTTTTCACACTTTGACTCGTCCTTCGCTACGCTCAGTCCTCGCTCAGTGCAAGTATTTTGTATAACTTGTAGAGTTGAAGTGTCCTGAGCTTGTCAAAGGATGGATTATATTTTAGGGAGTAGGATTCGAACCAGAATCAATTTAACGAAGTGAATTTTATTCAGATTCAAGGCGCGAGGAGTGAAGTGTATCCGCAGGATACATAAACGACGAGCAACGAAGAAGATGGATAAAATTCACTTCGCCCGAAGGGAAGCGAAAGAATAGGTCAATTTCTTCGTCACTCCTCCTCAAAGTATTAGTTCCTAATACTCTTCGTCGTCGTTCCTCGAACTTAACCTATTCTTTCTCTTCTAAATTGACTCTGGTTCGTATCCTGCTCCCTTTTATTTAATTGGCAAGGTGAAATAAAAGGCAGTTCCTTTGTTCTCTTTTGATTCAAACCAAATTTTTCCTCCAAATTTCTCAATAATTGCTTTACAGATATATAATCCCAAACCGTTTCCCCGGGTCTTTTTTTTAAGAGCGTTCTCGGCCCGAAAAAATTTTGTAAAAATATATTTCCTCCCCGTCTCAGGAATGCCGATACCATTGTCTTTTATCTTAAAAATTATTTCTTTCTCTCTTTCTCTTTTGATTTCTATGTCAACTTTTCCCCCGCCTCCGGTATAATGAACAGCATTGTCTATAAGGTTTTCCATCACAAGCTTAACTAAAGAAGGGTCTATAAAAATTTTGGGAAGGTTTTCCTGAAAACGGAAAGTAAGTTTAATCTTTGACGCTTCGGTAAAAACCTTAAACCTTGAAATCAAATTTTTTGCCAGTTCTTCTAAAAAAATCTCTTTCTTAAGAACAGGAAAATTTCCCTGCTCAACTTTGGAAACGACAAGCAAGTTGTCAATTAGCTCAACCATTCGGGCAATATTTCCTTTTATATTGTCAAAATATTCTTCCTCTTTACTTTTTGACAATTCAATCTCTCCTGAGGATAAAAGTTCAAATGCCCATTTTATATTGGTCAAGGGAGAACGCATCTGGTGGGACACTATATTTATAAAGTCGGATTTCATTTTAGAAACCTCGGCTAATTTCTCAAATCCATCCGTTACCGTATAAGCGATTATAAATAAAATCGCGGTAACGGAAAGAACAAGAAAAGCGACCACCTCGGGGTCGGTGAAATAATGGGTTCCAATCATATAAAGGACAACAGCGCTTGTAATAATAATTATCCCCATTGCTAAAAAAAGAAATTGGGGACACTGCCAAATAGAAAGACCGTAGCGCCGGCATCGGGAAACGATATTTAATTGAGCGACAATTTTTTTAAGCATTTTTAATTATTATAACTTTTAACCTTTTTATAATAAAGTGATTGTTAGTTAGGATTGATGTTGGTGATGTTGGGATAAGACCCCAATATTGATTAATTGAGATTGAAAATTGGAAATTCAATTTATTGTTGCATTATACCATAAATTGACTGTAATAGTATATTTTGCTAATATTAAAATACGGGGTATATAATATATGTGCTTCTTGCCTTATTAGAAATAACGGAGAATAGTGTAACGGCAGCACGAGTCCTTTGGGAGGATTTATTCCGGGTTCGAATCCCGGTTCTCCGAAAGTGTTTACGCTGAGACCACCCTTCGCGAACAAAAGTTCGCTCAGGATAAACTCAAGTTCACCCTGAGGCAAAGCTGAAGGGACCGAAAATGAGTTTACACTGAGGAACGAAGCACTGAGGAACGAAGAGACGAAGCGCGGGTGTCGTATAGTGGCTATTATATCTGCTTTCCAAGCAGAGGATGTGGGTCCGACTCCCATCACCCGCTCCATATTATAATGTGGGTCCGCCCAGTCATTCGACTGGGCGCCCGGTCGGATGACCGGGCGACTCCCATCACCCGCTTTAAAACTTTTAATTTTATGGCTAAAAAACTTAAAAAAATTATTTTTCCGGGAACAACCTTATTAACTTCTTTGTATCTCTCAACCATTTTTACCGTCGGCTTAACCGTCGGTTACTTAGGAACAAATTTATTTTATAAAAAGTTTATAAAAACAGGTAAAGTAAAACTAATAATTTTGCCCTTTGGAAAATGGAAATTTCATCTCCATCATTGGATTTCTGGCAGTATAATAATTCTTGTTATCTATACTACCGGTCTTGTCCAATCTCCTCTTTACTTAGGAACCCTGGGCGGCATAATTTTTCACGATTTTTACACTGACAAAGATTGGTATAAAGTTATTTACAAAAAAGGCGGCAAGAATGACAACAAAAATATAAACCCCGTTAGAGATTCTGAAGACAATAAGAAACAATAAGAATAACGCATCTCTAACAGGGTAAATTAAAAACGCGTAAGCCAAATAAAAAATACACGGGTCCAACCCGTGTATTTTTATACATTAAACACCATAAGGGATGTATTCCACAATTAACGGGCGTATTCCACAATCCTGTTTTCCCGAATCAATGTTATTTTTATTTCGCCAGGATATTTTAAATCTTCCTGGATTTTTTTAGCGATATCCCGGGCCAATCTTTTTGCTGCTAAATCGTCAATTTCCTCGGGAGTAACAAAGACCCTAATTTCTCTGCCGGCCTGAATAGCGTATGCTTTATTTACGCCGGGGAAAGACAAAGCTATGCTTTCAAGTTCTCCCAATCTTTTGAGGTAATTTTCCAGCGTATCTCTTCTCGCTCCCGGCCTGCCCCCAGAAATTTGGTCAGCCACTTTGACAATAACCGCCTCAATGCTCTCGGCGGGATATTCTTCATGGTGAGATTTCATCGCGTCAATAACTTTTTGGTCCACGCCAAATTTTTCTAAAATTCTAATTCCTATATCAACATGGGAACCTTGAATTTGATAATCAACCGCTTTGCCAATATCGTGAAGCAATCCTGCCTCCTGGGCAATCTTTACGGAAGCGCCTAATTCCGAAGCCAAAGAAGCGGCTAAATGAGAAACTTCAATGGAGTGAAGTAAAACATTTTGGCCATAACTGCTTCTAAAACGCAATCTCCCCAAAAGTTGAACAATTCTTGGGTCAAGATTAATTATTCCGGTATCATAAGTCGCTTTTTCTCCAGCTTCTTTTATTTGAGAAATTATTTCTGACTCTGCCTTCTCAACCATTTCTTCAATCCTGGCTGGTTGGATTCTTCCGTCCTGAATTAATTTTTCCAAAGCGGTTTTGGCAATTTGTCTTCGTACCGGGTCAAAACCGGAAATGACAACCGCCTCCGGGGTCTCGTCTACTATCACCTCTACTCCGGTTAATTTTTCCAAGGTTTTAATGTTTCTTCCCTCCTTGCCAATAATTCTTCCCTTAATATCGTCCGAAGGAAGACCAACCGTAGTAGTGGTAATTTCTTGAACTTGAGGAAGGGCGCATTTTTGGATAGCTAAAGATAAGAGCTCTTTTGCTTTTTTTTCATATTTCTCCCGTCCTCCGGCTTCCAGTTTCTCCATTTTCACTAAAATATCCTTATTGTATTCTCTTTCTAAATTCTCCAGCAATTCTTTCCTCGCTTTTTCCCGGGGCAAATCGGCAATTTTCTCCAATTTCTTCAAAGCCTCCTGTCTTAAATTTTCCAAATCCGCCTTTATCTCTTTAAGCTTCTCCACTTTTTGGCGAAACTCGCTTTCTCTTTTTTCTAAATCAGAAAGCCGATTTCCCAGAATATTTTCTCGGCGTAAAATCGTTTTCTCCGCGTTAAAAATTTCCCGACGCTGACCACTTATATCTCTTTTTGTCTTTTCAATCGCCTCGCCCGCTTTTTCTTTAGCCTTTAATGTTATTTCATCAGCATTTTTCTTTACCTGGGAAATTCTTTTTTGAAGCGTTATTTCTATTGTGTCTGATTGTTTCCTGGCAATTGACTGACGGGCATAATAACCTAAGACCGAACCTATCGCCAAAGCAAACAGACCCGTTGCAAGCAGAATAAATAAATTCATAGTTTTGATTAAGAACTTGGCTGTTCATAAATTGGATATTGGATTTTAGATATTAGCATCGGATATTGAGCATATCTAAAATTTATTATCTGTTCTCTATTTTACTTTAACCAAAATTCCAAGATTAAATGTTTAATAATACGATACAACTATATAGTAGCAAATATTCTCGAAAAAAGCAACTCATTGCGGCACGGTTGATAGAGACAGGTCCTTAAAAATAATAGGGACAGATCCCTGTCCCTATTCCGAAATTGAAAGCGCGTTAAAGAGTGTGGGATTCTAAAAAGGAGCAACCTCTTTCCATTTAGGCAAGGGGATTTTGACGCTTATTGGATGAGTAAGAGAACAGGTATATGTTCCGTCGCTAACCTGAAGTTCAATTGATTTAGAGCCAAGGGAAACAAATTGCACGGTTGGCGAAGAAGAAGCGCTGGTTCCATCAAGATAATTAGCGTCGGGTATAGTCCAAAGCCAACTGGAACAAGCAAAACCGTAACAAGTGGATTGGTCTTGAAAATTTATCGGTTCTCCCACATGAATTTTTTCCGGGGACCAGGTAAAATCTGTAGACGGATAATGATGGTCTTCTGTAATGAAGGAAGAAGACGCCTTAACCCAGCCGGAATCGTTTCCGCTGGAATCATAAGCTTTAACCTGCCAGTGATAAGTAGTATTGTAAGCCAATTGATCAGAACCTGGAGAAGGCCTTACTTCCACATATCTTTCTTGGGCAGAAGAAGTGGTATGCCCTGAATCAAACACCAAAGAAGAAGAAATGTCAGAGGAAGTACCGATTTGAAGTTCGTAAGCGGTTTGATTTGACCCGTCCTCCGGGTCGGAAAAAGTCCATTGGAAATGATGGGAGGGATTATTGCCGCAATAAACGCTGGCATAAGCGTGGTCCTGAAGGTCGGAAACAGTAGGAAGAACGTTAAGAGAAGCAACAATTTTGTAATCTACGGTTCCGCAAGTTCCCTGATTTAAGCAACTAAAACTAACCCAGCCGATAACCGCTTTTTTATCAGCGTCACCGTTTGTTTCATTCCCCCCCCAAGACCATCCTCTAAACTGATAAGGAGAGCCGCTTATATCTAACCAAGCCCCGTATTCTTGAGAACTGGCTCCGCTGGTCAATCCCTGCAATTTTATCCATCCGTTCCAGCCGCCGAGGGTCTGGCCTCCCGGCTCTATCGCCCGATAAGCCCTTGCCCAGCCGGAAAATTCTTTTGTCGCCGTATCCAATTTTGCTTGGCAGGGCGAAGCGGGACAACCCGAAAGGTCTGTTTCGTTAAAATCAATCCAGCCGATGTTTTCCGACCAAGCATAACCGGAAAGAACGCCAGTGGCAGAATCTATATCAACACCGTAACCAATACTGCCGCCACCCGATGTATTATTAAAACTAATCCAGCCGATGTTTTCCGACCAAGCATAACCGGAAACATTATCCCCCGACCCGGCTTTGGTCAAAATACCAAAACAAGCCAAAAAAGAAACAACAAAAACTAAAATAATAACTTTGGATATTTTATTCATATTATTTTCTTTAATAATCTAAAAAGTTTAAGCGTCTCGGGAAGTTTTGCATAAAAACTGTCAGCAAATTTCTCACCATAAACATGAACTGCTTCGTTTCGCCAATCAGTCATTTTTAGCCAAACATCATCATAATTAATAAGTCCCTGACGATAAGCCTCCTTAAAACATTCCTTGGGAGAAACGCATTTAATTCCTTTTTCTTCTTCTAAAAAAGCTTTAATAAGTTTCCAAGATAAATCAAAAGTAAATTCAAATCGTTTAATGGCCGAATCGCGAATAATATCATTCTTTTCTTTCTCAAGAATCTCCTCTAAACGTTCAACTGCCTTTTGATATTGTTTTTTTAAGACATCTAATTTTGTCATTGGGAATTTAATTAGAGTTTAATGGCTCAAAATCCTGTTTGGCCACTTTGTAAAAATCCTTATCAACATTTTTGAAATCAATAACATCTATATGGTAAAGAATAGGCAAATTAGAAATTTCTTCTTTTACCTGAGACATAACTTCCAAAGAAATCGGCTTTGGACCTTCAATGCCTATGTCAATGTCAGACCTTTCGTCATTTTTGCCGTTCACCCTTGAGCCAAAAAAGAAAATCTTAAAATATTTAAGGTCTAAATATTTACCGACAATCTCTAAAATCTCTTTTTTTAATTTCTCTGCTGGATAGAATTTAAGATCCATAAAAATAGAATTGACACCGTTTTTATCATTAACTTGGATAATTTACTCATATTAAAATTATTATCGCAAAACAAAAATCGTTTCAGCCAATATCTCTTGTTTATTGAAAGAATTAGCTTTACCCATAACGGAAATTAGGTCTCCCTCCTTTAAATCCTCTATTTCTATTTCTTGCCCTTTTTCCAGGATTTTCGTCTTTAAACCAAGCGTTATCCTGTATTCTTTATTATCCGGGTCGTCAAATTTTATGACCATTTTTTCTTCTAGCGAAAACATCTTGCCTTCCAAGACAATAACTCCATCTTCTACGCTTTTAACCATTCCTCCAACTTGGACTAATTCGGTTTCCGTTATTAACTCTTTTTCTAAGGGGCTTTCCCCTAAACCAGCTGATTGGTTTCGCGAAGCAACTATTTCCATTTTTAATCCGGCCATTTCTTTTTCAAGTTTTTGAGAGCGCTGAAAATCATAATAAAGATAACCAACTATTAAACAGATAATGATGGCCAAAACGCTCAATTGAATTGTTTTGTTCTTTAAGTTAGCCATATTATTCAGTATGGACAATAAATCCTCCGGATATATAGGTCTGATTGCCGTCAACAATCAAATCATAGACTATATCTTCTGGATTTTTGCCTTTTACTAATTCAATACTA
>Ga0307431_1001011_pt1 | contig 16869 bp, 17 predicted proteins | sample SalMarWE160170MG_FD_202155 | JGI IMG/M metagenome (GOLD analysis project Ga0307431, IMG submission 202155) | Salt marsh sediment microbial communities from the Plum Island Ecosystem LTER, Massachusetts, United States - WE1603-170 | ecosystem: Environmental > Aquatic > Marine > Intertidal zone >...
AACTATAGGTAACTCCATCCATGCACCCCATTGCATGGAATGGATTGCCATTGATTAATAGTTGTTCATGCTAAAACGCAAAACTCCAGTAAATTATATATTTTTTATACATTTTTAGTACAAAGATTTATATTTATCTGATGCATTGTAAGTAATGGGGATAAAAGATATGAACAAAAAATTGAATGTATCTCTAATTGTACTTATGTTGTTTCTAATTAATTTTGCAATAGTTGGTGCTTATGAAGACAATTCTGTTGTCAACGAGAGTAAAACTCTTGGAATACTTAACCATAATGGGGAATATAGTGTTCAATGGCAACACAATTATGGACCCGGTTGGCAAGGTGGACGATACGAGGGGCCACAACCTATTGGTGATTGTGATAGCGATGGCAAGAATGAATTGCTTATAGGTGGGCGAGATTCGACATTAGCTGTTATGGAATGGAACAGTCAAAAACAAATCTATGAAGAAACACATTCTCTCCATAGTCCATTTTATTATTTTCTCCTTCTAAATCAAATGTTAAATTCAGAAGCCCGTGATCCGCCAAATGCTGGGGGGTTTGCCATCGGTGATTTAACAGGTGATGGAAAAAATGAGATTGCAGCAACATGGTACACAACTGTTTACAAGTGGATTGCAGGGCAATATAGAATTATCGGATTTAATCCATGGATTTTTCAGAATGGAGGTGGAAATGCTGACTGCTACATTGGTGATTGTGACAACGACGGACAAAACGAGTTAATCATGAGTGGTGGTCCAACTTGGCATGGGAATGAAGAGATTCCGGAAATTGTAATTTTTAAATGGAATGGCTGGAGACTTGCAAAGGTAGCAGAGTGGGATGATCCAGGGGTATCTAGCTATGTTTATATGGCTGGTTTGGGTGACGTAGATGAAGATGGTGAAAATGAGATAGTTTGTTGTTCAGCAGGAAAGGTGATAGTTCTGAACTGGAACAAAGAGACTGAAGAGTTTGAATCCACCATAATTGAAAAGACACAAACTTATGATAGTTATCCTTTTTCCAGTGTCTGCAAAGATAGCGATAATGATGGGAAAGATGAGATTCATATTGGAAACAACTGCGGATGGAATTCTCCTGACATTGGAAAACTCACGATTTTTGAATGGAATGGAACTGGATATGAAAAAAAATTTGAGAAAGAGTGGCCAGGTGAAGAGGGAGTCATTGAAGCTCTTGATGTTGGAGATGTCGATGGTGATGGAATACCAGAAGTTTGTGTAGGGACTAACATAGTACATATTTTACAGTGGAATGGAACAACCTATATCGAGGAAGCCCTTCTTGATCAAACACATGGATTTTTAGCAGTTTTGAATATTGGAGATTGTGACAATGATGGAAAAAATGAAATCAACGTTGCACCTGTATTTGTAAGGGAGGGAGATGATTACATCACTTGGGTATTCAAATATGGGTGGGATGGCAGTTAGGGTAAATCAATAAAATTCCCGTTTTTATTACAAAGCTTTATATTTGTAACCTCCATTATAATCAATAGGAGTTAAAAATATGAATAAAATATTACCAATATTCGTAGTAGGAGTTTTGATCATAAGTGGACTTGGGGCTGTTGCTTTGCATAATGCACATGAAGAGATGATAATTAAAAAAACAGATTCTTTCATGTTATCTACACCTGCCGTGTCTGAATATGAGGAATACGTTTCTGTGGAACTGACCGAGGCTACCTCTCTTATAATGGAGCCAGGAGAGCCAGTTTTACCAAAGATTACAAAAGTATATGTTCTTCCTTTCACTTCAACTGTTAAAGATGTATCTGTTAAGTTTTCTGAAATAAAAGAGCAGGTTCTTTCAAAGGAGATTAGGCCTGCTTCTGAACCAATTGTCGATGGAGAAAATGCAGTTAGAACGGAGGTGAAATCAAGTGAGATATATTCAAGTTCTGAGGTATATCCTAAATCATCATATACTTATAGAACCAGTACAGGGTTAGATGGCAAAGAACATGTTGTATTTCTAACAGTTCAATGCTATCCAGTGAGATATTCGCCTGCTCGAAACATATTATATTATAGCGATGTTATTGATATAAAGATCACATATGAACAACCGTCAAAACCAATTACATTTCCAGATGAATATGATCTTCTTATTATAGCACCATCTGAATTTGAACAGACACTTCGACCGTTAGTTGATCATAAAAACGATAACAATTTAAAAACGATACTTGTTACTTTAGACGAAATCTATGCAGAACACACCGAGGGACGAGATGATCAAGAAAACATTAAACTTTACATTAAAGATGCAATTGAAGAGATGGGGATAACTTATGTCCTTCTAGTGGGCGGTATGAAAGGCCAGAAAAATGAATGGTATCTTCCCATTAGATATGGCCATTCACCTAGCGAGGATGCATATATTAGCGATTTATATTATTCAGATATTTATAAGGAAAATGGAACAGCTTTTGAAGATTGGGATTCCAATGGCAATAATCATTTTGCCGAATATGGGATGTTTAGTAAAGATATAATCGATGGATCTCCAGATGTATATGTTGGCAGACTTGCATGCAGATCACTTGACCAAGTTTCAACTATGGTAAACAAAATTATCAATTATGAGAAAAATCCAGCTGATGATTCATGGTTTAAAAAGATGCTACTTATAGGCGGAGATACATACCCTGAATCGCCTGAAGGATTCGAGGCAGAAATCGATACAAATCTTTCAGCAAGTCACATGAATGAGTTTGAAATTGTTAGATTATGGGCATCTCTTGGTACACTCACTGGTCAAGAAGATGTTGAACAAGCAATCAACAGTGGTGCCGGTTTTATTCATATGGCTGGTCATGCAAACCCTGCTAGTTTGGTAACATTTCCTCCATATGATGCAGAAAAGGAAAATAAGATTGTTATTCTTGCAATGTATAATTTATTTGATCCATTCCACGTAAACCCTAAACTGAACAATGATGAACAACTTCCAGTGATTGTCGTAGGTGGATGCCATAACAGTCAATTCAATGTATCCCTTTCGAATATGATAAGAGACATAAAAGAGTATGGTTTTAAAGGATATTTCTTTGACACCCCATACAAATTTTATTATATGGATTGGATACCAAAATGCTGGAGTTGGTGGCTGACAAATAAAGAAGATGGAGGGGCCATTGCGACAATGGGAAATACAGGTTTAGGAATGGGGTTGTGGGGTTTTGATTACACTACAGGTCTTGATGGCTGGTTATTCCCACGATATTTCTATCATTATGGGCAACTTGGAGAAGAACATGTCGGGATGGCACACAGCTCTGCGATTACAGATTATGTAAATGAATTTGATATCAACAATGATGGCGAAGATAGACAGATGATACAACAATGGGCTTTACTTGGCGATCCAAGCCTTGTGCCTGGCGGATACCACAGTTGATTAATTACAGGCAAATATTGGCAAAAACTGTTTATGACAAATAATCTCAACGTATCCAAAATAAATATAACATCATAATAATATAAACAAAAGATTTAAAAACAACGGAAGCATTGTTGTTTTGGGGTTGTAGAGTCATTAAGGAGAGTAACTAATTTTTATCTCATCCTCACCACCTATTCTCTTCCACAGGCTTTACAATCTCCAATTTATAAAATGTAGTGTCAAACTGTTTATAAGATTTTTTATTTTTTTCCTTTTTTGTGAATGGATTTTTGATGTTTCAGTAAAATCAAAAAAACATCTACTTTTTTAAGGGGGTCACTATTACCCAACCCGTGTGGAAACGGAGAGATGCACGAGATAAACTCATACACATTATACCAATGCATATACTGTTCTTAATAGGAGGAATAAATTTCAATAAGTTTCAATAGAATAGAACAGAAACAATCAATAAATTAGGAGATATTTTTTTGTCAGATGCCGGTGTCCAGGATTTACAAAAATTTGGCCAAAATATAGAGAATGGGCAAAAGAAAAATTCAGATAAAAAGGTAAAGGCAAGACGTCATAAATCAAAAAAACTAATTGAACCTGTTAAAAAACTTAAGAAAATTTGTTATGGTGCAATCACAAAGCTGTCAAAAATTATCATTGCTGGTGCTCAGCAGACGAGCAAGCAGTTGCACAGCATCATTAGACAAATACGTCAATGGCAGCAGATAAAATCAACATATTTGCAGGTGCGGCAAAGACAATGTGTACAGTATCCATGTTATAAACTTGTTGAAACACGGAAGCAATATAGGAATAAAACCATTGTAATTAGAAAACGCGTACCTGTCAAGCTCAATGATAGAAGCCAACAGACTATCTTTAGATTGTCATCTGCTCTCTTCGAAAACTACGACTCGGAAAACAAAGAAACAACCGGCAAACATCTAAAAAAATCTATTTGGGATGTGCCTGTGAAACTTGAAGAAGGAAAAGAGAAATGGAAAATATTTGACTTTTGGAGAAACTGGTAAAAGTAACTGATTTTGTTGATGGCTGTTTTTGATATAAAAACATATTTCCAATTCCCATTTGCACATGGTGAATCATTAAAACGGCCAAGAGACATCATTTTATTTACAAAATTTAAATAATTTCGTAAATATTATAAATGGCTTTTACATACCATATATAACTACGTTGATTTCTTTGAGGGGGGACATAGCAAGGATACTTGGTTGAGAGAATGGGAAATATGCGGGAAGAATGGTGTGAGGAAAGATGGGATATTAAAAATTTTTCCCCTCTTCCCACATTTCTGAAATAATATGTATTATAGTATAAATATTTTAAGATTATTATATACAAATTGCCCCAGGGTAACTTAATCCAAATCAGGGTTACTATGATGGCGTGAAATTTGATATAAATCCTGATATATCTCTGGTCTCATATCTCTAATCACAGGGCGGTTTGCCCGTGCAGTTTTAATCTGTTTAAGATCTATTTCACAGGTTGTAATGCTTTCTTTAAAATATGGGGCTTTTGTCAGTAAATTACCAAATGGGTCGTATGCCTGTGAACCACCCCAAAATACGAGGTCCTCCTGAGTTCCAACAATATTTGTATATATCATAAATGTTGTATTTTCTATAGCACGTGCAGGCAGTAGCGGTTCAAAGTATTTTCTAGTAATTGATGGTGAGGCAGAAAGGCAAATTATGATATCTGCACCTTGAAGAGAATATGCTCTACATAGCTCTGGAAAAAATAGGTCATAGCATATTATTATCCCTATTTTACCAAACTTTGTATTAAATATCTTTAGATCTTCGCCACCATCGAAAAATAATTTTTCTTCAAATGGTCCAAAATTGGGGAAAAACCATTTGGAATATACGTCCACTTTTCCATCAGGGTGAATGAGAATTGCTGAGTTGTGAATAAGTCCTTCAACATTATCGTTTTTCAAAGGCATTCCAAAAATGATGTGGCAATTCTTGTCTTTTGCAATTTTTTTCATGTAACTTATAGACGGTCCATTTATAGATTCAGCAAGATCTCTTATTTCATCCTTACATCGATAGCCAGTAAGGGTCATTTCGCCAAAGATGTAAATATCTGCATTTGCCTTCGATATGTATTTTTCCATGGCTTGTAGATTTGCCTTTTTATCTGCTATTTTTGGCCTCATCGATATTAAAGCTGCCTTCATTTCAATACCCACAACGTGTATCACTAAAGATTATTATAATGTTTGTTGAACCGTTTAAAGTTGAGAATTTTTGGCAAAAATATGGTTAAGAATTATTTCTCTAACTTTATTGATATCTGAATCTAAATAAATGGCTCCGATTAATGCTTCTAGCGCATTAGCAAGGTTTGTGGGGTTCATGTTACCTTTCTGTATTTCTTCACCTCTACCCAACAGTAGGAATTTCCCTAGATTTAACTCTTTGGCCACATCTGCCAAAAATTTGTTGTTTATAACCAATGCTCGTCAGCGGGTAAGCTCTCCTTCAGAAAAATATTTATTGCTTTGATATAATTGTTCAGCTGCAATAAAACCCAGGACACTGTCGCCCAGAAACTCTAGACGTTCATTATATTCAAGAGGAATTTTAGCCTCAAAAGCATATGTTTTATGCGTTAGCGCATTCTTTAGTAATTTCTTATCGTTGAACTTGTAGTCTATTTTCTTCTCAAGTGGTTCCAATTTTCTTTCTTTCATAACAGTTGCCAAGTATTGCCTTCATTCCTTTTATATGTCGCTATTTAATCGATATATGCTCTAATATTTTGTCTCCAATGAGCGGATCGTCAAGAGAGTTGATAAAATGCTCTTTGTTTCTATATGGTCGATTTGCTAAGATTCGTATGGCTCTTTTTTTGCCGATGCCCGGTAACGCCTCGATTGTTTCCCGTTGGGCATTGTTTATGTAAAGGGGAAATGGTACTGCTGTTATGGATCTATAACCATGACCTGTGACTTTTACATTTGGAGTAGTGTGCAATAGGTGGACGCCAGGTATTCCAACAAGCAAAGGATAGCTACCCATCTGCCTGCCAAACGTCAGTTTTCCTTTATATATCTCTGTGAGAACATCTTTTAAAACAGTACCTTCGGGCAGCATATTTTTAAGCAAAGGAGATTCTATATTTTCACTGACCTTCTTTTTGAATCGCTTGAATTCACGTTTGTGCTTGGATATTATTTTGTTACCTGTCTTAAACATTCTAGTACCTGGAATGGGTATAATCTGACGTAAATTGATACGTCTGAGTAGCATTCCATCATCCAAAATTTTCTTTAGAAAGTTGTAATCTAAGTCATATGTATCTTTCGTTTCGCCCTCTAGTCCATATACAAAGTTAAGCCCTGGCAACAGTTCAGGCATCCCATTATATCCAATAGTGGAGCCAACATCATTAAGAAGTTTTATAGCACGATACGCCTCTTCAACAGATGCCTTTAGATTATTTTTTTTGATAACAACTGGATCAACGCTTTCAATACCAAAGGCAGCTACATCACCTGATGTATGATATTTGACAATAGTTTTGGCGATGCGTCTGCATTCATTTGGATATCTAGCCAATATGCCTGGATTAGCATTGTCAATATGAAGTGTTTTTAAATTCGGGGCAACATTTCTAATGCCTTTGAATAATTTCTCCAAAGCATCTGGATCGGGTTGCGGAAATTCACTTTCGTCTGCATGCTTTGACATATAAGAAAAGATGCAAGGTTGATTACCAAGACGAAAATGTCTGACTCCATTTGTATACAATGCTTGAATCTCTGCAAGAATGTCTTTAATAGGGCGAAAATCAGGAGGGCCTTTGCTTGGCTCACTGCAGAATGAACATCCACCAACAATGCTGCGAGGGCATCCTCTGTATGTTTCGATTTCTGTTATTAAACGGTTGGGATAAAAAGGATGCTGTTTTACGATACTGGCGCCTTTTACTGAAAAACCTCCAATATCGCTGGCATGTTTGCGGAGTTGTGAGGAATCTATATTTTCAACATCATGTCTATTGTTCAAAATTTCAGGAACAACAGTTTCACAATCGCCTTTCACTATTAAATCAAAGACTGCCTCAACAAAATGTGTTTCTCTTATTTTTTTGCCACCAGAAATGCCAAAACCATAACGAGCAGCTGGGCCACAAAGTATTTTTAACGGCTGAGGAATGTCACTTAGAAGTGATACAAGTTCGCCAGGGCTGACTGGAAAACCAGAGAGGTATCTTCCAGGTACAGACATTCCGGCAATGACAATAACCATGTCAGATTTTGATAGCACTGAAAGCAGGGTTATATCATTTCTTAATTGATCAATAGTTAAATAAAAAATCCGTGCGGATTTATCAAAGTTCCAGATGGCTCCAGCAACATATCTAGGATATGGACTAATGTAGGGTGGCACGCCAAGGCACGTTGGTTCATCTACATATCCATCAAGTATTGATACTTTAAGCATAGTACTGTCAGTAAAAATCTATTTGGGCTATATCTATTTTTTTGAACTTGATGCCAAATTTGATTATTCAAACAACTTTCGATAACATATGCCAAAGATGGTTGGTAATGGTTGTACAACAATTCCTTAATAAGCAAACCTACAAACGTAGGTATTGAGGAATGATGGAAAATGATGATTGTAGGACAAATATCAAACCCCAAAGAGGCAGAGGAAATAGAATTCATTACCAAATCATTTGTTGTTGGAAATCGAGTTAGAGCACTTGCTTTAAAGGCAAGAAGAAAAACCAGTAATGCATGATATTGACCTATCACGTTATTGACTATATTGTGGAGTGAATACAATGGGAATGGTCATAAAACCGTCTGATCGTGTATGTATGTCTATACTTCAACTTGAGTCAGGAAATTACAAGATCTGGATTGATAAGGTTATGGATCGCATAATCAAAAGGATTCCTGAAAGATAATATTAGTACATCCTTGCCGTTCGATTTTGCAGCATAACTATTTTTGAATCATTCTCCAACAATTTGTACAATGATGCTTCTGTCTCTAGGTCTCGTATCTAGTTCCACAAAAACAATTTGTTGCCAAGTACCATGGATTAATTTACCATTTTTAATAGGAAAAGTTGCACTAGGTCCCATAAGACTGGCCTTTACATGTGAACGTCCATTATCATCATGCCATGTTTCGTGATGGTCATAATGAATATTTCTGGGAGCTATTTTTTCTAAGGCTCTTGGAAGATCTTTCATCAGACCAGGTTCATATTCTATTGTTGTAATAGTTCCTGTGGATCCTGGCACGAAAACACAGACAATACCATTTTTTATTTTTGATATTGCAATAACTTTCTGAACATTTGAGGTGATATCAACAATATCTGCTTCTCCGTTAGTTTTTATATTTATCTCATCGCCATATGTGCCCATGTTATCTCCCTTCATTACTGATTAAAGAATTATCTAAAACCGAATTTTTCTCCCTGCAGCATCTCTTTTATATGTACCAAATTCCTCAATGTTTTTTAATGCATTTTCGTCAAATACAGGACCTTCAACACATACTCGCAAACCATTGCCGACACAGCATTGGCTGCACAGCCCTATGCCGCATTTCATATATCTCTCCAAAGAGGCTTGAAAGTGGGTAGTGTCACAAATATCAAACAATTTTTTCATCATGATTTCTGGGCCACATGTCAAGACAGACGTAAATTTTTCTTTGTGTAAAAGTTTTTCAGCAAGATCAGATGCAAAACCATTGTATCCTTTGGATCCATCATCTGTAGCAATATATGTTTTAGCGCCACATTCTCTAAGTCTTTCTTCAAAAAATATTTCCCTGCTGTCTTTTACTCCAATAATGGCTGTGGACAAAACATTCCCTGCTAAAGCTTCCTCGACAGCAGGAGCCAGCGTAGCAACACCTGTACCACCACCGACAAAAAGTATTTTTTCTCCATTTATTTTGAAGCCATTGCCATATGGTCCCCTTATACCAATTTTATCTCCAACACCTAGTTTGAAAAGAGCGTTTGTAGCTTCCCCTACTTTTCTAAATGTTATACCTCTAATCGCTTTGTTGATATGTGAAACACTCATAGGTATTTCATCCACGCCGGGGATCCAAATCATGAAAAATTGACCAGGATTTGTCTCTTTTGAATATTCAAACATAAATGTTTTGATATCTTCGTTTTCTGTTTTAACTTCAATAATTTCTGTTATTTGCGGACTATTCATACGTGCGCTGCTCCAATTAATTCTGATAATGTTTTATAATTGTGATCTTTCATCCAATGTTCCATTTCTTTTCGGACCTTTTTGAATATGTCAATTCCTCTATAATGTATCCCAGTTCCAATTTGTACTGCCGATGCACCAGCCATAATATATTCTAATGCATCTTCCCCCGTCATCACTCCACCAACTCCTATGATTGGAATGTCTACATTCTTTGCTATATCATACACACAACGCACTCCAATGGGTTTTATTGCATTGCCAGAATACCCTCCAGTTTTGTTAGCAAGTACTGGCATTTTCATATCTAAATTAATCTTCATAGCCTTTACGCTGTTGATGGCTACAATCGCATCGGCGTTGCCTTTTTCAGCTGATTTTGCAATTTCCACTATGTCTGTCAGATTTGATGAAAGTTTAACAAAGATCGGTATATTGGACGATTCCTTCACTTTTGAGGTTATTTCTCTCACTAATCCAGAATTCGATCCCACCTCCAAACCATATCCTGTTGCATGTGGACAACTCATGTTTAATTCTAGAGCATTTGCACCATAACTACACATCTTTTCACTTAGCTCTACGAATTCATGGGAATTTGAACCGAAAATGCTGCCGATTACAGGAATATTTAAGTTCTTGAGTTTTTTAATTTCCTCGCCGAATTCATTTATTCCAGGATTGGGTAGACCCATGGCATTTAAAATTCCATGTTCTAACTCTACAAATGTTGGGTTCGGATATCCTTCCTTCGGATCCAATCCTATGGATTTTGTAACAACGGCGCTTGCACCACAATCAAAAACTCTTTTCATACTCTCTGCATCTTCATCCATTATTCCAGATGCTAGTATTGTTGGATTGCTTAGATTCATAGATGCAATTTTTGTAGTGAGATTTACCAAGATGATGCCCCATCTATAAATTAAGAAGCATTATTTATTAGTTGGCTTTTGGATAATTTCAACAGGTGCAACTCGGAAAATACAAGTCAGAAATTTTTAAAAATTCTATTATTCAATGAGCGATTTCATACAATTGCCATTCAAACGCAAAATACATTAAAAAAGATTTCTTATAGGATATGACTCAAATGTATTTGATAACACAATGGTTTGGCATATTCCTCTATGATGAAAACGGTATAAAAAATAAAGTTCTGTTTCCAAAAGATCCAGAGAAAATCGCTGAAAAATTGCTAAAAATAGATGGTAACGAGATACTTCTTGAAGAGAAAAAGTTTTCAAAAGATGTTGATGTAATTGTAAATGAGAAAAGATTGCAAAAAATAGGTACCTATGATCCAGACGATTTATTCTTTAAAAAGACAAAAATTAATCCTGAAGATTTTGATTTTACACAAGATTTAATCCATAATGCATCTGTAATTTTGGCTGAAAAAAAAGTTGGAAAAAAGTTGGAATCAGAAGACCTGCAAATCATTCAAATGGTCAATGCTTTGGACGATCTAATACAAACGTCGAACTTGCTATCAGAACGTTTGGATTGCTGGTCAGTACTTCCGACACCCAAATACAAAATTGAACCATTTGAAAACTTGTTTTCTACTGTCAACGCTGAGATTAAAAGATTGGAGGAGCAAATCGAAAGTGATGTACAACGAATCGCTCCAAATACTGGCAATATAGTAGGATCTCTGATTAGTGCAAGACTAATGTCACTTGCAGGTGGAATGGAAAGACTTGCTACTATGCCTGCGTCTACAATACAGCTATTAGGTGCCGAGAAGGCTCTTTTTAGATTTAAGAAGGAAGGGGGAAAACCTCCTAAACATGGTGTAATCTTCCAGCACCCTTTGATCAATAAGGCTTCAAAGGCGGATAGGGGGAAAATTGCGCGTATACTTGCAGCAAAAATTACAATTGCAACAAAAGCAGATGTATTTACAAAGAGAAATATTTCAGATGATTTGAAATATGACCTGGATAAAAGGATAAGAAATATAAGAAATCTGTAAAGATATAAGTAGTTGTTGTTTATTGTTTATAGAAAATTTGAGTCGGCGTGGTAGGGAGAATTAAAGGAAACATGAGTGATCTTAGAACTGTCCTCAGAGACATTGGGACATTGTTTATAGTTGTGGGGTTTGTGACTCTGATTGCCCTAATTGTTCCGCTTTATTTTGGAGAATACAGACCTAATAGCTCTTTTGATGCAATAGGAGGCATACTTATTACATCCGCCTTATTTTTTGGAGCGGGGCTTCCACTATTTTATGTTTTTAAAAATGCTGAGCCTGCTAACTTTAAAAGTGCAATGATTACTGCTGCGTTAGGATGGTTGTTCATCTCGCTAATTGGCAGTATCCCTTTTTTGCTTATACCATATAATACATCTACAATGGCTCATATGGGTCTTCTATCGGCCTTCTTTGAATCAATGTCTGGATGGACGGGTACTGGCCTTACTATGGTGGAAAACGAAGGTCTTCTTCCACACACATTACAATTCTGGCGTACCCTTATTCAGTGGATTGGTGGGGTAGGTGTAATTGTTCTAACTCTATCCATTCTTGCACGACCTGGGACCGGTTCTTTCGTACTTTATAAAGGCGAAGCACGTGACCAAAAAATACATCCCTCGATAATTTCTACAGTCAGAACGATTTGGTGGATATTCTTACTTTATACCATAATAGGAATTATTTCGCTGGCCATAATTGGAAGTGTAACAAATGACGGTATGAATCTGTGGGAGTCACTTAATCATGCCATGACGGGAATTGCAACAGGCGGTTTTTCAGTCACAGATGATAGCATTGCTGGTTTTGGAATGATCAGCCAAATCACTATCATCGTCCTTATGATATTTGGTAGCATTGCATTTGCTGCTCATTATAATCTTCTTAAAGGTAGAATTAAAAAATTTCTTTCTGACACGCAGTTTAAAGCAATTTTAGTGCTGATAATCTTGGGAGTTGCAGTTTTAACTTTTATTAATCTAGGAATCTATGGGAATGATATTTTTTATTCATTGAGACAGTCCAGCTTCCAATTTATATCTGCAATAACCTGCACTGGATTTGCTTCAGTGGAAAATTTGTCAGAATGGACGGAATCTGCAAAACTGATGCTTTCATTTGCTATGGTTATTGGTGGGGCAGCAGGATCAACAGCAGGAGGAATAAAACTCTTTAGAGCCGTACTGCTGTATAAAGGAGTTGGATGGAGGATAAAACGGGCGATTTCAACTCCCCGAAGAGTCTTTGTTCATAAATTTGGTGGAAAATCCCTGTCAAAAGAGAACGTTATGGATCTAATCAATGAGGCAGCCATTATTTCGTTTATGTGGGTCATCTTATTAGCCGTAGGTGTACTTCTTATTGCTACTTTACGTCCAAGTGAAACTCTTGGAAATGTAATATTTGAGGTGTGCTCTGCTCAGGGAAATGTAGGGCTTTCCACAGGCATAACTCACATTAATATGTCCCCTATTGCAAAAACGATGCTTATTTTCAACATGTGGATTGGGCGATTAGAAATTATACCTATAGTCGTTCTTATAAAATCTATGGTTGGCATTAGAAGAAATATAGTATAAAGGGATGGGTGCTATTTATTACCCTCTTCTTTGATTAATTCAAATTGTTCATCCTGTAATTTTTTAATATAAAATTCAAGTTGCTGTATTGCATTTAGAAGTTTGTATATCTCCTTATCCTCTGGTGTTGCTGGAGCAGTTGAGTTTGGATGGTCTTCTTTCTTTTTATGAAATTCTGTTTGAGAGTATTCCTGTTGTAAAATATCGCGAGCGGTTTTGAGAGCTTTAATTTTCCCACCAAGTTCACCAAGATCATTCATAGTTTCCTTCCTCCAATTTTTGTAATTTACCATCGATGTAATCTTCTTTTTATCATAAATACTTTTACTCTATAAACATGCCCTTCAGGCCAGTTTCTTCTTCAATCTTGCGCTCAATATTCACATGTGTTTTGAGTATTACGATCTCATTTGTGATTTCTACCTTTCCCTCTATGAGATGACCACCTATAACACTCTTTTTCTCATCGCCAAGCACAGCATGCAGATGAAGTTCGTAGTCGTCATTGTGTTGGCATATGTTACCAGTCAATGATAGGAGCTCATGAGGATCATCAAATTTTTCTGGAGTGTAATTATTTTTCTCCTTGAAGTAGCCCAATCGAAATTTTTTTAGTTGTCCAAGTCCAGAAAGTACTACGGCAGTTTTGACATTGTGCAGTTCACATGCTTCTTTTAGCTTTTTGTGCAAATCTTCATCTGGAAAAAACCGTATGAAAATTATGTTATCCTTTTCCCTGCTCTGCATATTCTTCCCTCAATTCACAATTTTGTAAATATAGTCAAGACATATAAAGATGAATGTGAATTGGGGTTTTGTATGTCTAAGGAAGCAGATATGAAAAAGATCACAACATCCATAGAAAATTGTAGAAAATGCAACTTGTGGAAAACCCGAAAAAACTGCGTCGTTGGCGGCGGTTCTCTAAAGTCAGAAATACTATTTATTGGTGAAGCACCTGGGTATAATGAAGATATGCAGGGACGTCCCTTTGTGGGAAAAGCTGGAAAAATATTGGATGAGCTGTTACTATCAATAGGATTACAAAGAAATGATATATATATTGCAAATATATTGAAATGTAGGCCCCCAAATAATAGGAACCCGTTAAAAACGGAAATAGAAGCATGTACAGCTTATCTAGATAAACAGATAGAGATAATTCAACCAAGTGTCATATCACCTCTCGGAAACTTTGCCTGCTCCTACATTTTTGAGAAATTTGGTTTAAACTATGATAAGATAAGTGCCATTCATGGTAAGACCTTTTCTGTAAACACTTTGCTAGGCAATATACACATGATTCCTCTCTATCATCCGGCAGTTGCTACATACAATCCAAATACAAAGAGTACCTTGCTTGAAGATTTTGAATCCATTAAAAAAATAATTGGGTAATTTCTGATAAAACATATTGGATTCAAATCTAAAATGTTTTAACATTTATTAATAGGGAAAAATTTAAGTTATGCTATTGCTATGTCATGGTGCGAAGAGGTAAAAGATTATACTTCAACCAAATTATTTATATATTAAACCATATGTTTATTATTGACAGTATGCAAATTTGGGTTTTCTGGAAAAACACGATGCTGATATGCATTCTGCTTATGACTAGCATTCTATATGTTCCATTGGTTAAACCTTATATTGAATACATTGATGGAGATGAATCATGCACAGGGTTTATCATTCCGCTTCCTGCAGGCAATGATACAACAATGGAAACGCTGGTGAATAGTCGGGCTAGGTTTCTTGTCAATGATTTGTTAAGGGAAAATGTAGATGTTTTTTGGACTCTTAAACCTGGTTCTGCAATGTGCAGATCTTTAACAGAGAATATGTCAGTAAGAGAGGTTCAATTTGAACGAGGGGCATTTATCATTCCATTCACAGGAGATAATGTTTCTGATCAGTTAATTACAGCAGTAATGGTAGATTATAATGTCGCATCTGAACTTGATGAGCAGCCCTATGTTGTTGACATTTTTTGCTTGATGGAGGCTATAGAAATTTCTGCATTAAAATTGGCTGAGCCGCAAATAGCTCAACATTTTGCTCTACCCGTAAGATATGGGTGGCCATGCTACCTACAAATTGCTGAAGCTGGCGGATTTTTAACATTTGATTTCTTGCTGGATGGCGAAGCATCATCAGAACTTAACCTAAAGGACTATAATGTGTTTATGTGGCCATATGAGCCAAATCCAACTCGTTTTAGTGAGGTTGCTTTAAGTCTTTCGGACAAAACAGAAGGTCAGAGTGTTCGATCCTTTGTCCGCGAGGGGGGCGGTTATGTAGGTTCTTGCTATGGAGCACTTGCAGCATCTTCTGGATTTTTAAATCCTTTTTCTGGGATTCATCTCCTTCAAGCTTATTTTCCATTCTTGTCATGCTTACCATTTTCATTTACCATGTGCATGAGTGATTCATTGATGGTGGAACGTGCTGAGGTGTTAGAAGAGTTATACGTGTCATATTCAAAAATTCGTAATCGCACCCATCCAATTACCTTTGGAATTAATGAAACTGTAAAAGAATTTTTTAGTGGGCCTTGGTTTGTATGGCACGGAAGAAATACCGAGTCCATTAGCACATTCACTGAAGTGACATTGGGTGAAAATGTCACTATTCCGCCTTTTATTAAAAACCAAGTAGAACAATCACCGAGTTGGATGGTATCAACCTTTGGAAAAGGCGACATGGTATTATTTAGCAGCCATCCCGAATTCATCAATAACATTACGTTCTTGTTTGAAAAACGGAAGTGGGACGCAGATCAGTATTATGGTCGTAGGGTTGTTTTCAATGCAATTATGTATGCCGCTTCCGAAGAGGTTGAAATTATACCTTTTGATATGCATCGCCCTCTGTCCTTCATTGACGCTATCCAAAAGAAAACCTGTTCTCTAAAAATTCCCTCTGCTTCTGATACATCTTTTGAAGTGTTAAAAGAAAGATTTGCCAATTATCAAGATAATCTAACTGTTTTTAGACAACAGACACATCAACTTATAGCGTTGTATTCAATACTGTTTAATGAAAGCATTGTGTATCAATCACAGTCTTATCCACTGCTTTACACCTACACATTTTGCAGTATTCTCCACGATTACGTTAATAAAACATTAGACGTATTTCAGATGCTTGACAATATCAAAGTACTTTGTGAAAAATCGAATTCTATGCTACCAACAAAGCTTGTAATGTTGCACAGTAACCTTTCAGAAAAACTAAATCATACTGAAGAAATCTTTCTAAAAACAAGAGTCATATCTGATGAAATTTTGGAATTATTCCAGCACCCTGTCTCCCCATTTTATGAAAAAGCTTGTATCGTTGAGAAGTCACGAAATATGCTTGCAACTTTTGAAATTTCGTTAAAATATTTGCCACAAATGTATTTCGAATCACTAAAACTACTTCGCCATGAATGGTATCACTATGAATCCATAATAGTTTTATGATGGCCCCCTTGTTTTATTAAGGGATGTATGTTTGTAATTGAGGCTGGCTATTAATTCCATTTTCAACGTTTATTCATCATTTCTTTGTCTTTGATTTGGATACATTCTACTTATTTTTTTATGTTACGTCCATTTCACTCTTTCCAACCTCTTCAAAGGTC
>Ga0307431_1001012_pt1 | contig 16855 bp, 16 predicted proteins | sample SalMarWE160170MG_FD_202155 | JGI IMG/M metagenome (GOLD analysis project Ga0307431, IMG submission 202155) | Salt marsh sediment microbial communities from the Plum Island Ecosystem LTER, Massachusetts, United States - WE1603-170 | ecosystem: Environmental > Aquatic > Marine > Intertidal zone >...
AAAGAGCATGGAATTTTAAGCCCGATAATAGTCAGACCGTCCGGAAAAAAATATGAAATCGTGGCTGGAGAAAGACGCTTTAAGGCCTCCAGGCAAGCCGGTCTTAAAGAGATCCCAGCGCTGATTAGAAAAGTCTCGAATGGAGAAGCCAGGGTAATTTCCTTAATAGAAAATATCCAAAGAGAGGATCTTAACGATATTGACCGCGCCTCTGCTTTAAGGGACCTGAAGGTGAACCTGGGTTCACCATGGGAAGCTATAGCAAAAAGATTAGGACTGACAAAAAGAAGGGTATTAGACCTGGTAGGGCTTTTAGATCTTCCAGAAGAAGTTAAAGAGGAAATCAGACATAAAAAGCTAACAGAAAAACACGGCCGGGCCCTAAGACAATTGTTAAAGGAAGCAGATATATTAAGAGAGGTTTTTGAATTCTTCCAAGAAAACAAACTCACAGGCGATCAATCTTTAGAGCTGGTTAAAGCAGTAAAAAGTGAACCTGGGTTCACCATAAAAGAAATTTTTAATAAATTAGACAGGAAGCCGAAGAAAGAAAAAAGCAAACAAAGCACTATAGAAATAGCTATTAATGATTGTGCTAAATTATCAAGAACTATAGAGAAACTTGGAGCAGAAAAAATTACTAAAGATGATAAAAAAGAAATTAAAAAATCCCTTCAAAACATCAAGGCCCAAATTGATAACATATTAGACTTTATAAAAGGATAAACAATGAAAAGACTCCTAAAGGAAATCAGAGATCTTAATAAGAAGTCTTATGTTTTAGATATAAACCTAAACGAGAATACACTAGTAGGTGAAATAAAATATAATGCTGAAGTAAAACTCCACCGAGAGGTAAGAACATTTAAAGGTTTGGAAGAAGTCGTTCGTGCCTATTTAGTTTCAAGCTTAGTAAATAATCTTGACTATGACTCCAGATTTATAGAGTTAGAAAAGGAATATAACATCGGGCGCCCCAAAATAAAAAAAGCAAGAATTGATTTATTATTAAAAGATAAAAACGGAAAAATTTATTTTTTTATAGAGGTAAAGTCTCCAGAGAAATGGGAAGGAGATCAAGAGTATATAGAAGGCCAACTGTTTCAGCTAGCAAAGCTAGAACCAAGCCAAATAAAGTATCTTGTTTACTACACAACAACATTTAAAAAAAACAAGGTATTCGATAAAGCAATAATTATAGATTATGAGAAATACAACACATTCGAAAAATGGGACAACGCAGGAAGGCCTTCTGTAAGTGATGAACTAACTCCTAAATACGGAAAGCCTAGAAAAGAGCCCCTAGTCAAAGGTAGTGAAAATGATTTAATTAAACAATTTTCTAACAAAGAGCTAACAGCATTAAGAAAAAACCTACACAATGTTCTTTGGGGCGGGGGTGGAACTGACGATAACGAGATATTTTCTTCCCTAGTAAATATTATATTAGCAAAAATTCATGATGAAGGAGCCACAGAAGAAGGAGAGGAATATAAATTTCAGGTTTTTGCATATGGCAAAGACGGGAGCGAACTAGAAAGTACGGAGAAGGTTTTTGACAGAATTAATACTATATATAGAAAAGCACTTGCACAGCAATTAAATTTATCAAAACAAGAAGCGGAGAGCGCAAACATAATCGACCGAAGAAAATTCGGACTCAACAAGTTACTCTACACTGTACAACAACTAGAGAACATATCGTTTGTTGAAGGTAGAAATAGCTTTAATGGAATGGACATATTAGGAGATTTTTTTGAAGGGATTATCAGAGAGGGTTTTAAGCAAACAAAAGGACAGTTTTTCACCCCAATAAACATAGTCCACTTTATAATTTACGCACTAGGAATAGATTTTTTAGCATTCAACATGCTTAATAATGAAAGAAAATTACCATATATAATAGACCCTGCAGTAGGATCAGGAACATTTTTAATTGAGACGATGAAAGTTATAACGAATACAGTTAAAAGAGAAAATTTTTATAAACTTAGAAAAAATAATATAGTCCAGGACCGCTTTAACGAACTATTTATGCCCGACAACCATGAGAATAAGTGGGCGAGAGAATATTTATATGGTGCAGATATAAACTTTAATCTAGGGACAGCAACTAAAGTCAATATGATCTTACATGGTGATGGTTCCACAAATATTTTTGTTGGGGAACGAAAAGGCGACGGTTTATTGCCTTTTCGGTTTTATACTAAAGAGACAGAACCGAACCATCTCAATAAATCGTTTGAGGACGATTTATATAATAACCTTGATGTTAATAGCAACTTTGATGTTGTGATTAGTAATCCACCGTTTTCAGTAGACCTAGACAAGGATACAAAGAGATATGTTGTAAAAGAATTTCTTTACGGAGGCAAAAAAAATTCTGAAAACTTGTTTATAGAGAGATGGTATCAATTATTAAAACCAGGCGGGAGATTAGGGGTAGTGTTACCAGAAAGCGTTTTTGATACAACGGAAAATAAATATATAAGACTTTTTTTATATAAATATTTTTGGGTTAAAGGAATTGTTAGTCTACCCCAGGTAACTTTTGAACCATTTACATCAACAAAGACAAGTTTATTATTTGCGAAGAAAAAAACAACACAAGAGTTAGAAGACTGGAATAACCTTTGGCTAAAGTATTCGAAAGAGTTTCGTGATTTAAAAACACGTGTTGGAAATTATATAAGTGTTTACTTGAAGGGAAAAAGCAAGCAAAAATACCCATCGATAAAAAACCATAATGAGAAAGATATTAGGTTAAACATAGGAAGATATCTCAAAGACATAATTGAAAAAAGAGATAAAAACTTAGGTATTAAAGATTTACTTAAAAAATATGAAGAAGAAATTCTTAATATAGGGAAAAAGTCTAACCTTAATGACGAGTGGATTAATGAATGGTGGGTTTTCAGCGAAGTAACAAAAGAACAAGACTATCCAATCTTTATGGCAGAAGCCGAAAATGTAGGTTACAAAAGAACAAAAAGAGGGGAAAAGCCTATGCCAAATGATTTATTTAAATTAACTGACGGTAAAATCAACCTGTCAGACAAAGAAAATAAAATATTAAACCTTTTTAGAAATAACGTTAAATGGTAAAAACTTTTCAGATAAACTTTGGACAATTAGTTACCGATGATCAACTTAGGCTTGATGAAAAATTTGCCTTTTTTGCTATTAATAAAAAATGGAATGTTTTTAGAACAAAAGAAGAAAATAATGTTAGATTAAGAGACATCCTTCAACCTTCTTATAAAATTTTCGAATATAAAGATGATAGGGAGTATAAGGGAGTACCAACTGGTAAAGAATATTTTGATGATGATGGTGAAATCATAAATTATCAAGCCGTAAACTCTGAAAATCATCCAGGAAGACTCAAATATAAGGTTGATAAAGGAGACATCTTAATTTCTAGTTTAAAAGGTGCAAGAGTACCAGCTATATTAGTAGAGAAAACATTGAACAATACAGTCTTCAGCAACGGTTTCTATATTTTTAAAGTTAATAAACTTTTTCAAGAAAAGCTTATTCTTCATATCTTAAGATTAAAAATGTTTCGTAAGATCCTTGACGAACATATATATAGGGGAATAGGTATTTCGGCTTATAGAGAGAAAGATTTTTTAAATATAAAAATCCCTATGGTCCCAGAAGAAGAACAAAAAAAAGCGGTTGCTAAGATAGAAAAACTAGAAGACGAGATAAGAGATATTAAAAAAACTACTAGAAACCAGAAAGAGATTATAAACAAAGTTTTTGCCAGTAGATTTAGATATAATCTTGAAGAATTAGAAAATGCAAAAAAAGAAAAAATTATATTTGCAAGCCTAAATAATTTTGCAAATAATAAAGACCTTCGTTCCGATTACCGTTTCCATAGCAAGGCTGGTGAAATTGCGCTGGATATTATTTCTGAATTTCCAAGTAAAAAAATTAAATATTATACAGCAGAACCTATTAGACTAGGTTCCGGTATTTCGCCAAAGTTTTATGATGATGAAGGGGAAGCATATTATTTAACGATGGCAACAATAAAAAACTGGAAGTTTGAAACAGAAGAAGCAAAGAAAGTAAATAATAATTTTTGGAAGAAAGAGAAAAAGGTTAACAGTATCAGAAAAGACGATATAATAATGGCTCGATCAGGAGAAGGGACAATAGGTAAATTGGCCATTATTGATAGTAATTATAATAAAGCAATTTTCTGTGATTTTACAATGCGTATTAGATTGAAAGAATATAACCCACTTTTTGCTTATTATTATTTTAGATCTGAACCCTTTCAAGTCTTGATTGAATGCAACAAAAAGGGTCTCGGCAACAATACAAATATTTTTCCTAATCAAGTTAATAATTTTCCTTTGCCAGATATTTCAGTTTCTAAGCAAAAAGACATAGTCGAAGAGATAGAAGCACATATAAATATCCAAAAGGTAAAGTTAAAAAAAATCAAAGATAAGCGTAAAGAAATTGAAAATACTGTAGAAAGCTTGTTAATGAAATTTAATAATAATTGATAAGCCAAAGAATTGTTGTTCCTACCCTTGTTTTTCGAAAAACATAGTTTTTAAATCCCTCCGGAGTTTAAGAGCAGGGGGGAAAGAGCGCCAGCTTTTTCGGTCCGTTTGCCGCAAAATTATCTCTTATTGATTAACTTGCTTTTGCTTTTTCTATAATTTTGCCTGTTTTACTGCTTTGCTGTTTTAATTTTTGCCTGGTTAAAAAGCTTACCCGCTTTTATGGAAACAGCGCAATCGGACACTGGAATCTGGCTTATCGGGTGTCTGGGCTTGTAAAAAAGTATTTTTCCAACCCCCGACTGCACCCCTTTCCGCCCCTCTGTTTTATTTCTGCTGAATTAAAACCATTCCTTATCAGGAATAAAAATCCAAAAAGGATTTTCCAGGAAAGGGTGCCTTCGCCTGCTTCTTGCAGGCTTCAGCGGCCGCTCAGGCTAAAGCCTTCACTAAATGGGTGCAGTCGGGCGTCGCCCGACACCCTCAGCGGCTATTGGCGGCATTTCCCCCCTGCACCCTCCATTCCGCCAGCCGCTCCTTGCCCTGTCAGGCAAGGTTAGAATAAAACCCTCGCTTTTCGATATTTGAGGACACAAATTACAGCTCGGGCTTTATGTATAGACAAGCCATTATCATCAGTAAAAAATTTTCTTTGCTGATTTCTGTTTTCTTCTATAGAATTAATTCTTAATACACGGCTTGTCTATAATTTATTTTGTGCGTGGAGGCAGTGAGTTTTGCTTCATTTGGGCTTGGACATTGGAACTAAATCTCCTGTTGAACTTTCACCGGAAAACAGGCGACAAGGAACTTACATAGCTGGGGTAAACGGCACCGGCAAAACAGTTTTGCTGATAAATACCGCTTTGGCCGATGCTAGAAACGGCGACGGACTATGCTTTTTAGACCCCCACGGCGACGCGACGGAAACACTCTTAAAGCTAATGCCTGAAAGCCGTAAAAAAGACGTTATTCTTTTTGACCCGTCGGACATTGACTATCCTTTTGGGCTAAACCTGTTTGAATGCCAGGATATCAATGATCCCAGATTAGTTGACTTAGTCTGCTCGGAAATTGTCGGAACTTTTAAAAAACTCTACAAGGAGAGCTGGGGACCAAGGCTTGAGGATATCCTTCGCCACTCTATATTGACGATAGTGCGCAATCCGGGCTTAAGCCTGCTCGATCTGCTTCTTATGCTGTCAAGCCCTATCTACCGACATAAGCTTTTAGAGGGTGCTAAGGACCCGTTGATAAAAAACTACTGGGAAAAAATATTCCCCTGGGAGCCGAAAGAAGTGAGGGAGTGGCTGGCCAGTTCTTATAACAAAATCGGGCGATTTTTAGCCAATCCTTTAATCAGAAATATTGTCAGCCAGTCTAAAAGCAGTTTTAACATTAAGGATATTATGAACCAAGGCAAAATACTTTTAGTTAATCTGGCCAAAGGCAAAATCGGCGAAGACAACTCCAGCTTACTGGGAAGCGTTCTTGTCGGCAAGATTTTAATTGCCGCCTTATCAAGGGCTGAAATTCCGGAGGATCAGCGGCGACCGTTCCACTTGGTTGTTGATGAATACCACTCTTTTGCTACTGAATCATTTCCAACGCTTCAAAGCGAAGCCAGGAAGTTCAGAATTGATACCATGGTGGCGCACCAATACCGGGACCAGCTGGACTTCTTAAACAAAGGCTCAACTTTAAATGTGGGAAATTTTATCCTTTTTCGCATAACCGGCAGGGACGGTCTTGAGCTTACGGCTCAATTTGACAACACGCCGCCTGAGGCTGAACCGGAAAGACAGCCAATGCTTCATAGGACCAGCCGGAAAGGAGTTTTCAGAACAGGGGACAGGACAGAATATATTCTAGGCGAAGGCAAGAAGCGCTTATACAGCGATGTAGTTCAGGAAATGGCCAACAGACTTTCAAACCTTCCTAATTATGAGTGCTGGTGCAAACTTTTAAAGAATGGAGAGCTTAAAGAATATCATATAAAGACATTGCCTTTGCCGAATGTTATGAATTTTAATCAGGCTAAGGAGATTAAGAGTGCTTCAAAAAAGTTAGGACAAAATAGAGCCGACGTGGAAAAAGCGATAAAGAAGAAATTCGGGACGGCTGAAATATTAGCTGGACCTAGAGATTTTGAATGATATCAGAAAAGAAAGGAGATTAAATGCTTTGGTTAATAACAATGTGGAGCCACAATCTATCTATCACTCGTTTTGTAAAATGGTGGCTTCGGATGTCATTTCTGGATAAAGTTTTATTTCTTATCCTAATCAACATAATTTTATTTATAATTTCAATGTTCACTGTTTGGCTATGGAGTATCGCTTCATTTATCATCCTTTTTGTTTACTTCCTTGTAGGAGTTGCCTCTTCAAGAGCCTTTGAATCTATTGAAGGTCTGTCTAATTTCTTCTCTGATTTTACTTCAGGAGGAGGCTTTGGCTTTTTTATTTTTGTGAGCGTTGTTTTTGGTATAATACTTCTTTTTTACCTATTTATAGGAAGTATCAGTATACCTTTACTTTTAACTGACACAATTGTTGACATTATTGTTACCAGAATTCATACAAGAAGAATGTCAAGAAAAGAAAGCACAGCTTTAGCAACCAGGACAGAATATATAGGTGGACATCCGAAACTGCCGCATAGCCGCTTTGTGTATATTTTGCTTGAGGGTACCAGAAAAGATCCTCTCATATCCTTATATCTTCCTGGCCAAAGTGGAGTTAAATTTAGTATCCCAGTTATTGACATGGTAAAAACAGAAGGCAAGGAAACTGACAAATACGAAGCCTCTGCAGGGCTAGGTATTTTCTTAACTACCGTTAGCCCGTCTGTTTGGAGAGGAAGAAGAATTCATTTTAATATTGATTATGTCAATAAAGGGAGGATACAGACAGTTGAGCTTGGACCTTTCTTAAGGGGCAATGAGGAAATCCACAGCTGGAAAAATTTCCTAGTCTGCATGCAGTCAGAAGCCGACACTGGAGAAGCTCCCTATGGTCCTTGGAAAAGTTTACCTGCAGAAAAAGCCTGATTAATAAGTTAATATAAATTATATGGGTAATTTAGGAAAAGAAATAGAAATTAAAAAGCAATTGAAGCTAGCGAAAATTTTTAAGGCAGTAATTTCTGCAGGCTTGACCACTCCTGTTTTTATCTCGGCTTCAGATTGTAAGAAAAAAGTGCCTACCATTAAAGAAGTAGAAGAAACTATCCATGACTAAAAAAACTAAAGCAAGGCTTCCAAGATATAAAAGAGCTAAAAATCCGCCGCCAATGAAGCTGACCGACAGAGACAAGCGCATAATTGAATGGGTTTATCTATTTCGTTTTTTGACCAGAGACCAGATCAGGCTTTTAGAGTTTGAAAGCGTCTCTAAAACAGCCTGTCAGAGGCGCTTATCGCTTCTTTACCATAATAAGTACCTCTCAGCTATACACAAGCCCACGCACGCCGGCTACGGCTCTTCTAAGAGAGCTTACTGCTTGTCTCAAAGAGGCAAAGAGGTTATCTCTTTTATGTATGACGGCATGGACTCAAAAAATATTAAATGGAATAAAAAAAACAACCAGGTAGAAATATATTTTTTAGAGCATACCTTAGCTGTGAATGATGTTAGGGTGGCTTTTACCATTTCCGCCAGGAGCTTAGGGTACGAGCTTAAATGGATTCCTGAATGGGAGCTTAAGGCATTAAAGGAAAAGGTAAGAGATCCGGAAAGTCCGGGCAAATACTTAGCTGTTACTCCAGACGGATATTTTCTTCTTAAAGGCGAAGGCAGGGAAGCAAGATTTTTTATTGAAGCAGACAGAGCCACGGAAACCAACCGCCGCTGGAAAGATAAGATAAGAGGCTATGTTGAGTATATAAAAACCGGCCAATACTACAAAAGATACAAAGCAGAATCCTTAAGAGTTTTAACTGTTACTACAACCCAAGAAAGAATGGAAAATCTTCAAGCAACAACCAAAAAAGTTAGAGGCGCCAGCTTTTTTTGGTTTACTACCAAAGAGAAGATTTTTAACAACAATGTGGTAATTAATCCTCTCTGGATAAAAAGCAATAAGCAGGAGCTTATTGCCCTCTGGCACAAAGGTAAAGATTAAGAAACAGACCTATCAATGGATTGTTTATTTTGGCATACATATATGTATGCTTTAACCCTTACCGCCGCTTATAAGGGCATTCTAGGGCTTCATTTCAATAAATTTATAGATACTTAGTCGGGATTAATAAATTTTAATTTTTTTGAGTAGTTTTCATACTTTTTTCTAATCTATTGATCATATCTTCATTTTTTAATATTGCTTTTTTCATAGAAGCAATTTCTTTGGTTAAGACATGTATAGATTCCGATAAGGGTGATGATATATTGTTCAACAAGCTAGCCCATTTTTTTTCTCGTGTGTCACCCTCAATTTCTTTAATTTTTTTAGCCCCCTCGGCCAATATTTTAGATATTTTCTCTTGAATATTATCTTTTTCTTTCATTTCTATCCTTTCGTTATTTGACAATTGCCTAATTTTAACACCAATGCTTAGGGTAATCTAATGCTGTATAATGGAATAATGACCTTCAAAGATCTGGCTTATTTTCTATCATTTTTCAGCGTTAACGGCTCCACTGTTTTAGGAAACGTCAGCCCATTTTGGCTAAACCTTCCTTATAAAATCAAACAGAAAGACCGCTACGATCATATGCATATTATCGGGACCACTGGCAAAGGCAAAAGCAAACTGCTAGAGCATATGCTTTACCAAGATATCGTCAAAGGAAGAGGAGTAGCCCTTATTGATCCTCACGGAGATCTGGCCGATGACGTGCTATCTTACCTTGGCACTCAAGGCTACTTTAAAAAGCAAAGTAATATTGACAGAATTGTGTACATTAATCCGTCCAGAAGAGATTACAGTCCGGGAATAAATCTTCTGGAACTCCAAAAGAATGAAGATCCCGCCGAACACGCTAACGATATTATCGAAGTCTTTAAAAGAAGCTGGGACCTTGAAAACGCACCGGTTTTTGAGGATATTATGTTTAATTCTTTAATGGTCCTTATGGAAAACGGATTAAGCATAATTGAAATGCCCAGGCTTATAACTGATAAAAATTACAGGGATATCCTTTTAGAAAAAACTGATGATCCAGCTGTCAGCCAATTTTTTCATAACCGCTTTGATAAGTGGCCAGCAAGAGAGCAAGCCACCCGGGTAGAATCAACTCTTAATAAAATCTCTCGGCTTATAGGAAGCGTCCGGATTAGAAATATATTCGGCCAGCTCAATTCGTCTATTAACTTTAGACAAATCTTAGACGAAAACAAGGCTTTAATTGTTGATCTTTCCTATTTAAGCGAGCTTTCAGCAAAACTCTTTGGCGGCTTTATTACAACTTTAATTCAGCAAGCCGCCATGGCCAGGAGGACCAGCAAAGATTTCTTTGAATATCTTGATGAGTTCCAACTATTTGTCGGCTCTGAAGGCGGATCTAAAACTTTTAGCCGCACTTTAGCCGAAGCCAGGAAAAGACACTTGTACCTGGTTCTGGCCCACCAGCAGTTAAGCCAGCTTGACGAAAGAATGAGAGGCGCTTTAGGAAATGTCGGAACTCTGGTCTGTTTTGGTCTTGATAGGTCAGACTCTGAAATACAGGCAAAAAGAATCTTTCTACCTCATGGCGAACAGGTTAAGCAGGAAGCTAAAACAGACAGCCAGCGCCCCCTTTATTTTCCTTTATATGAAGATGTCGAAAAATATATCCAGGCTTTGGATAAAAGAACCTTATCACCCAGGCAAGCGTACGTAGTTTCAAAACAAAGGAAAGCCGCTCTTATAAAAACAATCGATGTTAATGACAGCGGCTTTGATAAAAGACAATTAAATAAAATAAAGCGGCTAAGCGCAAAAAATAATGGGCGGTCTTATAAAGAAGTTATGAAAGAAACAAGAGACCGCTATTATCAAAAAGTAGATTTAAAAAATTTAGTAAGAGATTTTGAACCTACCAGTTAAAAACTGTTTACAAATTTGTAAACAAAGATTTCTTTAATCCCCACCCCAAACCCCTTTTCAAATTCACTAACGCTGATAAGGACTTTTATTCTTCAAGACCTTATCCTCATGCCTACAGCATAAGGAAGCTTCATTTTTTCAAAATGATAGCTCATATCAAAAGCCTTTTTCTCTGGATTTATTTGCTTCCTGGGAGGAATTATACGCAGAACCTTACTTCCGTAAAGGTTGTATTTTCCTTTGCGAGCATAAACCGCCTTGCTATTTATCCCTCTCAATTCTTTTAGAAACGTAAAATCTCCACCTTGACTACAGCAAGAACCTTCTCTTTTTTTTCCGCTTGTGCGGAAGCAAATTATTTTTAAAGAGAAAGGAAAGACAATGAAATTACTAACACAGGAAATCAGAAAGGTTATTCCGCAGCTGTACTCACAAGACGGTAAAGGAGACAGGGCTATTGCTTATGTGAAGTTCTTTACTCCTTGGTCTAACTGGACTTGGTACGCTACTGAATTTGACGGAGAAGATACCTTTTTTGGTTTGGTTGTAGGACTTGAAACAGAGCTTGGTTATTTCAGTTTAAAGGAGCTTTCAGAAGTAACGGGACCCTGCGGCATGAAGGTTGAGAGGGATTTATATTTTGCCCCTAAGCCTTTGAGTGAATTAGAAAAATTTCATATTAATTGAAAGGAGAAAAAGATGAAGTGCAAGAAATGCGGGAGTACAAAATTTTATATCAAGGGAGTTGACATTACCTATGATTATGATTTTAGAAACTGCACCTACAAAGAGGTCGAGGAAAACCTGATGAATGGCAACTATGATAACTATAACTACTTTAAAAGCTATAGCGAGGTTAGATGTTCAAACTGCGACGATGTCGTAATCGAACTTAGCTAAGAAGCAAAATAGCCAGCCATAATTTTATAAAAAGGCTGGCTATTTTAATACTGAATTAATTTTTATTCTTTAGTTATCTATTCCTGTACATCCTGGCTAAGGTGTAATTCCAAATAATTTGCACAGAGATGTAAATTCAACCGATGAGCCAAAATGTTTAACAACTTCTTCTTTGGTCATTCCATCAGCCATTCTTGAAAGCCAGGTATTATATCCTTCTTCATCAGGTTTTCTATTAAATATGGCCTTATATAAGAATGTTAGAAATTCCTCGTTCGTATATTCAGAAATTACATTCTGGCATTCTTCACCAAATATAAATCGGCTGATTAAATCAGAACCCGTTATGGTTCCGTTTTCCAGTCCTGCAGTCCATACATTCAGTCCTTCCTGCTCCGGATTCCTTCTTAGAAACCTGTTATAGAACAAGGTTGTGAATCCAGAGATATCCTTCTCATAGCTTGATAATGGCTTCTCGTTTATAGCTGGCCCTGCCGGCTTATGTTCTTTAGGTGCTGATTTTTCTTCTACCGGTGGCTTTGGCTTACCGCGTGCCACTACAGAAAAATCGTAGCCACCAGCCCAGTAGTCTTCAACAAAGAAGCCGGCCCAATAATTTCCTGCTGCCAGTGTCTGAGTAATGGTATAACTCCAGTCATCGCTGTCAATAGGGATTGTCTCATCATCGATATTGTTCCAGGTACCGTCGCCCATATCCTTATCTAAATAAAAGTACGCTGTCTTTCCCGATGAGTTTGTGGCATTAAGAGTAAACGTGGTTGTTTCACCTGCATATCCCACTGATATATCGAAAGATGATTCAAATCCCCATATGGAAAAGTTTTTGGTATCCTGGGTAATTCCATCTATGGAGAAAACAGCAGTATAGTCTCCTGCTGAAAGAGTTGTGGAAACCTCATGGCCCCACCATTCATCTGACGGTATTGTGCCTGAAGTTGTAAGTACCCCCGTACCGTCTTTTGTTACAACAAGTTCCCAAGGCAGACCGGCACAAGCGGTTGCATAAAGGAAAAAATACGCTGGCTCGTCCGGGCTTCCGAGACTAAACCCCATGGTGCCTTGGTTGACAAATAAATTTGCACCACCGGTTACTCCTTCATACGTAGCAGTAACAAATGTACCACCTTGTGAAACTCCGGTAAAAAGACCCGCGCCGTTATTTGTGGCTATGCCTGGATCATCTATACCCCAGGTTGCTGTAGCGGTTACATCAGTTTCACCGCCAACACCATCGATAGCCGTCGCTGTAAACTGAGCGGTTTGCCCCAGTGCAGGTATTTCTCCGTACTCTGGAGTTATTACAACAGTCGCCGTATCAGCATGTATCATGGCAGGTGCTGTAAATAAAACACTCAGAAATACGGCTATCATCAAAACCAATGACTTTTTTAATATTTTCTTCATTTCTACTCCTTTTATTCTTTTGTTTTTTTAACTTTTTTTCTGTTTATCTTTAGTCCTTTGCCTCCCTTCTCTTTTTATTAACTCTGATTTATCCTCGTTATAGTTATCGTTCGCACTAACTACGACTTTATAATCAAAAAAAATCTCTTTTTTAGAGACCCCTAATGCCTTTGCGATTTTACTCATGTTTTCATTAGAAGGCATTCTTTTACCTTTCAGCCACCTGTTCAATTCTGCCGGGCTTTTATTTATTTTCCTGGCCAGCCAGACCTGTTTAATTCCTTTTTCTTTTAATATTTCTTCTAATCTAGTCAACTAGCTAACCCTTCTTTTAATGTACGAATCAGCGCTTACGATAACCATTTTTAACACATTTGTCAATATTTTTTACCAATAATTTTATAAATAATTTATACTTTCCGTGTGAGTACCAACGAAAACAAAATTTATACTATCAAGGATTTTTATCTTGCTTTTAGAGATTTAAAGAAAAAGCAGAACTTGTCCCTGGGACAAATCTCTATAAGAACCGGCCTTTCCAAATCTTTTCTAAGCGATATTATGAATAACAAAGTCTTACCGCCAAAGGATGAGTTTATAGAAAAAATAGCCAAGGCTTTTGGGGTAGATCCTGATTATTTTTTTGAATATAGAATCCGAAGGTTAACAGATTTCATTTATGAGAATAGAGATTTTTTAGGTGAATGTCTCAAAGGGAAATTAGATTACCAAAAAACAAAAAAATCTAAAGGAAACCATTAGTATTTTTAGTAAGAGATTTTGTACAATTTAGTGTTTTTTATCTTTTGGTGGATTTGGGTCATGGGCTGGCTTTACTGTATCACTGTCTCTGATTTTCCCATCTTCGCCATGAATTCTTACTTCACCGCCGCCAGACAATCCAGCTAGCCTTTTAGCTTCCCTTTCAGCTTGTGCTTGAGTTCTTTCGGTTCCACTTGCTCTATCTGACCCCTCTTTTTTATAATTCCAACCACCTCTTGGGCTCTTGGACACATGGTAATTTGTCATTTTCCCCTCCAAAGAAAAGTTTATTATAGTTATTATATAAATAGCTTTGGTTTATTACAATATTTTGCTATATAGTTCGCTTTATACTTGACACTCCAAAAACCCTGTGATATGCTACGCTTAATATGTATAATATGTAGTATATTAGCAAAATATGACCAGAAAAAAACTGCCAGCCATTTTAGAACCTGAAGAAGCACAAAACTTACTAAAACAGCCCAATAAAAGATATCCTACCGGACTGCGAAACAAGGCCATGATGGCGCTAATGCTTCACTGCGGACTTCGCATCTCTGAAGTTGTTAATCTAAGACCCGGCAATATAAACCTTACAAAAGGAAAATTAAGGGTCCAAAGCGGTAAAGGCAACAAAGACCGGGACCTTGCCATTCCGGAGTATTTAACTGACCTGCTTGACAGCTGGAGAAAGAAAAGACCGCCCAGCGACTATTTCTTTACAACCCTAAAAGGCAAAAAGCTTTCAAAACGCTACCTTCAGCAAATGGTTAAAAGGTATGCTGAGAAAGCCGGGATAAAAAAAGGGATTTCGCCTCACACTTTGCGCCACACATACGCTACTCAATATTACCGGCAAACCAAAGATATTGAAACACTGAGGCGAATTTTGGGCCATTCAGATATCAGCACCACCACAATTTATATAACCCTAGCCAATATAGATGTCGAAAATGGAATGAAGTCGTTTAAAGGTTTTTTATAAAATTAAAGTATTTTTTACTAATATAATCAAAATCTCTTTTTATTATTCTTTTATTATCAATTGAGTTAAAATGAGATTCAAATATTTTAAAAATATTTTTCTGAAAAGCTTATGAGTATTAATGACCAATTTCTAGAATTTTACGAAAATATTAAGTTAACATCTTCTCAAAGAGATGACGCTAAAACTAAATATACCGGAGTTTGTAAAAAACTTCATGGTGTCTACTATCCAACCATTACCTATAATGGTAGCACTAAATTATTAATTGGTTCATATGCAAAGCACACTCATATAAGGCCTGCTCGAGATATTGATGTTATTTTTATAATGCCTTCTGATAAATTTGACCAATATAATGACAATAAATCAAATGGCCAGTCTCAACTCTTACAAGATATTAAAAAGATTTTAGAAGAAAAATATCCCGACACTTCTATAAAGGCTTTTGGAAAAGTCGTTATTCTTGAATTTTCTGACACTCAACATAATGTAGAACTACTACCAGCTTGGGAAAGAGAAGATAAAACTTTTATTATTCCTAACTCTGAAAAAGGAGGTTATTGGGAATATTGGGACCCTCGTTCAGAAATTCAAGCAATTGAGGATTCTAATGTAAAGACTAGACCTTTAATTCGTATGGTTAAAAAGTGGTCTGAAAATTGTTCTGTTAAGTTAAAATCTTATCAAATTGAAAAGAAGGTATTAGATTTTTTCTCAAGTTCTAGTTCTTTTGAAGACGAATATTCCTTTTTAGTAAGGGATTTCTTCTTTTATTTCTATCAGTCTACTAGTGATGAAGCATTAAAAAATAATTTAAATACCGCATATAGTCGAGCAAAAAAGGCTTGCGATTTTGAAAAAGAAGAGCTCTTGGAAAAAGCTGTTGAGGAATGGAGAAAAATATTTGGTGATGATTTTCCGATAACTCTTGGAAAAAATATTGCTTTTTCATCTGATATTTTGCAGCCTACTTTAGGAGATTGCTCTCACTGCAAACCTTTAAAATGGCCTTATAATCAAGCAAGCAAAGTTAGAATAGATGCTTATATTTACACCTTTAATGAAGATATTGATAAAAGAAAGAAGCTTGGTGGTATAAACTCAAATGGAAGAAACTTGTTAAAAAAACTTTATTTAAAGTTTATTGCGAAAACTAATGCTAGAGGTGGTTTTGAATATTACTGGCAAGTGGTAAATACTGGAACAGAAGCAAAAAATGCTGTTAAAAAAGACGGCTCAATTGGTGATTTGAGAGGTCATTTTATCACTGGGAACCGAGTCCATTGGGAACAGACAAAATATATAGGGAAACATTGGATAGAATGTTTCATTATTCAGAATAATGTTTGTGTTGCCAGGAGTGGGAAGTTTTTAGTAAATATCAAATAATATTTTATGGATAAAGCAAATTTACAAGTTATTAGAGAATCATTTGGTCGTGTAGTCTATTCTCACAAAACACATGAGAAGGAAGCTGAACGGTTTAGCTGTAGTGCTATAAGAACAAAATGGATAAATATAGTTCTAACCTCTCTTACTTCAGGAACCCTAATTAGCACAATAATAACAAGTCAGACATTATTAGCTTATATAAGCGCTATCCTAGCAACAATAACCTTAGCTTTTATAATTTTTCAGTTGAGTTTTAATCCTGAAGAAAAAGCTGAAAAACATCGGCAAACTGCCAAAGAACTATGGCTTCTGAGAGAGAAGTATATAAATTTAATAGCAGACATCATAATTGATAAAATCGACTCAGATACGATTATCCTAAAAAGAGACGAGCTTCTAGAAAAATTATGTATCGTTTATAAATTCGCACCTAATACTAGCCCAAAGGCTTATCAGATGGCTCGGAAAGCACTAAAGATAAATGAGGAATTAACTTTTAGCAGTGAAGAAATTGACCAATTCCTTCCTGAAGAATTGAAAATGGAAAAACCAAAAAAATTGTAAATTGCAGGATTCCATCCCCACACCCCAATCCACCCTTTTTAACGATTTGTTTTTTTTCAAAAACAGCGAGAGTTAAAAAGCCCCAATTTACAAAATTCTTCCTCTTTGCTTTAACGAAAAGCCGGATGATAAACAGCATGAAATCATTCAAAGGGTTTTTTTAGGAAAATTACATTTTCTTTTTTTTCTTTAATACCAAGTCTTTCACTTGTAGTGATTCTTCTTTTAGCTCTGTCTACATCCTCTTTTTCAATTCTTATTTCC
>Ga0307431_1001013_pt1 | contig 16852 bp, 20 predicted proteins | sample SalMarWE160170MG_FD_202155 | JGI IMG/M metagenome (GOLD analysis project Ga0307431, IMG submission 202155) | Salt marsh sediment microbial communities from the Plum Island Ecosystem LTER, Massachusetts, United States - WE1603-170 | ecosystem: Environmental > Aquatic > Marine > Intertidal zone >...
AATTCTTTATAAGGAAGCCATGAGAAAGCAACAAGCCAGGAATGATATGCCAGAAATCCAAATCATTTCCTGGATTCCTGGTTTCCTAAGAGTTAAAAGGTTTCTCTCGGCGGACACAGGTTCCGCCTTTTCTGAGCCCTGAGAGCTGATTGCTGACGGCTGATAGCTAATCGCTAGTTTGTCAGCGTCACATTGCGCACGGCCGAGTGGGTTAATCCCTGCTCGTCGATGACGGTCAACGTGACAACGAAGGTGTGAACCGGTGCATGTAGCTTGTAGATATGGGGTACGGTGGTGTCCGTCACTGCCGTGAGGGTCTCACCATCGCCGAAGTTCCACAGGTAGAATTCGATATAGTGCCCCCCTGCCGCGGCGGTGGAGGCGGACGGGTCGAATGTAACGTCAAACAGCGACGGGCTAGCCGCCGGATTGTCGGAATGGTAGGCCGACACCGGATCAGACGCGGTGAAGCTCGCCGTTGGCCCGTCGGTCGCGACAACCTCGGGGACGATCACGGTGATCACCGCCGTTGTGGTTCCTGTAGCACCGTCATCGTCGGTCAGCGTGAGTCGTACGGTGATATTGGCGGTCGCCGCCGCGGTGAATCTATGCGAGAGGATCTTCCCCGAGCCGGTTGACCCGTCGCCGAAGTCCCAACCGTAGAGTTCGATCGAGCCGTCCGTATCTCGTGACAAGGACGCATCGAACTGCACTGTGAGCGGTGAGTTCCCGTACGCTGGGGATACGGTGAACCGCGCCGTGGGCGGGTTGTTGCCCGACGGAGCAGTCACCAGGACTTCGATGCTCTGCGAGGCCGTAGCCGATGCTCCATCGTCATCGGTGACCGTTAGTGTCACCGTATATGTTTGCGCGGTTGTGGCGGTAAAGGTGTGGCTTGTAGTTACCCCTGTATCGCTCGCCCCATCCCCGAAGTCCCAATGGTACGAGACGATTGAGCCATCTGGATCGTACGAATCCTCCGCATTGAACGAAACGACGAGCGGAGAGGATCCTGAAAGAGGATTCGCTGCAAAGCGGGCGATCGGCGCGCGGTTGAGCAACAAGCAACTGGATATCGCCATCAGAGTGAGACTCAAGACCGCAACAAGGACGACTCTTCGAATCATCGTTCTCCTAGTCTAATCGGGTTCGCACCTCGCGCAAGAAGAAACGACCCCGTGTTTAGACAGGGTCGCGTCTTTTATTCAGACCCCAAGCTCGGTGCTCATGTGCAGGGCGGGATGCTAGGGCGCGGCACTCTTGTACAACGTCACCTTTCTCGTCAGTGTTTTCTGCGCCCCTTGTGCATCGACCACAGTCAAGCGAACGTTGAACGTCCTCATCTGCTCGAGGGCCGTGAGCTGAAAACCGACATCGAATGAATCACAACTACCATCTGTCTCAGCGGCTATCGTCGCGGAGCCTCCCCCGTCAACACTGGCCTCGGCGATCCCGCCGTCGAAGTTCCACAGATATGTGGTGATCCCCCAGCCGTCTCCGAGGGACTGGCCCTCGGGATCGTAGGACAGGTTCTTGTCTCCGGATGAGTAGGTACCATGCTCTTCGAAGTTGGCCGGTTCGGTGCCCTCCGTTTTGGGAACAGGAGTCGTCCAGCTGGTGGGTGCGACGGAACGGAACGAGGCGGTCTGTACGTTCGTCCCAACAACGCTGTAGAACTTGATCTCCTCGACATCCCACGTGCCTCCGTCATCATCGCTCATGTCAAACCCAGCAACTGGCTGCCAGTCCTTGATCGTCACAGTGCGCGAGTAGGTATTGCTTTGATTCAAATCATCGAATACCCGCAAGGTGACCGTGAAGTTCTGGCTCGCCTGTGGGGTGTAGTAGACGTGCGTCACTTCTTGGGACGAATCCGTGTAGGCTGTCCCCCCATCCCCAAAGGTCCAGTGAAAACCGCTCAGCGTCCGGCCGGCCGCGGCTTTGGAAGCCGCCGGGTCGAAGGTAATCGTGCCGGGAGCAAGCTCCGTAGGCGGATTAGCGGTGAAGCTCGCCGTGGGGGCAGTGGAGGGCGGTGCCGCTCCGCTGACCGTCGCCGTGATGCTCTTAGTCGTTGTGCCTTCGGTGTTGTCCGCAGCGATGATCCGCAGAACAACATTGTACGTGCTGGTCACCAACGGGGCATAGGTATGAGTAGTAGTCATTCCAGTACCGGTTACCCCGTCGCCAAAGTCCCACGAATAATAGGTAATTGCATGTCCTGCATAGGCCGAAGCCGATGCGTTGAACGTAACCGTCAACGGGGCCGCTCCAACTAGAGGCGTGGCCGTAAAGCTCGCTGTCGGTCCGGCACCAGCTCCACCCGGCTCCTCGGCAGCGGTAACGGTAATCGTCCTTTGCGCTGTTGCCGTTGCGCTATCGTCGTCGGTCACGCGTAGCACAACGGTGAACGTGCCACTCCCCGTATACGTATGAGAGGCCGACTCGCCGGTGCCGCTCGATCCGTCGCCGAAGTCCCACTCCCACTTTAAAATGAACCCGTCCGGATCCTCGGAGAGCATCGCACTGAAGGCGACGCTCAGCGGAGCCGGCCCCGACAGTGGGCTGGCGGTGAAGTAAGCTACGGGGAAGGTGTTAAACGGCCAGCAGCCCGTCAGCATGACCAGAAGCGAAACAACTAGTCCTAAACCGATGAATACCCGAATCAGCCGCGCCTTATACCTCACGTATTTCACCTTGGGCCTCCTTCATCATTCACTTAAAGTTGGACCAATACCCCACTAACATAGTAGCTCCTAAAGAAAAAGTCAACCGATCCCCGATACTCTTAACCACCCCGCCTGTCCGGAAATAGGAGGACAAAAGGGTCTGTGGGGATTAGAAGGCAGTGATGAGTGATGCGTGATGAGTAACGGGAGAACGGGATTAGGGATCAGGGATTAAGGGGAAAAGGCATTGCGAATTGCGGATGGCAAATTGTGGATAGTAAATGGTGAAACGTGAATGGTGAAGGGTCCAGAGTCCATGGTCCAAAGTCTAACGTCCATGGTGAGTGGGAGGTGGTGAGTAGTGGGTGAAGAAGCCATCAGCAGTTTGGCCTTCAGCTAACAGCTCCAGCAAGATGAGGTTATCCTGATAGCTGACAGGCTGATTGCCGATCGCTGAGCGCTTTCTTCCCTGAAAGCTGACGGCTGATAGCTGAAATGCTGATCACTTCACTGAAGGCTGATCGCTAATTACTGATTGCTGAGTGCTGATAGCTACTCGCGCTAATCAAAACACCTCTTCCAAATCGATGGAAAGCCCAGCAAGAAGGGGGGATTTAAGAGGTGCCTTTTCTTTGCAGGCGTAACGAGCGACCCGGGAAAATCCCTGTTCTTCGAGCTCTAACACCTCGATCGTCTTTGTATCAGGATCGACCAGCCAGTACTCCTTAACGCCATAACGGGCATAGAGGGCTCTCTTATAGGTTCGGTCGCGCTTTGCTGTTGCCTCAGAGAGGATCTCGATAACCAAATCAGGAGCGCCGCGGATGCCTTCCTTAACAGCTATGCTAGCGCGCTCCTTGGCAACAAAGAGCATATCCGGTTGCAGCACGGTATCATCGCTGAGGATGACGTCAAGAGGAGCGAAGAGCACCATTCCCAGGTCGTTCTCGCTAACAAACTTTCGCAGAAGGTCTACAAGGTTACCTAAGATAAGCTGGTGTTTGAAACTCGGTGATGGAACCATGACTAACTCCCCCTCAAAAAGTTCATAGCGCTCCCGCTCTGATTCCGGTGCATTCCGATAGTCTTCGTAGGTAAGCTTGATTCTAGTAGCTGGCTTTTCCATCGCACCCACCTCCATCGAGTATTCTAGAACGTCCATGGTCCAAAGTCCAACGTCCATGGTGAGTGGGAGGTGGTGGGTAGTGGGTGGAGAAGGCTGCTAGCTGACGACTGATGGCTTCTTCTTCACTGGCTACTGATTACTGACAGGCTGATTGCCGATCGCTGAGCGCTTTCTTCCCTGAAAGCTGAGAGCTGAAGGCTGATCGCTTCTTTTCCTGAGTGCTGACCGCTGATGGCTCCAAGGAAAACAGCACGGGGTCTTAGCAGCGGGCATGATATTAAGTGTCAAGTGCAGGCATGACCTCCGAGCGCGGTGAACTTACCCCCGATACGCCTCACGCCGAGGCTTGCAGGAATAGAGCACCACATTCTTTTCGAGGACATCGTAGCGAATCCGGAAATTTCCCGAGGCAATTCTCCACTGCCCTTCCCCCTTCTTCATTCCCTTGAGCTTCTTGACGTTGTGCCGACCGCTCCGAGCGTAGGGATCTTCACGGAGGACTTCTACCATGGCCTCAACATGGGAGATCGCTCCGGGTGTCCGTCTGGCCAGACTCTTGTAGTCGCGGTCGAAGTGAGTGGTGCTGAGGATGCGGTAGGGCATGGGCAGGCTGTCACTTCGGCTGCGTGGTCGTCGTGCGCACCTCGGCTAAGACTTTCTCCACGGAACGGGTCTTGCCCGCCTGATACTCCCGGTAGCCCTGCCGAATCTGTGCCTTCAAAGACTCATCGTGCAGATCCAGGTAGTCCTCCAGCTCGTCGGCGTCGAGGATACCGAGCACCGGGAGCCCATCCCGCTCTACGATAATGTATTCCTTGCCCACTTTCACCCGGCGGATCAGCTCACCGAAGTGGGTCTTGGCCTCGGTCGCGGAGACGCGGGTCACTTTGGGAGCTCGTGTGGCCATTTCCCCTCCTCAATGGTCAACGTTGGTCAATCAGGAGGATAGCCGAAAGAAGAGCGGAAAGCAAGGCCTTACCGGGGGGACCTACCCGGTCCTTGACCTCATCCGAGTGCTCGATCATTCCTGCCTCCGAAGCGCGGTGAGCACATTCGCACCTCGAGCCTGCAGGGCTATGACAAGAGCGCTCTGCATGGAGTCTTCATCTAGATAGAGGCGAGTCCTCATCGCCGTCAGGAGTAACTCTTGCCGTATTGTTGCTCCAACTGTTCAGCCACTACTTCTTCCTCGGCGATATCCTGTTCTATCTCTTCCCGATTCGCATGATAGTAAGCCAAAGCGGCATGGACCTGCGCTAACGTCAAGTGCGGGATCTCGACGATGATCTCCTCGGGGCTCAACCCTAGCTTATACCAGCCCACGATGCGCCGTACCGTCACGCCTGTCCCCGCAATCCGCGGACGCCCTCCACGCACCTCCGGCGTCCGAACGATGAGCGTCCCAACCTCAACTACATTTGCCATGATTGATCACCCCTCACGATTCTGCTGTCCGTTTTATAGACATGTGATCTATACTTAGTCTAACGCATGCGCTCGCCCATTGCCAGCATCTCGTCTCTTTCCGGTTTTGGATGCTAGATGTGAGGATATTAGGTGTTAGGCGCGGTGGGTGACGAATGGTGAAAGCGACCGCAGATGGTGGGTGATCCAAGGTCCAAGGTCCAAAGTCCAAGGTCCATGGTGAGTGGGAGGTGGTGGGTAGTGGGTGGAGAAGGCTGAGAACTGACGACTGATTGCTGATTACTAAATGCTGATCGCTGAAGGCTGATCGCTTCTTTTCCTGAGTGCTGATAGCTTTTCTCGCTGATCGCTGAGTGCTGATGGCTGAAAGCTGATAGCTAAAATGCTAATTACTGACTGCTGAACGCCGCACCTTGACGTATCGGCCTGCTATCCGTACAATAGAGATTACAAACGTAATACAAAGAGTGTTCCTATGAAGACGATAACTGTGAAACTAGAAGACGAACTCGCAAACGCTGTAGAACGCGTACAGAAAGATGCGGGATTTCGCACCAAGAGCGAGATGATTCGTGAAGGGCTGAGAGTGTTAATCGCGCGGGAACGCCACCGGAAACTAGCAGAGAACCTCACGCGCTATCTGAGAGATCGCGAAGCCCTCGACGAAGCAGCCCAAGAGGTTGAAGAGCGAATACCGTCCACCGAAGAGGCGCTGAAACGGTCGGAGCCATGATCCAGCGCGGTGCGGTGTTCAACGTCAACTTCAGTCCAAGGCGTGGCCACGAACAGGAAGGAGTGAGGCCGGCGATTGTCATACAAGCCGACCTTTACTGCCCTCTCTCAACCCTTCTCGTTATTCCCACCTCAACACACGCCCGCAAGGAGATTGACTTTCATGTCCCAGTGACCGTTCAAGGGATTCGCACCTATGCGTTGATCGAGCAGCTTACCGCGGTAGACAAAGCAAGACGTATAAAGAGTGAAAACTACCTGGGGAGGATCTCGCAAAAAGAGATGGAGAAGATCGATCGGATACTCAAGGTTTTCGTTGGCCTCGACCCAGATCTCGCCCTTCTCTAGCTGAGAGCGATCAGCCAGCAGCTTTCAGCCAAAAGAAGAAAAGACGCTTTGAGCTTATAGCTGATTACTGACCGTTGAATGCTAATAGCTAGTCCCTGATTGCTGAAAGCCAGTAAAGTTCGCCGTCCACCGAGCGGGACGTTCTTCACGGTTCTGGTAAACTTGTGAGGCAGTGTATAATTAGAAAGATGGAGGTGTATACGATGATGAAACTCCTCAAAGAAGCGTTTGCCGAAGCTTCCAAGCTCCCCGAGAGTGAGCAGAATGTGTTTGCGGAATGGTTGCTAGAGGAGCTAGCATCCGAGCGTCGTTGGGAAAAAGCCTTTGCTGGATCTCACGAAGCACTTACACATTTGGCAGATGAAGCACTTGCCGAGCAGCGCGACGGCCGCACTCAAGTGCTTGAACCGGATAAACTGTGACATCCCACACGACGGAACGCTTCCGAAAAGCGTTTTCCCAGTTGCCCCGGGATGTTCAGCAGAACGCCAGAGAGTCTTACAAGCTATTCGCACAAAACGCGTATCATCCCAGTTTACGGGCTCCTCGCTGTTCCAAGTGGGTAACCTAAGGTCAAACTGGCTTACAATCTTATTATAAGGAAGCCATGAAGCCATGAGAACTCAGGTATGAGGGATAACGGATGACACTGGAACATGGGGAACTGACCTCAAGAGTGATCGCAGCAGCTATCGAGGTGCATCGTCAGCTAGGGCCAGGCTTTATTGAATCCATATACGAACACGCCCTTGTCGTGGAGTTGCGCAAACGGGGGCTGAAGGTAGAACAACAGGTTGAAGTGCCTGTAGAGTATGAGGGAGTCGAAGTGGGACGACACCGGCTTGATCTTCTGGTTGCGGAAACGATCGTGGTGGAACTGAAGGCGATCAAGAACCTGGAGAATGTTCATTTTGCCATTGTGAAGTCGTATTTGAGAGCAATTGGGAGGGAGCATGGATTGCTTTTAAACTTTGCAAAGCCTACGCTAGAGGTGAAGAGGGTGATATGTCAAAAGACCAACCCCTTTTTTGGTTTCCTAAGAGCTCAAGATTCAAGCGGACAACCTTAAGGAAGCCATGAAGCCATGAGAACTCAGAGACAAGAGGTAAAAAATGATAATCTTTCCTGGTTTCTTGGCTTCCTAAGAGATCAAAAGAAGCCTTGAATTTATGAGGAACCCAGGAAGACAGCAAAGGTGGGGGTTGAAAAAGAATTCAGGCCTGGATTAGACAAAGTTCCTGGTTTCTTGGCTTCCTAAGAGATCAAAAGAAGCCTTGAATTTATGAGGAACCCAGGAAGACAGCAAAGGTGGGGGTTGAAAAAGAATTCAGGCCTGGATTAGACAAAGTTCCTGGATTCCTGGCTTCCTAAGAGATCAAACGATCCTTGGTTTACGCGAGCAACCTAAGGTCAGACCTGTCTGCAACAGATATCTCTTGACAGGTTGCCTACACCTGTCTGCAGCAGGCAGGCTGAATAACGAGGAACCGAAAAAGCCATCTCTGATCTCTACATTACAAGAAAAGCGGGGAGCGTTTAAGCCCCCCGCTTGTCGTTAAAGCGGAAATCTAGAACCCGTAGGTTACGGTGTCTCAGCCTCGGTCCATTCCTCCTCTTCGCCCCCGCCCAGGAGGTCACCGAGCGAGAACTCTGCCGAAAGGATGAGCGTGTAGCCTGTCTCCCCATAGGCAAACTCCTGCAGGAGATAGGCTGCGTCCACATACAGACCGGCTACATTGATCCCGCCACCGACGCTGAAGTAGTAGTCCTGGAAGTTGTTCGTTAAGACTACACCTCCGCGCAGCGCGAGCTCCTTGATTACATTAAACTCCAGTCCGAGGTGGGCGTCTCCCAGATCGGTCCCGTCGAAGTCGATGTCGGCTGCCAGGATCAGCATATCCTCGACCAGCTTCATTGCCATCCCGGCCTTATACATGCCGGAGATCTTATCCGTATCAGCATCATCCCAGGTGATCGTGCTTCCACCCAAGTCGATCGCGGTTACACCGATGGTGAACATATCACCCAGGTTGACCAGCAGGCCAAGGTCAAAACCAAACCCGCTGGCCGTGCTGTCGTAACCGTTGGCCATGTAGTACTTGGCGGTGGCACCGGCAAGGCCGATGTCCATGATGTTTGTCGCCAGTGTACCGATGATGGCCGACTCGTCCCAACTGAAGCTTCCGGTTGGGTTCCCGTCCTCATCGACCCCGTCACCAACGACAGAGGCACGCTCCCAACCAAGGCCGATTCCAAGGTTGGCAAACGTGGTCACCGCACCGACGTACTGGTGGGTAGAGTCCATGCCGAACAGGTCAGTTGACATACCCGCAATACGGGTGTCCACCACCTGTGCCAGTCCGGCCGGGTTCCAGCATACTGCCGTAGCGTCATCCGCAACGGCGACAAACGCTCCCCCCATGGCAAGCGCCCGTGCCCCAATACCGCTCTTGAAGGTTTCGAAGGCACCGACACCTTCAGCCAGGGCAAAGGCGGAGAAGACCATGATGAGCGCTAGACTTACGACTATCACTCGTTTCATTGTCGTTTATACCCCCTTTAAGGTTTTCATCGAGTGAGGCCCTCCGGGGCCACAAGGCCCCGAAAGAGCCCCTCTCTTATTTACTTGTTGATGAACACCTTGCCCTTACCGGTGTAGGTGTCCGTTCCGTCAGTTATCATCGCCACGTAGATGTATGGCCCGTTGGCCAGAGGCATACCCGCCTCATTTTGGCCGTCCCACACGATCTCAGTGGCATTGGCCAGCTCCTCACTCCACACAAGGTGCCCTGACATGTTGTACACCGTGACCGCGAAGGTCTCGGGGATGCCCGCACCTTCAAACGTGAAGGTGACCTCGTCGGAGAACGGGTTCGGCTTAGCGATAAAGCTCTCGAACTCAAGCTCAGACGAGATGATCGGGACCGTATCCATGGAGGTATCCAGCGAATCGGTCGCGTCGGTGTAGTTTGCGGTGATCTCATCACCGGCCACCGCACCGAGATCGACCATAGTAATCGCATCGGTGATGAACGTGTCGGTATTCGCCCCCTCAAGGTAGGAGAGGTCGTAGGCGATCCCTTCGACTTCCAGACCGGTCAGGGTATCCGCACCAGCGTGGGACGGATCGATGACCTTAACGTATACGTCATCGGCATCGGTGTAAGTGGCAACCGTGTTGCCCTCAGCATCGACAAAGTCGGTCGTCGAGGCCTGCCCCGGAGGCGTTCCGCCGCCACCGATCCCGACCTTGATCGAGATCCAGGCCGAATCGGAGTGGTTGGAGGGGTCCTGGTAGACCGCCACGATCGTGTCGCCCGGCAGCACGGCCAGGCTCGGCACGCAGGTGTAGACATCCACCAGGTCGATGCAGATCACGGAGACAAAGTCTCCCGATGCCACACCGTTCTCCATCAGGTCGACCGCTGCCCAGTAACCGTTTCGCGGGTTGAGCACGTACACCTTAGCTAGACCATCGGTGCCGGCATAGCTGTCGGGGCCGCTGGGATACGGATTCGGCTCATCGTTGAAGATGTTGGTGTCGCCCAGCAGCGCGTTCTTCGAATGGGTCTGGGTGTCCATGTCCTCGCACTCGAACTCATTCAGGGGCTCTGGTCCGAACGGCCAGTTCTGCCCGCCGTCCCAGTAGCCGTCGATTCGCTCGCGGCGGTACTGATCCTCGTCCTGGTCAGAGTCGATCACTTCGACAAACACGCAGTCGGAGTTAACGTAACCGGAGACCCGGTTGCCCTGCCGGTCGAGGAAGTACATCGTTGTTGTAGTGCCGTTAAAGACCTGGTTATCGGCGATCTCCATCAGGTCGAAGGAGACGTCGTTATCCACGCGGATCCGATCGATCGTCGGCGGGAAGGCCGTTGTGATGTCCACGTCTCCCAGCAAAACCATGCTCGCAGTGGTGTAGTAGACGTCGTTGTACCGTGCGTAGACCGAGTCCTCGTTGAACACCTCAAGCTTCCAGTTGTCCAACTGAAGCTGGTAGCCGCCGTGACCCGTGGTGACACCAACTCCCAGCGCATCCCACACCGGGAGAAGCTGCATCCCGGCGAAGGTGAAGAAGACGTCCGAATTGGACGAGGTCTCATCGAGGATCACCCATTCGGAGTCGTCCTCGCCGTGCGGGTCGCAGATGTGGACCACGACCTGCTCCGGACAACACGGATCGACGTTTGCGTTTTTATCGATCACCTGGACGTATACCGGGTCGCGTCCGATCCAGAAAAGCGACTTGTCCCCACGCGTAGCGTCGGTGAAGCTGGTGAGGCTGTGCTGACGCTCCTCGATGTAGGCCGTGGCGAGCTTGAAGTCATCAAAGTCGTTCGGATCAAGGTAGTAGGCGACGAGCACGTCGCGCACATCCAATGTGTTGAACCCAAGGTCTGTCCGGATGTCGTTCAGTTTGAGCACGAACACACCGCTGTCCTGGCTCGTCTCCTGCGCGAGGAACATCACCCGGCAGTATCCATTCGTGTCGGCCGTGTCAAAGGTGGTCACCGGCGTGGGGGAATCCCCCGCTACCGGGTACTCAATATAGTAGGAGCCCTTCTTGGTCGGCTGAACGTTGTTGGTACTAAGGTTTGGAGTAGCCGACAGACCGCTGTCGTAGATGTTGAACCAGCGAATCGGGATATCCAAGGGAATCCCATCGGCCGTATTGATTCCACCGTAAGCCTTCAACATGCAGAAGTTGGTCGCGCTGCGCGTCTGCACCGGGTTCCACGACCCCGGATTGACGATGATGAACACCGGGACGTACTCGACTTGGCTGCAGTTTAGGTTCTCATCCGCATCGTAGACGGTGATCGTCGCCGCAACACGCGCGTCCTTGTAGACTTCATCATCCCAGGAGATCACAGCCTCGATGTCCTTGATCTTTCCCATCGTCACCGCGACGTCGGTGGAATCGTTCGGATCCTGGTACATTCCGACGAGGGTGTCCATGTTCTCGAACCGGCCGATGAGATAGTATGTGTCTGCCCAGTTTCCATAGGAAGGATACTCTGGATGAATAAACGTGTCTGGCATCTGCCCAACGGTGAAGCCGAAGTCATCGGATCCATATCGCCACTTGGTTGCTCCGTCCTTGTAGCCGAACCAACCGCGCTGGTCGCCGTCCACGTTGCTGTCGCTTCCGGGAACCGGGGTGGCATCGGCATACATGTAATGACCCCATTTGAAGTCGTCAGGGGTTACATTATCCACCACGTGGGTGTTCAAATAGTCCGTCGAGTAATCCTGACGTGTTCCCACCTGGAACGCCCGCTTGCTGACGAACAACCCCGTGTCTCCGTCGGTCTCCTCCAGGTAGTCCGTGGTGAGATCATCTTTGACTGGAGTCCAAATGGTGTAGGCGCCGGTCTTGGGATCCATGATCTTGATATCCGGCCACATCTTGTCGCGCAGGTCACAGTCGATATTCTGATCCGGATCGTAGACCACGATCCAGACTTCGTCTCCTTCCTGTATGTTCGTTACCCGGTTTGCCCCGTTTGAGTCCGAGGAGAAATACATCTCCGCATCGGTCGCAAGAGCAGCCCAGGCAAAGAGTGCCACAAGCATAATCGCTAGGACACTCCCTACAACGTATCTTCGTTTCAAGGTCGTACCTCCTTCTTCGGGTTTTCGATTTCGCTTGCTACTATCTTCTCTATTTATTGTTTGCAAACTCGTTGACCTCCTTTTGTGTCATAAGGACACGTGGTTCTAGATTTTCCTACCACCCCCCTCAATATTTCCCCTTCTCCCAGTGTATCCCTTCCTTTTTTTCTCGCTTTGGCTTCTTTATTAAGGTGAAGCTTTGCCCCCATCCTAACACGCCGTGAAAACATCTGTCAACACAAACGCACTCTATCGACAAAGGCGTGCCTTTCCAAAGGCGAAGCTTTTCTCATCTATCAATGACCAAGGGTATCGTACCCACCCCATCCGTAATTATAGTTACAAACTTCGAGCATCTTATCACACCACCGCGACCCATGTCAAGTCAAGAAAGGATCACCGCGACGTTGCATCGATCGCCTCTTACGGCCGCAAGAGGCGTCGATGGGACTAACGCCGGAGCTAATCGGCATTCCAGACATCTTGCTTCCCACCTCTCTTTGACGGGAGATGATTACATCCTGAACCTAACGCTGCCCCCTCCCTTTGGTGAAGGAGCTCGGTGTGGCTTGATGCGCCTCTCCGTCCGGCGAGGGAGGGACATCTGTCCAGATTAGCGATCAGCCATCAGCGGTCAGCGGTCAGCTGACAGAAAACGCTCCTGCTTGATGCTGAAAGCTGAGGGCTGAAAGCTAAAAACGGACAGCAATTAGCAAAATCTTCTTATTGCTGGTTTTGTCGGTCTGGCAGATCTCATGTAGACTAGTGATGAGAACCGTTTGAAAAACAGGAGAGCCATGCGTGATTTTAGAGAATTGAAGGTATGGGAGAAGAGCCATCGGCTGGTTCTAGCAGTGTACAGAGCTACGGCAACCTTTCCTCGTACCGAACAGTTCGGCTTGATGAGTCAGATCCGGCGAGCAAGCGCTTCGATCCCCGCGAATATCGTTCACCCCGTGAAATACATGAGAGGGAGGGTGTTCTACAAGATAGGTCTCGTGGAATAACATGTATTACATATATGTTCTGCATAGCGACAAAGACGGCAACTTCTACGTTGGATACACCGTCGATCTGCGAAGTAGGTTGAGACTTCATCACGAAGGGAGGGTGGAAGCGACCGAAAATCGTAGACCTTTCAAGCTGGTTTACTATGAGGCATGCCTCAACCAAAGGGACGCACTGCATCGGGAGAAGTACTTGAAGAGCTCCTATGGTAAGAGATACATCAAGAACAGATTGAGGCGATATCTGAATAAACTGAATGGGTAGATTTTTGTAGCCACAATCGCGAGGTCCATTTCACGGGGCAAGGGGTGCGGCAGAAGAGGTGAAGCTGAGTTTGCTCGTTTCCTCCAGATTGCTCGCCCCGTGAAATACCTAAGAAGGTTCTTATTTCACGGGGCAGGGGATCAGCTAGTGAGCTTGAGTACCACCTGTTGCTTGCCCGCGACCTGGGGTTCCTGAAACTTCCCATCTACGAGCAGCTAACAGGCGAGGTGGTTGAGATTAAGCGGATGCTTACCTCGTTTATCGCGACCCTGAAAGCTGATTGCTGATGGCTGATAGCTGAAAGCTGATCGCTGAAACCTCTTTCGCTGATCGCTGATAGCTGACTGCTGATCGCTGATCACTGATAGACATCACGCCGGCTTTGCTTTTGTCTATCTCGTTTTTAGTCTTTCTACATCGCTTTCTATCCGGTCGATCCGCGCCGTGGTAGCAGCTTGTTCCTGATCGATACGGGTGAGGATCGTCATCATCTTGTCCTGGCCGTGCAGAAGCTCATCCGAGCGTTCGTTGAACTCCGTCTTAGTCACCATCCTGCTTATTTGCTCGCTGTTTTTGACAACTTGGAGAGTGAGGTTATCGATTTTCGCGGCGAGCTCCTGCTTTACCTGATGGAGGTCTTCCTTAGTTGCTGGTTCATTATCCTGCTGATCCATTAGCTTCCCCCACGCCCTTTATAGCGCATCGAGATCCGTTGGCCAAATCACCCTGGGTAGCGCCACACCAACACGTGCAACAAGATGGCAAACCTTGGGGAGAAAGGATTCGGCCGACATGAGAATCCGGCGATACACAGGTGAGCTCGTGCACGCTATCCCTTACCCGCTTTTATTTTGTCGGCGTCCTTTTCCACTGCGCCATCACACCTTAATCCCTGCTCCATACGGGTAAGAATCGCCAAAAGTTTCGCCTGTTTGCGCAGAATTCTGTCACATCCCCGGTTAAAGTCGTCCCGCGTCAAAATTTTACTCATTTGTTCATTACTCTCTTTAAAATAAGCTTCAAGTTCTTCGTCGGTATAACCTTTCCCATCGGCCTTGCCGCGGAGCGCTTCTTCTATTCTGGCAATTACCTTTTTGTGGACTGCCTCATCCTTATACTCCATCGATTCCTCCCCATTCATAACGCTGACAGTGGAGCCGTCAATTACTGGAGATAACGTCGGACGTGAGAGTCCGATGCTATACGAAAACCAAAACTATCTGGTGTAATAGCGGTCCCTCGTGTCCACCGGAGATGATGCACGACCGGGTGCAACGAATTATCCCTTACCCGCTTCTATTTTGTCGGCGTCCTTTTCCAGCCGATCGATCCGCGCCGTGGTAGCAGCCCGCTCCTGATCGATACGGGTGAGGATCGTCATCATCTTGTCCTGGCCGCACAAAAGCTCGTTGTAGTCCTTCTTGTATTCCTCTCTAGTCAGCGTTTTGCTTAGCTGCTCGCGGTTTTCGATGACTTGGACAGCTATCCTATCAAGTGTCACGGTGTTCGCATCGATCTTCTTGCTGTTCGCATCGATCTTATCTGTGAGCCTCTGTTCCACTTGATCGATCCTGCCGGTGAGTTTCCGTTCCACCTTGTCGAGGTCTCTTTTAGTCGCTAATTCATCGCGTTGGTGTTCCATGGTCTTCGATAGGTATAGCAACTACCGGCAGATCTGTCAACCTCGCCGTGCTATACTCCTGACGGAGTGATCTTTAATGGGCATTACCAAGACGGAACATCCTCACATCATCCGAGCCAAAGGGGTCTGCGGAGGAAGGCATGAATCATGTGAGAATCACTGTCCCTAAAGAGGGTGTTGCAAATTTTTGCCAGCACCACCATATACGCAAACTCGCCCTCTTCGGATCAGTACTGCGTGAGGATTTCGGGGCGGAGAGTGACGTGGATGTATTGGTGGAATTCGAACCAGGACACGTGCCCGGCTTTATCCGTTTAGCGGGCATGGAGTTTGAGCTTGAGGAACTATTCAGCGGACGGAAAGTGGACCTGCGGACACCAGAAGACTTGAGCCGGTATTTTCGCGATGAAGTGGTGGCCACGGCGATGGTGCTTTATGGATAAGGCCGATGAAATACGGTTACGTCATATGCAGGGGTGCGGTGCGGGATGCCATCAGTTTCGCGACACCTACCCCTACCTATCAAATCATCAATTTTCGTACCAGTTGCCAATAAAGCCCGGTCCATGATCAGGGTTTGAATTACGCTTCTGTGAGTAGTATCATTATAATAGTATCATCACTAGATGAAGAGCTTGATACTCTTGAGAGGTGATGAAGATGGGTGTTTATTCTAAGGCCAAGGCAAAGAGCGGACCTCTTCGCACCAAAAGGGTTCAGACGGTCCTCACCAGTGAGCAATACGAACTCCTGTTACAGATAGCCAGGAAGAAGCGCAAGCCGGTGAGCGCCCTCGTGCGTGAGGCGCTTGAGGCGGGATGTCTTAAGGAGGAGCTCCGCACGCAGCGCCAACACGCTCTAAAAGGCCTCCTCTCCCTCAAGGCACCGGTGGCTGATTGGGAGAAGATGGAGTCCGAGATCGTCGAAGGGGCCATGGATGGGTAAGGTCTTCCTGGATGTGAACATCCCCATGTACGCCGGTGGCAAGGGGCATCCCTACAAGGAGTCATGTACTTGGATCATGGCCGAGGTAGCGGAAGGAAGGCTTAAGGTAGCCACGGACACCGAAGTTATCCAAGAAATCCTCTACCGCTACGGGGCAATAAAGCTGTGGGAAACCGGCGTGGCGATGGCTAACGCTGTCATGGAGCTTGTCCCCAAGATCTACCCCGTCAACTTAGCCGACATTCGCCGCGCGGTCAATCTCTTCCAAACCTACGGGCCAAAGGGGGTTACTGCCAGAGATGCACTTCATGTAGCCGTGATGATGAATAAGGGCCTAAACGAGATTCTCTCCACTGATTCCCACTTCGATCTTATCAAGGAAATAAAGCGGCTGGACCCCAAAACCCTCTTTCGTCAAGGCAAAACAACCAAGAAGCCACCTCCTTGAGGTGAGGAAGTCTCCTGAAATGGATTGGCTTCTTGTCTTCACCGGTGAGTCTTGCCTCGGAGAGCATGCGATCAAAGACCAACAGTTCATAACACTGTCTCTGTCGACGAACCCTCCTGTTTTTTTGCTTGCCTGCCTGTCGTGTTCGCACGCAGACAGGAACATGCACAGGCAGGCAAGCCTTGTCCCGTGCAATACTGCTTCATGGGACCCGATGCTACAATGGCACTCTCGGCGGACACGGGTTCCGCCGCTACGTAAACAAAACACCGGAGACAAGCCCCGAGGATACAATCTCCTTAGAGTCTGCTTGACACTCGCGCCCGGAAAGTGGTATGGTGGGTTTGGTTTTGTCCTACGGGGAGGTGTGTTGATGGGTAAATTATGCTTTAGGTCTTCGCTTATCGTCCTTTTGGTCCTCATTACCTTGTTGGTTATCTCGGTGAGCCTCGCCGGAGGTAGTGGTGGCGTAGCGGCTCTGGTCCTTGATAATAACGGTAAGCTTGCCGAAGGGAGCCTCACGGGGATTTCCCCCGTGATCCGTCTTAACGTTCCCCGGTCGGTATCGCCGTTCGGCCCGCCACAGGCGTTTGACATTTCACTTTCCACAGTTCGCCAGATCACGCTCGACT
>Ga0307431_1001015_pt1 | contig 16838 bp, 19 predicted proteins | sample SalMarWE160170MG_FD_202155 | JGI IMG/M metagenome (GOLD analysis project Ga0307431, IMG submission 202155) | Salt marsh sediment microbial communities from the Plum Island Ecosystem LTER, Massachusetts, United States - WE1603-170 | ecosystem: Environmental > Aquatic > Marine > Intertidal zone >...
GGCCTTGAATGACGGGCTGTGCTTCCTTCTGTTCTGTGTCATGTCCTGCTCCTCCTATTCTGTATTTTATTCCAGGAGCAGAACCCGCTCTTAACAACCTGTCCAAATTTCGGGGACCACCTCAATCATCATATAAGCAAAGTGGCCATCCTCCACACATTAGCGGTGAAGGCCCAGTCATAGTCAGTAAATTAGAAAGAGCAACTAAGGTTCAATATATCTTGGTGAGAATTACAAAAGCATCACCAAATCACTGGGCTATAGAATCAATAAGAATTAGAGAGCAACGGCTATTTGGGTTGTGGAGCGTTGTTATTGGTAGATTGAACCAATGAACTGGTAGATTATTTGAGTAGAAATGATAAAACAACCTAAAATACAAGAGAACCAGTGGCACTAACCTACTCAAGCAGCAATAAATAAACAAGTGCCAGAAGCGCTACAATACGCGCAGTTTGCATTTTAAACGTTACCTAGGCACTTAGTATGCCTAAGTAATCTAAGCAGCCTGTTTTTGGATTTAGAGATCTATCTTTCCTACCGCTAACTACGGATTAACGGAGAGCTTGCCTTGCCAGGTATCAAGCTCAAACCACTTATTCTTCAATCCACCACTCAACCCTTACCGTTATCAGCCCTTGTACGCCGTCATTGACCTGCATCGTGTAATAGCCCTCTCCCCAATCATAGTCTGATGGGCTGAACTGAGTCGCACCTTCTGTCATCTCACGAGTGAAACCTTCGGCAAGCGTATTATTGGCAAAGTTACCCTCATTATCATAGAAACCGAGACCTTGACCAGATGGTGTTAGGATGTGAAACCATACGCCACCTTCTCTGCCTTCTACCCACCAATATAGATGAAGGGTTTCGCCATTACGCAGGTATATTGGGAAGGTATATTCAGGATTATCTTCGTCCAGGTCGAAGGTGAGAGTGCGGTATTCTTGTTCCGGTTCAAGTGACGGTACTGATGAAGGGGTTGACTGCGCTGGTGGTGAGTTGATCTCAATACAGCCACTTAAGGCGAGGGTGATAGCAAAGAGCAGCGAGATTGAAGCAATGACTAGTTTTTTAACCATTTGTGTCCTCCTATCCTTTTGTTTGGCTGAGCATCTGATGTTTTACTAAGTCTTTGGAAGCTCAAGCAGACTTATTATAGCGCAAAATGTGCTCTACGGGAACACTTATATTGTAGTTTTCCTTTATTATTCAGATGTGCGTAGAAAGAACATAATCGGCCAGCGAGTCCGTAAGGGTAGGAAAGAGTCGGGGATTACTCAAATGGAGTTAGCCGCACAACTACAGCTATTGGACGTAACCATAGATCGGTCAGGAATAGCTAAAATGGAAAGCGGAAGAAGACCTGCGTCAGATATCGAGGTTTATGCTATCGCCAAGATATTAAAAGTGCCTATACCTTGGCTGTTTGAGGAGAGTAACAACCCGCTTGAGTCATTGGAGCCATAATTTAGTTGTTGCCAGTTGAGAATCTTCCACTTCTAGAATCCTAGGCTGTACCCTTATCTACACAGGCTTCCCGGTTTTTATCTCAATAACTCTTTTAGGATAGTTGTCCCGCAGTATCGGTAATATTTGATACCACACAAGATTATTGGTAGAGTCTAAACCAAATTCCAGCGCTAATACCTTACCAGCCTTACATTTGCTTCTATAGGCTATTCCTGTTTTGGTGTCTTTGACTGGCTTTCGTTTGTTGTTCTTAAAGATACCTGACATTACTGCAACAATGCCCTATTTTATGGCAACTCTAATTCTGCTTTGAGCTTCTGTCAAGAATGAAGAGTTCAAGGACTACACTGTAATGCCCCGATGAATAGGATCAATTCATAGGCGATGCACAGTAAAAACCCAACGATAATAACCCCCCAAGCTACCCATCCTAAAACCTTCTGGGTCTGAGGATTAAGTTTATATTGTATTAGAGTAGCTATGCCCAGTGCTGCGATATTTCCACCCGCTGCCACCATGGCATTTCTTTCACCACCAACCATACTTATCAGGCTCAAGAGAGCAACAAGTAATCCGGCAACCACACTCATTATTCCAACATTACGGAATTTCGCCCTTGCTTGAGGGCTCCTCATCTCTGTTAATCCACTAGTAACTTGAATTACCTTAAAGGTGAAGCCGAGAACAACTAGCCCACTACCAATGGTGAATATATAGAATGGCATATATAGTCCTCCTTTTATGTTGATACCTCAAACATCTGCTTATAGACTCAGATACTAACAAACCAATATCCAAAATACAAGAGATATTCTGAGCCCATTGCAACCACTTTTACAGAAATCCCTCCAAAATGCCCAAACATGAAATTGGCCTTATGATAAGCGTATCGCAGCTTTCATCAACCTGGTATTGACGCGGTGTTTTAGAATGAAGATAGGGAAAGATAAAGGTAATTCGGATAGCAGTCCTTCAAACCGGGTGTTATTCAGGTTGGTAGAGCTAGGATGGATCGGTGCGTATAAAGCTGGTTGTAAGAAGCTCTAAAGAAGTGGGAAACACAAGACATATAGCTTGTGGACACCAAAACACTATTTAGCAAACTACTAGTTTTATAGCACAATACTGTTATAACCACAGCTAAGAAAGGAGGAGTAAAGATGAAGCTGACAGTTAGAAGGAACAAAAACTCCCAATATTACTTCCCCAGAGAGGCTGCTGGGGTTGCTGGTGACGAAGCTGAACTCATACCTAATACTCATGCACTTATCATGTTTCCTAAGGGGTCATCACCAAGAAGAGTGTTGAGAAGCCTTGCGGTTATTCAGCTTGACCTAGAGAATCAGATTGTTGCGGAAGAGGAAGAAGCCGCACTAAGATCATCAGAACCCAAGCCGAAGCCCAGACCAAGGACCCCAAAGTCTAAGACTGGGCTATCATTTGATGAACTACGGCGGAAGCTAAGAGGAAGCAATAGATGACTACTAAAGGAGAACAGCCAGCGAACAGGGAAGAATTGATGAGGGACTGCCGAAGAGACAAGGAGAAGCTCATGTGTGAGTGGCGAAAGAAAAAAGGACAGTTATCCTCGAACCACAAAGTGAGAATACCAGGAGGCGGGCAGTGACTACTATCGAGATAATCCCCAGGAAGACTATTATCAAATGCAAGGGATGCGGCTGGTACTGGCGCCCCAACTCCAGCAACCCTACCTGCTGCCCTCATTGCCACACCAAGGATTTTGATGGTGGTACTAGGATAAAGGGCAGCACCAAGCTCCTGAGGAAGTTAAAAGATAGGTTTATCCTTGCTGGAGCCTAAATAACTATTACCAATTACCAGTAGTAGGAGGAAGTAAGAATGGCACCGATAATGAGTAAGGAAGAGATGAAGAAGGCCCAAGATAGTAGAGACAGGATTGCTCAGTCAAAGCTATCGGCCAAAGATCTAGTGAGCAGAAGATACTCATCTTCAAGGTATTTAGAACCCCCCAAGACCAGGCCTGGAAGGAAGCGGAAGGAACAGACCACTCAGCCAAAATCAGAGTCAGTATTTGATAGTTTGAGGAAGAACATCCTGAACCGATGAAGGGGAGGGAGGTTACCATGGCTGATGAGGAAAAAGGGCCAGAGCCGGTTGAACCTGAAGAAGGCTATGAACTTATAGAAGAACCTGATAAGAGTGTTGCACTCAGAGGGTGGTTGCCCGAAGATGCGCAGGTTATCGATGATGTAATTGAAGAGCTCCAGATTAGAGCACCTAATAAGAAGGCCATTAGGGAACTCTTCACAAGCTCCCAGATGTATCCAGAGGCCGAAGATTTAGAGTCAGACTTGGGATATATAGAATGCAAACCTACTCGTGAAGTGATAGTTAACCTCGTTGTTTCGATGATGAATGTAGCTGACCAGTTCAGCGGATTCATCTATCGTGATAAGGCACCACTAACCACGGCTCTTATTGGCTTTGGTCTCACAAGAATAGAGCCGTTGCTTGTTAGGAGAAAGGAACGGCTAAAGAAGGGGTGGGAAGACTTCTGCGGCCAGAAAACCAGGTTCACTCTAGAGGGTTATTCGTGGAAGGTGCTCAAAGCCACAGAAATAAGTGATACATTCCACCGATTCAAATATTATGTGCTGGATCCAACAGTAAGAGGCCGAATTAACAGCATAAAGCGTGAGTATAAACTAGACCTGTCATTTATAGCCGAGATGAGTATACTCGAAGCCGTAAGAACATCCAGACTTATTCCTTCGTGGGCTATCAAGGAACTCAACCAAGAGCACGAGAACTTTGAGAAGTGGGCAAAGATGAAGGGCTTTATAGACACTATGGATATTCCTGGAGAGCTAACATGATTAGCTGTTACTTTACAATAAAACTGGGGGAACTGGGAAACTAGGGGAATTGGGAAACTAGGGGATTGGGTACGTACCCCACTATACTAAATATAAGAGCGGCGCAAATGAGCAACACGGCAGAACAAAGAGCACATCTACTAGAGTATATGGAATTAGGGCTTAGACCAATTCCACTGAGAGGTAAAGTCGCAAACTACCATTGGAAGTCTTTTGTGTTAACAAAAGCCAACATGGAATCCTACATCACACCTGGTACTAATTGGGGCATCCGTACCGGTCAGCTACCAACCGGCACGTATTTTTATGCAGTGGATATTGATGATAAACTTCTCCTACCTAAGTTCATGGAGCTTAACCCCTTGCCAGAGAAAGCACCTATCGTATCCACTGGTCGTGGGTTCCACATATATCTGAGTTGGGGTATGCCAGCAGAAACGAGGCACTCGCCTGATCTTGACATCATTGCCAATGGGTATGTGGTTGCACCTCCATCAGTGCATCCTAGCGGTAAGGTGTATAGGTTCATAGTTCCACTGAGAAACCATATACCTATGCTGAACCCCCGATCAATCTACTGGCCCTTCCCCACTCTTTCCTTTCGTCCCAATCCTCTTGCTGGTTACGCCCGAAGCTCTGATGAACACATACGGGAGAATACTTTTGATTGGGATAATATCTTTAATGGTATCTCTGAAGGTCAGCGCCACAACACCCTTGTTCGCTACCTTGGCATCCTTCATTCAAGGTGGGACACAGAAGATGTAGCCTTAGCCAAAGTAAGTGAGTGGAACAAGCTCAACAAGCCACCAATACCAGAGTATGAACTGGTGACTACTGTAAGGTATTGTTACAGAGAATGGGATAACAGGAGGGCTGAAAATGGCACCCAGTAAACTTGGGGAGGGCGAACAGAAGGGTCTAGTTCCATCACAGGACGAGGTTAGGAAGATAATGGCGAAAGTCTTTCAAGCTTACCCAGCACAGGCACCTGTAATCCTTATGCAGATTGAGGTCGCTCGCATGATGCAGAATTTTATCGAGAAGTTAAAGGGGCAGTTAGAGAAATCAATACAAGAGATGGAAGATGATATGGACAAGCTCATGTAGCAAAGCTATAGCTAGCGCTGCACTGGTTTAGCAAGTATTGACTTTGCCTTAGCCAGGGGGCCCGGTACTTTTTAGCTTCAAAATTGTGCGCAAGTGCATAGCAGTGGAACCTGAAGTGCTAAAAAAGTGCTGTGCTATGCACTGTGTTGCTGTAACTTTACTACAACTCAGGTTTGCCCTACCCTCTTATAAAATTGCTGTAGCTGCTACACGTGTAGAATCTCAGATGTTGAAGCAATATTGAGCTGTGTTTGATTGTTTGGGTGTTGAACGATATGGCTTATTGTGACCTCTTGCGTGTGAAGCAGTTTTGTGAAAAGGCGGAGGCCGCTTGCCTCCTTTCGAGCAGATATTATAATCTCTTAATCACTAGTAATCAATAGCGGTATGTGTGGGCTATAGCTAACCGCTTCGCTAAACAAACAAAAGAGTGGAGAAGCTGATTCCTCTCCACTTATCCTATTTTAATTCTAATTTATTTTCGTCTGACTTTATTAGATTAACTATTTTTCTCCGCCTTTATTCTGTTGAAAATTAAATCGATATTCAGGTCAGGTGTTCCTAAACGCCCAAAATATCGTGAAAAACGTGCACACAAATTTTCGCAGTATGGGCTATCCAAAGATGCTACACATGTTAATTTCCCGTCTTTTGCCAATCTGGCAAATTCCTTAGGTTCGAGTTTAGCAATCTTCTGATAATCTACAATTAGATCCGGTATATTAAAGACACTTGGTAGAAAGAAAAAGCGATCCTTCTTATCTGTTACGAAAGGTAACAGTCTATTAATATATTTCTGGTCTGGATTATCTGGATTATTTTCCCAGTCTATATATTCTTTAATTTCTCTCAGCGGAGTACAATATGCAAACAGCATATAGTCTACCTTATCTTGAACAAAATCGCAAGATGGAGTAATCAGCACCATATATTGAGTTTTAGTCCCATCTTCTTCCTTAATGACGTCACCAGCCATAGGCCTTATTCCTAGAGGTGGTACAATATAATATCTCATTGGATGCACGCTATCTTCGCTACACCATATTTTTGTTGTATCCCCCAATTTTTCCGCTAACTTCTGTATTCCCGGGCTATCTAAAGACTTTGCCAGCCTCCTGGCTAAGAAATATGCCAGGGATGTTCTATCAGGTGTATCTCCAAATGCCTCCCAATTATTTGTTATAAATTCCCACATGTAGTCTCGCTGTACTTCTTTCACGTATCTCAAAAGTGCTCGATTCACTAGCGGTATTCTAGTTAAAAGAATTTCCTTTACTGTCGATAGAACTTTTGGTAATCCTTCTGTATTTTCAATGACTTTTATTAACGGTGTTTCCAAACTTCTTACCTTTTGCGGTAGGCCAGTGTAGAATATAATAGGTATAAAACATAGGGCTTTGATCGATTCAAGTACTTTTATGCCTTCCTCTTCTTCTCTTTCTTCTTCATGTGGTCCAAGTCTTACATCTAAAACGACAAAGTCAAAGTAACCTGATTCCAATCTATCTAATGCCTTATTAAAGTCAACTTCTGTAGTAACTTTCAATTTCTCACCTGGCTCTAAAACAACTTGTTCATTCAAGTATTTAGCCGCTAGATCACAGTTCTCAGTATTATCGTCAACAAACAGCAAATGCCAGTAATTCTGTTTTGCCACTTCATATTCTCCTGCGAAGAACAACTCTAAATGTTGCTCCAGGTAATGGGCCTTCTTTAATCAATGCTATAGTCCCATCATAATAATCGCCAACTATTTCCCCGGCAATTGTTAATCCCAGGCCGATTCCACTAGGCTTGGTTGAGAAATATGGGTCAAAAATCATATCTTGGTATTCTTCCTCAATGCCAGGCCCACTATCTGAAAAAATTATCTCCAGTTCGTATTCTTCTTTCCTGTTTATTTTAACGGTGATGAATCTTGAATCCTTTGGAACCTGCTTAAGCCAGTGAAGACTATTGTTCAGTAAATTTACAATAACTTCTTGTATTTCAGCCTGATCTACAGTTACCTCTGTATATGTAGTGGGCAGGTCGACTCCTACTCCCACCTGTTCAATTTCCTTATCTAATACATAGAAAGCGTCATAAATTACATTCTCTAATGATATCCTCTCAGGTCTTCCACGCCGGCGTCCCCCAAAGGGTTCAATTTTACGGAACAGTGTTGCCAGTACGTCTGACTGAGTTAGTATTGTCTTGGAGTGACCTCTCAATTTACTTACTATTTTCTTACCATTCTCATGTATTTGATTAATATCTTGCCTTGCTACATGTGTAACATTGATAATCTTGGAAAGAGGTAATCGACCCTCGTGGAGTACAGTATCAATCAGCATACCAAGAGTTGCCAACCTCCGATATCGAGAGATAACTTCTTCTACTTCCCCAACCCTTTTTTCTAAGTCCTTTTCCTTTTCTTTTACCGCGTTCAAAAGTGCTGTGTCCTGTGGATGCTTTGACCTTACATATTCCCTGAGATTTTCTAGATTGAAGTCTACAAAGAGACCTCTTTCAATCATCTTCTTTCTCTTGGGTTTTTCCTGGTACCTTTTAATTTCTAGAATCGTAAGCATTGAAAGCGCTAACTCTTTAAAGTCACCAAATGCCTCTCCTTCCATAAGCCCTTCCCTGTTACTTTGGTCGCGTAACATGGGGTTATCTTTAGATGTAATGAATAGAGAACCGATGACTTGGTTGTTTGATATGTTTACGGTAGGTTTTTGAAAACGTCTGTAATCAAGTCTTAGCCAGTCTTCGCGTGGCTCACCATATGGAAGTACTCTAAAACCATCCCGGTATATACTTACACCAGATGCAAAATCTAAATAACGTCTTATTTCTGCAACCGTAAATTCATTTCCTGACACCGCATTCAGCGATGCTGTATCTCGGTTCCAGACACGAAGTTCTATTTTAAAAGGGCCACATTTTGGAAGTTCTCCATCACCTAAACGGAGTATTCCTTCTTTATTCTCCTCAATTCCCTTTTCCCTGATTTGCAATGACAGGTTATAATTCCCCTTACTGTCTACTTCTCCCTTTAATATATAATGAGGTCTCTTCACTATCTCCGGTGGTTGAATTGTCTTAGAAAAATCCTGAAAGGCCTCAGGTAATTCTAAAAATATCTGAAAGTCTTCTCTTAACGTATGATCAAGCTCACCGAATGAAGGTGATATCAGCCTGGATAGCCTCCTCTGCAAATCGAGGAATTGTTCCTCACTCCATTTTGTTTTTAATTCTCGCATTCTCAATATCGTTCCATGGTTAAGTTCATTCTCATCAGGTTTTCCCAGTTTATCCCATAATTTGTGAATTACACCTCCAGGACGTATTTCCTTTGGCTTAGACTGCGCCCATAAAACCTTAATTTGATCAAGATATTTTTCTTCATCATCAAATTCTCTCCAATCAAATACAACGCATACTTCCCTGTCCATTTCATTTCGTTTTGTAATGACTTCCAGTTTATCAGCCAGTCGTGATGTAGCAAATCTTCCTATTCCTTTTTCACCTAAGACACGTCGACCAAATTTTTCACTCAGTCGATTTTTTCTCCTCATCAATGTAGCAGGTTCCATCCATGCAGTCCTGATCGTCTCCAAATTCATACCATGGCCGTTGTCTATTACCTCAATCATTCCTTTGCCAATTTTTAGAGGTTTGTGAAACCTTATCCACACCCTGGTAGCGTCTGCGTCATAGGCATTCTTTACTAATTCAATGACTGCAACAGTTTCACTGCTGATTAACTCATCACCGAATGTACGCAGAAGCCTTGCTCTGGGACGCAGAATACTGGCGCCTGATTTATTTTGTACTTGTTCCATCATGATACTTTCACAGCTTTTGTCATATTAAATTCTTTTTGTCCGTCTCTATAATGTAGACAAAAACCGGCAACTGGACATTGCAAGCATTTTGGAATCTGTCTTTTCGTACATACCTGATCTGCTAGATCCAGCAGCGCATAATTGTAGATTTTAGGTTCAATAGAATCTATAAGCTGACTTGCTAGCCTTCTGAAGTTAGAATTGCGTCGAGAAGAATCCTTAACCTCTATATTAAATAATCTGCCAATAACCCTAACAGTATTTGTGTCTATTACAGGCTCTGCTATGTTCCAGGCGAAACATCTAACACTACTGGCTATATATTCACTGACACCTGGCAGAGACAACAGGTCAGCTTTATCCTGAGGTATCTCTGCCCCAAACCGCTTCATTATGATTCCTATCATTTCCCCGATAAGGTTTATGCGCCAATGAAGCCCCAGTGGATATAGTATATCATTTAACTCAACACTTGTGGCGTTAGCTAAAGATTGAATGTTTGGATATCGTTCCAGGACATTCTCATAGACTTTAGTAACCTGGGATGCCTGTGTACGATGCAGCATCAATTCTGCCAATAAAATTTTGTATGGCTCATCTGTCTTTCTCCAGGGAAATGGCCGACAGTGCTCTCTCCCCCAATCTTTTAGAGTACGCTGAAATACCATTATTTCTTCAGTATTCACTATCAATCAGACCTAATAAGAGTTTGTACAATAGATTTCATTACCGGAGGGCATACCGCATTTCCCATTAGCTTGATTTTATCTCTCCTGGTTCCATTAGCGAGCTTATAATTCCTGGGGAACCCCATAGCGAGTTTTAGTTCCTCCGGTTGAAGCATCCTCATCATATAACCTTTATTAGTAGGTTTGATAAATGCAAATCTATCAATAGTCGTTATTGTTCTAAGAGGTCTATCAATTGGCTGCCATCCTCCACTCCCATCTGTTCCATAGTAAACAATAAGGAATGGCTCTCTTGTTCCCAGCGAACTGATGGCCCTTTCGGCACGTTGAATTGTTGGAATAGCTCTTTTAGGAGAATATAAAGGTGTATAATTATAATTACCATTTAAGTCAATAACTGAACAGGCCGGTTTTAATTCTTTCCTTCTTTTCTTTATATAATTAATTTCTCCCCTTTGAGAGCAGATTAGAAAAAGCCTTCTTCTTGATTGTGGCACACCAAATTCTTGAGCGTTCAATATCTCTTCCCGCACATAGTAGCCTAAACTCCTTAGCTCATTTACCAGCGCACTATGCCTATCCCATGATCTCATTTGTATTACATTTTCAATAACTAACCATTTAGGCATAAATTCCTTAGAAAATCTTATTACTTGGAATGCCGTCATTTTACTGTCTTCGCATCTGGCACGTGCACCTTTTGCACAACTATGGTTTGTGCATTCAGGTGACGCAATTATAAGATCAACATCTCCAATAACTTTGCGGAGTGCCTTAGGAGAAACCGTGTTAATATCTGTTTTTATTGCCTTTACCCCATTGAAATTGTTTATATATGAATCATGGGCAATTTGCCAGTAATCAATCCCAGCTATAATTTTAGCCCCAGCCATCCTCGCACCCAAACTGCTGCCACCTGCTCCGTGAAATAAATCTAGTGTTCTGATTAGCATCTTTTTTTGACTCATTTCCCGGTATATATTTTTTCAGCCATTTGTAGGTTGCGCATACTTACGTTTATATACCAAGAGTTCATCCTCTTATCCCAAGCCCTCACTTTTACAAAATCCTCCCAGGAGTATCTATAAATACTATCCAGCTGATAATTATCATTTAATCTTACTAGCACTAAGTACTCAAATAGTTGCTTATCAGTATGTTTATCATCGGGATATACCGTCCCGGTTTTTTTTGCCTTCATAGTTGCCTTTATTGAATATCTGTCCCCATCCCTGGACAAAGCATCCACATTTTTTGCTCCAGTTGGAGCTTTAATTAGATTTGGTAGACCGGGGGTGGAATTGAAATAAGATATTGCATACTTCTCCCCCAACTCACCTACGCTAAACACAAGGCCCCTCTCCGCCAATTCTTTCTCAACAGTGGCCCTTAGTATAGCAAGTTCATCATCTTTGAGATTTTTAACATAGTTTTGAAAGCTGTTTATTTCCATAGCAGCACTTTTATGCCACACTTCAAATTACGTTAAGTTGATAATCATAATCCTTTACGCAGCATGTTAATAGAAAGCCAGACATTAGAATTTAATTTCCTTGGGATCTACTTTGAGCGCCCTTGCTATCTTCTTGATAGTATTGAATCGAGGTTTCTGGCGCCCTTTCTCTAGCCTACATATAGTGCTATGAGCCATTCTTGTTTTTTTTGCCAACTCGGCTTGGCTCATTAATTTACTTTCTCTCCACTCTCTTAAACTCAGCATGCCTGAATGCTAATACTTTGCTATTAAAATGTCAAGGAAATATCAATGTATTATTCTAATGATTTATTTGAAGGAGACTCAAGCTCATTCACCCCTATCACCGCTTTACGCCGGCAGGCTTGATGCTTACCGGCCACGCTTACCCCCTTTTTCCCACAAATACAGCCCAAACCATAAATTCTCCCCGCGTTCTTCCTTGCTCATCCTCCCCAACTTAACCAACATCTCTCTTTTGGTGGGCAATCTCCAAACTCACGCTTTATCCATTAAGAGAAGTGGGGCGATGGCCTTACGGGTATCAAAATATGGACCGGCCACTCCGCCTTAGCCGTGACTTCGTTGGGACTATCGTCACATGCCTTTCCTTGATTTAGAGAGTTTTCCCCTATTAGGAAGCCAGCTTCCGCAAACCTAGAGGGAGTCTTTGGGATAGCGGGGGAATTAGCGCTAGAGACAAGCATTGCTAAAAGGGATGACTTCGTGGTCATCACCGCTGGAATTCCCCTGATTCTTCAAAGAATATCTTACAGGCTACTGACGCTAGTAGCAAAATTGAACAATCTGACGTAAAGCGTCCTTGTTCCTAAATTATCCCTACCCTTCAACCGGCAGCTTTATATAAATTTTATTTCTCAAAATCAATCTCATCAAAACACTAGCTAGTGTATAAACAAAATATTCATTTTATTTTACGTTGATCAACAAACACGCCAAAATCATGCTGACAAATAAAAATATTGGAGGTCAGCATGGTCACCAAGAAGTCAACAGCCAAGGAAAAAGCCTCGAAACCAGAAGAACCCCAGACTCAGAAACCTTCACCTACTGAAACACCACCCACACCGCAGAAAGATTCAACCACTACTTCAAAGCCAGGAAAGCCCAGTACACCACCACCGCTTACCATGAAGCAGCTCCATCAAGAACTCGGAGTCCTCAAGCAAGTTGTAAATGAACACGCACAACTTATTGCTCAGCTTCAAGAAACCCTTGCTCGTAAACGTAAGCCAGTAGCCTCCAACGGCAAGGTTCAAATCAAAGACACGCAGACCGGCGCCGTCTACCCATCCAAGAACAACGCCTATCAGTCGCTTCTTAAATCCGGTGAACTTAAATCCCTGGTAGATAAGGGCATATTCGGCCCTGACCCTGAGAAGAACACATTCGGCTGGTACACCCTACAGCGGGAGTGGCCTGACAGGTTCGAGGAGGTTCCTACAGCCCAAAATAAGCAGTAAAGGATATAAAGGTATTAGGTAAGTACTTAAAATACGTAATTTTGTATTACAGCGCTTGTAGCACAAAGCGTAATAAGGAACACTGCAAATATGGAAAAGCTTGAAGATTGGATGTTCCCCTACCAACTCTTAGATTGGGCAAAAGCTAACCTGAACATCATGAAGCAGGACAATGATATGACCGATGATGATATAAGCCGAGCCATGCGCTGGATAGGAACAAGCTCAGTAGACACCATATACGTGGATGGAGAAAAGCCGCATCTAGGGAGGATCGGCATCAATAATATGTTGTTCGTGACACTGATGGAATTCCCAAACTTCTATGTCAAGTATGAACTGGCACAGTGGAATTGACACTTGAAGATGAGAGTCTTGGTTGGTATGCTGTTATTGGGTGTGAATTATGGTTGATAAGCCTATCAGAGTCGCAATTTTTGCAAGAGTGAGCACACAGGAGCAGGTAGTAGAAGGTACCTCTCTTGACTACCAGGCCGATCAACTTACAGCATACTGTGAGGCCCAAGGATGGGAAGTAGCAGGTAAATATGTCGACCCAGGATTCACCGGCAAAGATGGCGAGCGTCCTGGGCTTAAGAGAGTGCTACGCGATGCTGGTCTCGGGCTGTTCGACAAGGTGATAGTGTTTAAACTTGACAGGTTGGCGCGCAACCTTCGCCTCATGCTGGAAATTGAAGACAAGCTCAAGAGCAAAGGAGTGTCTCTGCATTCTGTCAAAGAATCATTAGACACATCCTCAGCTATCGGGAGAACGGTATTCCAAGTTTTGGGATTGACTTCTGAATGGGAAAGAGACGCCATAATAGAAAGAACCAGAAGCGGCAGGATTCAGCGGTATAAGGAAGGCCGATGGGCAGGCGGCAAGCCTCCCTATGGCTACTCTTATAACAAAGATACCAAGAAGCTGGTTATCAATGAAACTGAGGCCAGAGTAGTCCGAAAGATATTTGAAAAATATAATTCCGGCAGTTCGTTGGGTGCTGTAGCTGATATGCTCAATAGAGATAAGGTAAAGCCGAGGTATGAGACAGGCAAGGGTTGGAGGCCTACGGCTATTAGACAGGTTCTGATCAACCCATTATATAAAGGCATGCAGATAGTCAACCGTCACCTTCACATATCTGATATTCGGAAGGTGGACATGAGCAAGGCCATCACCATCAGCGTTCCAGCTGTCGTTTCGGAGCGGACTTGGGAGCAGGCCCAGAAGCATCTTGATAACCACAAGAGGATCAGGCCTATGAGGGATGAGCAGTGGCTTCTTCAGGGGCTTATTACGTGTGGGCTGTGTGGGCTGAGCTATCAGGTTTTGAAGCAATCATCATACAGGTACTACAAATGCCGGGGGAAGCTGAAAATCCGTCATTTGGATGGCTCTCCAAAATGCGCTAACAAGAATCTCAAAGCGAAATGCCTTGAGGAGGCGGTGTGGAGTAGAATCGAGGAAATAGTTAATGACCCGAACAAGCTTCAGCCAATGATTGAGGAAACGATTAAGGATCTGAAGATAAGAGAGGAAGAACTTCAGGCGAGCCTTCTACCTATAAATAAGCGGCTCGGAGAGATAGCGAACCAGAAATCTAGGCTCTCCGATGAGTTCGTGATAAAGAATATGAATCCCGATAAGTTCAAGAAGCTTCAATCAGACCTTGATAAGGAAGAGACACGGTTAAGATCATTGCAGTCGGATATCGATCCTGAACAGATGACTGAACTTGAAACTACACAGTCGATGCTTAGGTTGTGGGAAAGCCAGCTCAATGCGATGGGATGGAACCCCGAAAATGAAGACGGCAGTATGGTAAAGTTAGCTGAACGACCTCACAAACTAGCGCTGAATATCATCGGTCTTGGAGACAAGGGATTGACCGACACACTTGGTTTCCCCGCAACCAAGCGCGAGATTCTAGATAAGCTTCAGGTGAAAGTGATAGTCTTCCCTGATAGAGCTGAAGTCAAAGCTGTGTTCCCCATCGCTCCGATAGACTTCGGTCAAAAGTGCACTTCCACTCTTGGAGAGGGGGAATTAGATTTAATAGGGGGACTTCGTCCCCCTTAAACCCCCTTTAAACAGTTCTCTTTCTTCCCACCCACCCCCCTTGCTTGTGACCCCAAATAGGGGCGTGCTATAATTTTGCCATGAAGGTCAAAGATTTGGGGGAGTTCGGGCTGATTGACCTGCTGGCTAAAATGGCAAGCGGGCGGGACGAACGGCTCATCATCGGCATCGGCGATGACGCCGCCGCGTGGCAGGGTGACGCCTCAATACAGCTGGCAACCGTAGATTCATTTATTCAGGACGTCCACTACCCTTCCGGCATGGCTTCCTGGCAGGAAACAGGCGGCAAGGCGCTGGCGGTCAACCTCAGTGACATCGCCGCCATGGGCGGCTTACCCCGCTACGCCCTGGTATCTTTAGCCCTGCCTCCCGAGACCGAACTGGACGATGTCACCGCTCTCTACACCGGCATGCTGGAGCTGGCTCAAAAATACGGGGTAACCATCGTCGGCGGCGATATCAGCAGCGCCCCTCTGGTCGTTATCTCCATCACCGTTCTGGGCTCAAGCCCCCAAAAAAAGATACTCACCCGCTCCTCGGCAAAACCGGGAGAGCTTATCGCCGTTACCGGCTACTTGGGGGCGGCCGCCGCCGGGCTGGAGATGCTGACCAAAAAGCTTAAATGTGACCCCAAAGCCACCGCCCGCTTCAAGCAGGCTTTCTTTAAGCCCACCCCCCGTATTACCGAAGGCCAGCTGCTCTTAGAGCAGGGGGTGAAAACGGCTATAGATATCAGCGACGGCTTACTGGCTGATTTAGGTCAAATAGGCAAGGCAAGTGATGTCGGTGCTAAAATAGAAGCCGACCGCGTGCCCGTGGAGCCTCTGGTCAAAGCCGCCTTCGGCAAGCAAGCCCTGGAATTAGCCTTAGCCGGCGGCGAGGACTACGAGCTGCTCTTTACCGCCGGTGCCGAAATAATAGACAAGGTAAAGAAGGCCACCCCCTGCCCGGTAACCGTCATCGGCAAGATTACCGCCGGCAGGGGAGTAACCGTGTTCGACCGCCAAGGAAAGCCGCTTAAAATGAGTAAGGCGGGCTGGGAGCACTTTACCCGCCGATGAACCAGCCAGAGATAACCACCAGCAGCCCGGAGGAGACCCAGGAGTTTGGCGCCCGCCTCGGCGAGCTGGCCCAGCCCGGCGATATTTTCCTGCTGGTGGGAAAACTGGGGGCGGGCAAGACCTGCCTCACCCAGGGCATCGCCCGGGGGCTGGGTATCAGGGAGTACGCCGCCAGCCCCTCTTTCGTCGTGGTCAGGGAGCTTTACGGCAGATTGCCGCTGTATCACATGGACTTCTACCGGCTGGAAAATCTGGAGGAGATTGCCGACATGGGCCTGGACGACTATTTCTACGGCAAGGGCGTCTCGGTGGTGGAGTGGGCGGAAAAGGGATTGAGCCTGCTGCCGCCGGAGCACCTGCTGATTGAGATGAGCTATCTCTCCGATACCGGCCGCCGCCTTAAACTGAAAGCCAGAGGCAAACGCTACAACGAACTGGTGGCAAAGCTGAAATAATGTTATTAGCCATAGACACCTCAACCGATAGCGCCAGCCTGGCGCTGGTGCAGGACGGCAGAACGCTGGCTGAAGCCACCTGGCGCTGCGAGCAGAACCACAGCGTGGAGCTTCTGCCCCGCCTCACCCAACTCCTTGGGGAGGCCAAGGCAGAGCTGCGCTCGGTAAGCTGTATTCTGGTGGCTAAAGGCCCGGGCAGCTTTAACGGGCTGCGGGTGGGCTTGAGCACGGCCAAGGGTCTGGCTTTCAGCCTTGATATCCCCATTATCGGCATCAGCAGCCTGGAGCTGGAAGCCGTCCAGCACGCCCAGACAGACTTGC
>Ga0307431_1001018_pt1 | contig 16820 bp, 26 predicted proteins | sample SalMarWE160170MG_FD_202155 | JGI IMG/M metagenome (GOLD analysis project Ga0307431, IMG submission 202155) | Salt marsh sediment microbial communities from the Plum Island Ecosystem LTER, Massachusetts, United States - WE1603-170 | ecosystem: Environmental > Aquatic > Marine > Intertidal zone >...
GATACCTAAGTTTTACAGAAAGATATACACAAGTAACTAATTTCTAACGAACCGCCGTATACCGAACGGTACGTACGGTGGTGTGAGAGGACGGTAAATGAATTAATCATTTACCTCCTACTTGATTGCAATTTTAACTAACAGGGTCAGGCTTCACAAGTTCACAAAATATGATATTGTAAGATAGTTCAAGGTAAATAAATCTACTACATTATTACCCACTGTTTTTATGATTTTGTAGGGGCCTTTTATGTAAATTACATATTGATATATTTTGTAATTTGTGTTATATTTTGAATAGAACAGCAAGGAGAAAATTAGAAAAAAGAGGTGGACGAAAAATGTCAGAAGTAATTGGCAGAATAGCGAGAAATGGCCATCTTACTATCCCCAGAAAGATTAGAAAAATATTAAATATTGAAGATGGTGATATTGTAAGATTTACCGTAGAAGACAATAAGATAGTTATTGTCCCAGGGGTTATTGTAGATAAAGACCAGGTATATTTCTTTAGTGATAGATGCCAGAAGGAGATTAGAGAATCAGAGAAAGAATTTAAAGAGGGAAAGTATTCTTCTTTTACATCTGTTAAAGATTTAAAGAAAGCAGTAGATAGTGATTAAGATAATACATATTCCGGATCATTTGATAAAGAAACTTAAGAACAAGAAAAAGTTATCAGTACCCATAAAAGAAAAATTTTATTGGTGTTTAGATGTGCTTACAAAGAATCCGCAGCATCCTTCTTTGCGAAATAAAACGATAAAAGGCACTATCAATACATGGGAATTTAGTATCAATAAAAATTATAGGTGCATATATAGAAAAGAAAAAGAGGAAGCATATATTCTGGCTATAGTAAAACATGAAGATGTCTTTTAAGAAAAAAGCTATGAAAGTAGACTGTCCCCTTTTATTATTTATACAATATGACCAGATGCTGAAAAATTGGCAAACAAAACAAAAAAATGATATTATGAGGTTTTACTATGCGGCGACTTAGTAAATGCCTAAATATTTTAAGAAAGGAAAAGAATTTGCTATTGCGTTGCCAGGAATCTATTCATAAGTTATCTCCTAAAGCAAAAGTTATTCTTTATGGTTCAAGAGCTCGCGGAGATGCTGTCCCTGAATCTGACTATGATTTACTTATTTTAGTAGACCACCCGGTAACCCTTAAAGAGGAAGATATTTTTCGTCAACAATTATTCCCTATAGAAATTGAGACTGGTTGTGTTCTTACTCTAAATATGTATCATTTAAGTGATTGGGATAGTGTTTTATATAAGGTAATGCCTTTTCGCCAAAATGTAGAAAGAGAAGGTTTAGTAATATGAAAAAAGAAATTAGGACATTAGTCCTTTATCGATTAAATCGAGCAGATGAATCCCTTGAGGAAGCTTTAATCTTATTAGAAAGAGATCATATAAATACTTTTGTTAATCGCCTTTATTAAATAAAAGAGGACAGGCTACTTTTTTGAAAGAAATAAATAATTATTAAACTTACATGGAGGTCCATATGAATAATTTATATACTGCTGTTACAAAAAAAGATGGAAATTGGTGGATTGGTTGGATAATAGAAATTCCCGGAGTTAACTGTCAAGAACGAACCCATAAGAAACTATTAGAAAGTTTAAAAATTACTTTAAAAGAAGCTTTAGAATTCAATATGAGATTAGAGATATCTTAGCAATAAAGATTTGCAAAGATTTAGGCGTTTCCACAATCCCACTTGACATATTTCCCACCATAGACTATATTAGATAAGGAGGCGGATGAAATGAAAATCAATAAAGAGGAAACCATTAATAATATCAATGGAAAGTTTATACCAGCAGGCATAAGAACCTTTGATTCTAAAAATAGGATAACTATAGGTGAAAAAATTATAAAATTAATTAGTGTGCAGGCTAAGGCTGATGGGTTTCAAATTTTCTATAGTGAAGAAGGTGATATTTTACTAAGGCCTATGGTATCTATTCCCAGTAAAGAAGCCTGGATTTATCAACATCCTAAAGTTTTGGGATCGATTCGTCAGGGATTGACTGAAGCAAAACAAGAAAAAACCGAAAAAGTAGAAAATTTGGAAGAATTTCTGAAAGATTTATGAAATTTATATTGAATTTCACTCTTACTGCTAAAAAGGAGGTGAAAAATCTAAAAGAAAATACAGGAAAGAAAAAGCAGTATAAAGCAATGGTAAAAACTTTAAAATATTTAACCCAAAATCCCAGGCATCCCAGCTTGCAAACCCACATATATCATTCACTTCAAGGACCAAGTGGTGAAAAGATTTTTGAGGCTTATGCTGAGCAAAGTACTTCGGCAGCATATAGAATTTTCTTCTATTATGGTCCATGCAATGGTGAAATTACGATCTTTGCAATTATTCCTCATCCTTAAACAGGAAATAAAACAAGAATCCAAAAGACACGTCCTGTCGTATCCTTATAGAATACCCTAAAAATGTACGGAAAGTGTCCTTTTTTGTTCTTTATTTATTTTTAAACTTTTGTTATAATAGGGGAAATCTTAATTTATTCTACCCTCACCTTTACCCTGTGCAGTAGATAACTCACTACACAGGGCAGGCCCTCTCCCTCCGAGGGGAGAGGGAAGTATAAAGAAATAGATTAATTTCTACAGGGGAGAGGGAAATATGAATACGGAGATTATTTTTGGTAAGGCGCAGCTAATTCGTTACGGTAAAGCTGTGAGATTACGAATGAAGAAGAAGAAATGTAATATATCATCTGATTTGCAATATATTATGTTATATATTATAATTGAAATGCAATATATTTTATCAGGTGAACCAAAATGGATAAAAACAAATTAAAAGAATTATTAATTGAATATAAAAAAAGTTTCCTCGCCAATAGATCTGATTTGGTTAGAAGGGAAATTCAAGACAGTATAGAAAAATTTATTAAATTTAAAGAAGTGGTAATGATTACAGGTACAAGAAGGGGCGGTAAATCTTCTTTAATGAAATTGATTTGCGATGAGCTTATAAAGAAATATCAAGTGCCTCCTTCTAATATTCTTTACCTAAATTTTGAAGATGAAAGATTTATCGAGTTTAATACTGGTGATTTTGCCCAGATTTATGAACTTTATCTACAAATAAACAAACCTACTGGAAGGCAATATTTCTTTTTAGATGAAATTCAAAATGTAGCCGGGTGGGAAAGATGGGTAAATAGATTATATGAAAATGAAAATATAAAGATATTTATTACTGGTTCTAATGCCAGTTTATTAAGGTCTGAAATATCGACAGCCTTAACCGGAAGGAATAGAGTAATAACTAATTTCCCTTTTTCATTTAGGGAATTTTTAGTCTTTAAGAATTATAGATTAGAGGAAAATGATTTTTATCAGACCGAGAAAAGAGCAATAATAAAAAGTTTCTTTCAAGAATATCTAAAATTAGGCGGTTATCCGGAGATAATAAAAATTAATGATCCCACTCTTTTAGAACAATATTTTAAAGACATTATTTATCGGGATATTCTACCCAGGTATTCTGTAAAGAAGATAAAAGAAATACGGGAATTATGTTTGTTCCTGGCTTCTAATCTCGGATCAATCCATAGTTATAACAAATTGCTTTCTTTAATAGGAGTAAAGAGCATTAATACTGTAAAGAGTTATTTGGAAATCTTAGAAGAGGTATTTTTATTTTTTCAAATCAACTTGTTTGACTACTCTATTAAGCGGCAAATTTACAATCCTTCTAAAATCTATATTATTGATACTGCCTTAGGAAACTCTATATCTTTCAAATTTTCAGAGAACATAGGACATATTTATGAAAATTTAGTATTTTTGGAATTAAAAAGAAGGAATAAAGAAATTTACTATTGGAAATCGAAAAAAGGCAAAGAAGTTGACTTTTTAATAAAGAGAGGGTTAGATATAGAAGAAGCCATCCAGGTTTCGTATAATTTGAATGATAAAAAAACCTTAGATAGAGAGATTGAGAGTTTATTGATGGCCAAAGATGAATTTAGAATAAAGCATTTGACTATTATCACCGAAGACGAAGATATGGAAAGGGAAATAGAAAATACAAAAATAAAAATAATTCCATTGTGGAAATGGCTGTGCATAGAACACGAGAAACAACCGCTGAAAAACTGGTAAACAAAACAAAAAAAATGATATTATAGAAAAAATATATTTTCTAGATATAAGAATTGTATAGCTAAATTCGATGAATAATCAATAAATAATTTTAGAGGTTTTACTATGCGACGACTTACTAAATGCCCAAATATTTCAAGAAAGGAAAAGAATTTACTATTGCGTTGCCGGGAATCTATTCATAAGTTATCTCCTAAAGCAAAAGTTATTCTTTATGGTTCAAGAGCTCGCGGAGATGCCGTTCCTGAATCTGACTATGATTTACTTGTTTTAGTAGACCACCCGGTAACCCTTAAAGAGGAGGATATTTTTCGTCAACAATTATTCCCTATAGAAATTGAGACTGGTTGTGTTCTTACTCTAAATATGTATCATTTAAGTGATTGGGATAGTGTCTTATATAAGGTAATGCCTTTTCGCCAAAATGTAGAAAGAGAAGGTTTAGTAATATGAAAAAAGAAATTAGGACATTAGTCCTTTATCGATTAAATCGAGCAGATGAATCCCTTGAGGAAGCTTTAATCTTATTAGAATGCGGATTTAGTATATTTTGATAAAAAAGAAGTAGGTTCTTGGTTTGAGGAAACTAAAAAATTTATAAGTTATATTAAAAATATAATCGAATAAATAAGGTAATAAAAGGTGATAGAATGCTTTTAACATGAAATAAGTGTGAAAGCAGCCTGTCCCCTTTTGATTTTTTAATTTTAAAAAAGAAAATGTATAGTGAATGAAATTTGAATTAATTAATAGATTTGCTAAGCAATTATTTTTTAATTTATAAAATTGCTTCTAAAAAAGTTTCTTTTTTTTGAATAATTTCTTTCGGGGTGTATCCTAAGGCTTCTATGGATTCAAAAATATGTCCTGCGGCTAAACCTAATATTTCCAATCTTTCTCTTAAGTTCATATTTTTAAAATCATCAGAAATAACTACTAAGTCAATATCACTTTATCTTCGCGCGGGTTACCTTTAGCATATGAACCATAGAGAATAATTTTATCAGAATTAATATTAAATTTTCTTAATTCTTGTTTAAATCTTTCTATTATTTTTTTAATGTCTTGTGCTTTTTTATGCATTCATGAATCTCCTTAGTTTTAGAAAGATATTCTTCTGCCACGCTTTTAGGGTAGGCTTCCAAAATTTTTGAAAAGTCTTCAGGGTATCTGGTAACTATGCTGGCATTATTTATTTTAGCGATAAAATTAAATAATTCTGAAGGGAGTTGTATCTTCCCGATTTAAGCATAAATTCAGCTGTATTTAAATCATATTCTGCGGATTTAATAAAATTATTAGTATCTCTACGCATTTTTTACTCTTTTTTTGATATATTTAGATATTTTAATTTTTAAGTAATTTGCTGTTATTATTTTGGCATTTTTATTATATCATAAATTTAAAGAAAATTACTAAAACGATGCCATCTTTATTTATTTTGCTCCATTTGCTATAATAGTAAAAATCCTTAATTTATTTCCCACTCTCCCTAACCCTCTCCCTCCGAGGGGAGAGGGAATGAGGTATTTAAAATGAAAGAGAAAAAGCAAAACAATATATTAGAATTATTTAAACCTTTTGTCCCTAAGGCAGTGACTTCCAGAATATTAGAAGGAAAGGGAAGCTTACCCAGTGAAAGAAGAGAAGTTACAGTAATATTTTTAGACATAAAAGATTTTACCCATATTACAGAACGTTTAGACCCCGAAGAGGCTATAGATATTTTGAATCAAATATTTCAACCGATCATTAATATTATCTATAAATACGAAGGTTCGATAAATAAATTTTTAGGTGATGGTTTAATGATTGTCTTTGGAACACCGTATTCTCACGAAAATAACCCGGAAAGAGCAGTTAGAGCAAGTTTAGAAATGATGGAATCTATCGAAAGAAATGGTAAAATGGAGATAGATAATAAAAAAATGAAATTAAAAGCGAGTATTGGAATCAATACGGGTTTATGTATTTCAGGTGAAATTGGTTCATCTACAAGAAAAGAATTTACTGTTATTGGCGATACCGTTAATTTAGCTTCTCGTTTACAGGTTAATACTCTACCAGGAGAAATTATGATTGGTGAAAGAACCTATCAAAAGATTAAGGAAAAGTTCATATTTGAGCTTCCTCGTAAATTAAAAATAAAAGGTAAGAAAGATTTAGTAATTGCTTATAAATTAAAAGGTATAAGAAAATAAAAAATACAAAAGATGGATTTCCACTTCCTCGGTAATGACAGAAAGGTATGGAGAATTAATTGTATGTCAGAAAATAAAGACCCATATGGTAAATTAAAAAAACAGCTGTATTTAGCAAGAATAATATTTCATATACCTAATTTTATAAAATTGTCCTTAAGATTGCTTAAAGACAGAAGAGTTCCCTTTTATTTGAAATTATTAGTATACGGAGCAATTGCCTATGTATTATCGCCGTATGATTTAATCCCTGATTTTTTAGTTCCGTTTTTTGGATTTTTTGAAGATATTATTATCGGAATTTTGTGTTTAATTGGTTTAGTTAAGGGCAGCCCACCTGAAGTTGTAGCAGGACATGTAAAAGCAATAGATGCAGAGAATAAACAGAAATATAGGTTTTTTCGTTAATAGAGAGGATAATTAGAAATATGCAAATTGGAATTAAATCTTTAGGGTGTCCTAAAAACTTTGTAGATACTGAAGTAATTTGTGGGAAGTTAATAGAAAAAGGATACCAAATATGTGAGAAGATTGACAATTCAGATATAGTGATCATAAATACCTGCAGCTTCATAAGAGATGCCGTGGAAGAATCCATTGAAGAAATTCTTAATCTGGTAAAATTAAAGAAAGAAGGAAAAATAAAACACATAATAGTAACCGGATGTCTTCCTCAGAGATATAAAGATGACAATCTTAGTCAGGAACTCCCCGAAGTTGATGCTTTTTTAGGAGTCGGAGATTTATTAGATATTGATAATGTAATAAAAAGTGTTTTGCAAGGCAAACAAATTTATACTGTATCTCCCAAACCTAAATTTCTTTATAACCACAATACCCCTCGAACTATTTTAACCCCTCAGCATTACGCCTATATTAAAATCTCCGAAGGCTGTCAAAATAACTGTTCCTATTGCCTGATACCTCAACTCAGAGGAAATTATCGCAGTAGAAAGATGGAAGATATAATCGACGAAGTAAAAATACTTTCTGAAAAACAAAATCTTTCCGAGATTATTTTAATCGGCCAAGATACAACTTTATATGGAATCGACCTCTATGGAGAATATAAATTAGCTGAATTGCTAAAAAAACTTTCTCTTCTCGAATTAAATAATTTGAAATGGATAAGACTTTTATATACCCATCCTGCTCATTATAATGAAGAGTTAATCAAAGTAATAGCCAGTTATCCTAAAATATGTTCTTATCTGGATTTACCTTTACAGCATATAAGTGATAGAATACTAAAAAGAATGAATAGGCCGATTAAAAAAAGATATATTATTTCATTAATTAATAAATTAAGAGATAGAATTTCGAATTTAACCTTGCGTACTACTTTTATGGTGGGATTCCCCGGTGAAACTGATAAGGAATTTGAGGAATTATTGAATTTTGTGAAGAAATTTCGATTTGAAAGGTTAGGGGCTTTTATTTTTTCCCGAGAAGAGGGAATTCCGGCTTATGACTTTCCTCAACAAATTCCTATGCGAATTAAGAAAGAGCGCTTAAAAGAATTAATGTTAACTCAGCAGTCGATTTCAAAAGAAATAAATTTTTCTTATATGGAAAAAGAAATAGAAGTACTGATTGATGAAATAAAATCGGGCAAGCCGAAAATTGCCATAGGACGAACCCAGGCAGATGCTCCGGAGATAGATGGAAAAGTTATAATAAGAGGAAAGAAGGCTCAAGTTGGAAAATTCATAAAAGTGAAAGTGACAGAAGCTCTCGAATATGATTTAGTAGGAGAGATTAGTAAATTATGAAAAATATTGAGGGGAGGGATTAATCTTGATTAAAGAAAGATTGAAAATATTTAGAGACAAAATAGAAAAAGAAAACAAAGAAATCGAATGGTTTTTAGTTACCAACCTAAAAAACTTAAATTATTTAACCGGATTTGATGGAGAAGGATTTGCTTTGATTGGGGCTGATGGTAAAAATTATTTGCTAACTGATTCACGTTATACAGAACAGGCTGAAAAAGAAAGTTCTGATTTTGAAATTATAACTGATGAACCAAAGAAAAAAAAGGCACGCATATTAGCATTGAAAAATATAATAGAGAAAAACAAGATAAAAAGAATAGCTTTTGAAAGCAATAATTTAAGCTATGCTGACTTTAAGAAATATTCTGAAAATTTTGAATCTATAAAATTTCTAGCTACTAAAAACATTATCGAACAGATAAGAATGATAAAAGATAAAGAGGAAATCATTAAAATGAAGAAAGCTGCTCAGATAGCAACGGAGAGCTTAAAGGATGTATTTGAAATAATAAAACCGGGTATAAGAGAGCTTGATATTGCCTCTGAGTTAGCTTATACTATGAGAAAAAAAGGCGCTCAAAAGGAGTCTTTTGAAACAATTGTGGTTTCCGGAGAAAGATCATCTTTGCCACATGGGAAACCTTCTGAAAAAAAGATTGACGAAGGAGAGCTTATAACTATTGATATGGGAGCAAATTACCAGAATTATAATTCTGACATAACCCGTACTATAATTATGGGTAAAGAAAACCAAAAACAAAAAGAAATATTTTCAATTGTATTAGAAGCTCAAAAAACAGCGCTCGATTTTTTAAAGCCAGGCGTAAAGTGCAAAGAAGTGGATTCGTTAGCAAGAAATGTAATTGCGAAGAAGGGTTATGGAGAATATTTTGGCCATGGTTTGGGTCATGGAGTAGGGTTAGATATTCACGAATTACCTCGAGTTTCTTTCAGTGATGACACAGTTTTATTACCCGGAATGGTAATTACCATTGAACCCGGTATATATCTGCCTGAAGTTGGCGGAGTGAGGATTGAGGATTCAGTTCTGATAACTGAGGAAAGTTACGAAATATTAACCTGGTTTCCAAAAATATTAAATTTTTGAAAATGTATATGAAAAGAGTATTTTAAAAGGAGAAAGCATTATTATGAGCAGTAATTTAAAGAAGGTAGATCCAGAAATATTTGAAGCTATAAAAAATGAAGAGAATCGTCAAAAATACACCATAGAGTTAATTGCCTCAGAAAACTTTGTTTCCCCGGAAGTGTTAGAAGCCCAGGGTTCGGTTTTAACTAATAAGTATGCTGAAGGCTATCCAGGGAAGAAATACTATGGTGGATGCAAATACATCGATGTTATAGAAAATTTAGCTATCGAAAGGGCGAAAAAGATATTTAAAGCAGACCATGCTAATGTTCAGCCACATTCCGGTTCACAGGCAAATATGGCTGTTTATTTTAGTGTTTTAGAAGTGGGAGACAGCATTTTAGCTATGAATCTTTCTCATGGTGGCCATCTTACTCACGGGAGCCCGGTAAATTTTTCTGGTCGATTCTTTAATATTATTCCATATGGAGTGGATAAAGATACCGGACGAATAGATTATGATAATTTAAGAGATTTGGCTATAAAAAATAAACCAAAATTAATTATAGCCGGAGCGAGTGCCTATCCGCGGGAGATAGATTTCGAAGCATTTAGGTCTATCGCTGATGAAGTCGGAGCCTATTTAATGGCTGATATTGCTCATATCGCCGGATTGATTGTAGCGGGACTTCACCAAAGTGCTGTACCTCATTGCCATTTTGTAACCACAACTACTCATAAAACCTTAAGGGGACCGAGAGGCGGATTGATTCTGTGTAAAGAAGAGTATGGTCGCGCAGTTGACAAAACTATATTCCCCGGAATTCAAGGCGGCCCATTAATGCACGTTATAGCAGCTAAAGCGGTCTGTTTTAAGCAAGCAATGACCCCAGAATTTATGAAATATCAGAAACAAATCGTTAAAAATGCTAAAACCTTGGCTGAAAAATTAGTAGAATTAGGTTATAATTTAGTATCCGGTGGAACTGATAATCACTTGATGTTAATGGATTTAAGGAATAAAGGAATTAACGGAAAGCAAGCAGAGAAAGCTCTGGAAGAAGCCGGAATTACTGTTAATAAGAATATGGTTCCCTTTGACCCTCAAAAGCCTTGGGTTGCCAGTGGAATAAGAATCGGTACTCCTGCAGTGACTACCCGAGGAATGAAAGAGAAGGATATGGGTGTAATAGCCGAGATGATGAACAGAGTCTTGAATGATACTGAAAATCAGAAAATAAAAGTAGGAGTAAAAAAAGAAGTAGAAAGCTTTTGTAAGAAATTTATATAAGGATAGATTCCCGCTTCCGCGGGGATGATATGATGGGAATCGGGAATGACATTGGCAAAGTTAGAATTGAATTACCAAGTTCATAGACAATTGATTTCTAAGTTTAATTATAAACAGGAGTCTTTATTTTGATTTCTACCAGCGATTTTAAAAGAGGTTTAACTATCGAATTAAATGGTGAAATATATAGCATTGTGGATTTTCAACACGTAAAACCCGGTAAGGGTGGTGCTTTTGTAAGAACCAAACTTAAGAATTTAAAAAGCGGACTTGTTTTAGACAAAACATTCAGAGCAGGAGAAAAAATGGAGCAAGCCATAATTGACAAAAAAACCATGCAATACCTATATAGTAATGGTAGTGATTATTGTTTTATGAACAAAGAAAATTATGAGCAAATTTCTTTATCTAAAGAGCAGATAAGTGAAATAGTTGACTTATTGAAAGAAGGTAATGATGTAGATGTTACATTCTGTAAAGGAGAACTGGTTGGTGCAGAACTACCAAATTTTATGAGTTTAAAAGTTATTAAAACTATGCCCGGCGTAAAAGGAAATACCGTGTCCGGTGCTCTTAAACCGGCCACTTTAGAAACCGGAGCAATAATTCAAGTTCCTTTGTTTATAAAAGAAGGGGATATAATTAAGATAGACACCAGAGAAAAGAAATATATTGAAAGAGAGTAAAATTGTATCGAGTATCAAGTATCGAGTATCAAGTATCAAGTATCAAGTATCAAGTATCAAGTAAAGAAGCAAATAATTAGGGATATTAAAAATTTGAATATCTAAAATTTATTTCTCTAACGAGACACTAGATAAGAGATACTAGATACGAGATAGGGGTGGGATAACTAATGCAGACTGTTAAAACTGATCTGGGAGAAATAAATATTACCAAGGAAACTATCAGGAGTATAGTTAGTTTAGGTTTAGCTGACGTTAAAGGTGTGGTCGGAAACAGAAAGTCAATCATAAAAGAGATAACCGATATGTTAAGGGGAGATGCGAGCGAGAATGAAGTAGAAGAAGCTGTCCGTACTATAAAAGTAGAGATAAAAGATAATAAACCATTGATAAATTTATATATTATTATAAAGTATGGTGTAAGGATACCTGATATAGCTTGGGATATTCAGAGTAGAGTTAAAGAAAGTTTAATAAAAAAATTAAATATAGCGATTAATGAAATAGATATTCACGTTCAAGGGATACAGTTTCCTAAGAAAATACAAAGCAGAAAAGATTTGGTCGCCTCAAATTTATTTGTAAAAGTTTTCTAAATATATACACATGGGGTCTATATACACATGGGGTCTATATATACACATGGGGTCAGGTCTTCACATTTGACATATGTATTTTATATGTCAAATGTGAAGACCTGACCCCATGTAAACGGAGGAGTAATGGGAGGAAGAAGGTTATCCCGAGAAATGGCCTTAAAAACGTTATTTCAGATTGATTTAGTAAATGCTAATATAGAAGAAACACTGAAATACACCTTCGAAAATGGTGAATTTTCAGATGAAGTTAAGGAATTTACTCTAACATTGGTTAAAGGAGTGATGAGTAATTTATCCGAAATAGATAAGACAATTAACAATTATACTAAAAATTGGTCTTTAGAAAGAATCACTAATATTGATAGAAATATTCTTCGAATGGCAATTTACGAGATATTATACTTAAAAAATATACCCAAAAGCGTTTCCATTAACGAAGCAGTTGAATTAGCCAAGAAATATGGGACAAAAAGTTCTTTTAGTTTTGTAAATGGAGTTTTAGGGAAAATAGATAAAGATGATAAAAGTATGAAGAAAATAAACTGAAGGCTTATGAATAATTATATAGAATCAAAAATATACACAGTTTCCAAGCTTAATAAATACATAAAAAAGATTTTCGAAAATGATTTTAACTTACAGGATATATGGATATTGGGAGAGATATCCAATTTTAAACTGCATTCTTCGGGGCATATGTATTTTGTGCTTAAAGACAAAGAAAGCCAAATTAGATGTGTAATGTTTAGAGGGAACAATTATAGTTTACGATTTATGCCCGGGGACGGAATGAAGGTCAAGGTGCGAGGGGATGTTAGCGTTTATGAAAAAAGAGGAGAGTATCAGCTGTATGTAAAGGAAATAATAGAGGCTGGGAAGGGTGAACTTTATTTAGCCTTTGAGAGATTGAAAGTAAAGCTTAAAGATGAAGGGCTTTTTTCAGAGGAAATTAAAAAGAAATTGCCGCTCATTCCGCAAAATATTGCAGTTATAACTTCTCCTACCGGAGCAGCAATTAGGGATGTTATAACTATTTCATTGAGAAGATTTCCCAATCTTTCAATTTTAGTTGTTCCTTCCCTGGTACAAGGGGCATCTGCCGCTCAAGAAATTGCAAAAAAGATAGATTTTTTAAATAAATATTTTAAAGATTTAGATTTTATTATAATTGGCCGAGGTGGAGGTTCATTAGAAGAATTATGGGCTTTTAATGAGGAAATTTTAGCTCGCAGTATCTATAACTCTAAAATACCTATAGTCTCTGCAGTAGGTCACGAAACAGATTTTACTATTTCAGATTTTGTAGCTGACCTGCGTGTTCCCACTCCTTCTGCTGCAGCAGAAATGACTATACCGGATAAAAATAACCTTATAAATAATCTAAGTTTATTAAAAAGCAAAATGATCAGAGCAGTTAAAAGAAACCTTGAATTAAAAACTGAAAATTTAAATTCTATAAGTAGAAGTCTTAAATATCAGGGACCAGAAAACAAAATTAATCAATATTACCAATATATCGATGAATTTAGTGCTCGTTTAAGTTCAAGGATTAAGCATCAAGTAGAATTATATGAAGAAAAGATAAAAAAAGATTCTCAAAGACTGGACTCATTAAGCCCCTGGGCGGTAATTGAAAGAGGGTATAGTATCTGCAGAAAAATGCCCGGTAAAGAAATTATTAAAAAATTGGAACAAATTGAAGTCGGTACAAAAATTGAAGTTATCATAAGTGATGGTAAGATATTGAGTAAAGTAGAAAAAAAGGAGGCTGTTTTAAATTGAAAAGCAAGAAAAAAATAGAAGATATTCCTTTTGAGGAATATTTAAGAAAATTAGAAAAAATCGTGCACAAATTAGAGGAAGGTGAATTAAGCTTAGACGAATCAGTAAAGGCCTATGAAGAAGGAATGAATATATCAAAAATATGTTTGGAAAAACTGAATAAAACTAAAAAGAAAATAGAACAATTAGTAATTGAGGGTGAAGAGAAATATTCAACTAAACCTTTTTCCGAAAAAGAAGGAGAAGATACAATTAATGAACTTTAAAAAATATCTGGAAAATAAAAAAAATATCATAGATAAGGCTTTAGATGAATATTTGCCACCGGAAGAAAACCCACCTTCAGTTATTCACAAAGCAATGCGCTATAGTGTTTTTGGGGGAGGGAAGAGAATTAGGCCAATTTTAACATTGGCAACAGCTGATTTGTTCGGAAGAAATGTTGAAAGTGTAATAAAAACAGCTTGCGGAATTGAATTAATTCATACTTTTTCATTGATCCATGATGATTTACCTTCTATAGATAATGATGACTTCAGGCGGGGGAAGCCAAGCAATCACAAAGTATTTGGAGAAGCAATAGCCTTATTAGCAGGGGACGCTCTTTTAGTTTCCGGATTTGACTTAATTATTAAAAATTCAGAAGTTAAAGAAATAAAAAAACAATCTATTCTAAAAATAATAAAAGAAACATCCTTTTATATTGGAACTGAAAACATGTTGGGAGGACAAGTAGAAGACATATCCGTAAAGAATGAAGATGTCACAAAAGAAGACTTAATTAATCTATACATAAAAAAAACTGCTGCTTTAATTTGTCTTTCTATTAGAGCAGGCGCAATATTATCCGAAGCAAAAAAAAGGCAACTTAAGGCTTTAACCAAATATGGTGAAAATATAGGATTGGCTTTTCAAATTGTTGACGATATGCTTGATATTATGCAAGACCAAAGGGATATGGGAAAACCTAATTATGCTAATAAATTTGGTATGAAAGAATCAAAGAACGAATCCGAAAGGTTAATTAAAGAAGCAAAAGATTCTTTAAAAATATTCAATCATAAAGCGGAAATATTGAGAAATATAGCTGATTATTTACTCACAAGAAAAAAATAAAAAAACAGTATCGAGTATATAGTATCGAGTATATAGTGAAGAAAAGAGAAAAAGAAGTAGAATCGTATTGTTATACGCTCTCAAAAATCTATGTAAAACCGTAGGACAGGCGTCTCTCCTGTCAAGTCGCTGTAATATTACGTAGAATGCCCATAAAATTTGCTAAAGAAATAATGTGTATTTACTCAATGCTCGATACTGGATACTGGATACTATATACTAAAATATTGGAGGGGAAATGTTTAGATCAAACGATAGAAAATATAATGAAGTAAGACCTATAAAAATTACCAGAAATTACGTAAAATATGCAGAAGGATCTACCCTTATGGAGATGGGAGATACTAAAATAATATGTACCGCTTCGGTTGAAGATAAAGTTCCTTTATTTTTAAGAGGGATGAGGCAGGGTTGGATTTCAGCTGAATACTCTATGATTCCCCGAGCAAACCAAATTAGAAATATAAGGGATTCAGTTAAAGGTAAAATAAGCGGAAGGTCTTCTGAAATTCAAAGATTAATAGGGAGATCTTTAAGATCGGTAGTAAATTTAATGGAATTAGGAGAGAGAACTATTTGGATAGACTGCGATGTAGTTCAAGCCGATGGTGGGACCAGAACCTCAGCTATTATTGGTTCTTTTATTGCTCTATTTGATGCCTTAAATTATCTAAAAGCTGAAGGACAAATAATTGATATTCCTATAAAAGATTATGTAGGAGCAATCAGTGCAGGAATAGTCGATGGAGAAATGTTATTAGATTTAAATTATGAAGAAGATTCTCGTGCTCAAGTAGATCTAAACATGGTAATGACTGAAAAAGGAGAGATAATAGAAATTCAAGGAACGGCTGAAGGCAAGCCTTTTTCTGAAAGAAATTTACAGGAATTGATTAAATTGGCAGAGACAGGAATAAAACAGATAACTGAAAAGGAAAAAAACATATTGGGAGAGATATGTTAGAAATGCTTATTGCTACAAATAATTTAAGTAAAGTTAAGGAAATAAAAGATATTTTAGATGGTCGTCAAATAAAGATTTTAACTATGAAAGATTTTCCGCATCTTCCAAAGATAGAGGAAGATGGTAAAACCTATCAAGAAAATGCTTTTAAGAAAGCCAGAAAAATTTCAGAATATACCGGTAAAATATGTTTAGCAGATGATTCGGGGTTAGAAATCGAATATTTAAAAGAAAAGCCGGGGATATACTCTTCAAGATGGGGAAATAGTGATGAGGAGCGCATAAATAAAGTACTTAAATTATTAAAAAATGTTCCCATAAATAAAAGAAACGCAAAATTTGTTTGTGCTGCAGTACTTGTTTTTCCGGATGGGAAAACATATATGGTTAAGGAAGAATGTAAGGGTATTATCGGGTTTCAACCAAAAGGCGAGCATGGTTTTGGCTATGACCCTATTTTTTTGGTGCCTGAATATAATAAAACTTTTGCAGAATTAGGAGATAAGATTAAGAATCAGATAAGCCATAGAGGTAAAGCAATGAAAAAGATGATTGATATAATAAATGAACTAGTCGTTATATAGTATCGAGTATTAAGTATCGAGTATATATAGTTAAGAAAGAAAAAGAGAAGGAAGTAGGGGCAGACCTTATGCTTGTCCGTAGAGAGTAATGTATTGTAGGGGCACAATTCATTGTGCCTCTACATATTACATATTACTGTATTTTCCTCTACGCTAAAGGCTGTTCGCTCTACGCTAGTTATGTTTTTAATTTTGAATTATGGTTTTTCACTTTTCGTTTTAAATTTTTAGCTATATAAAAATAATTGAAAACTCATTACTCATTTCATATTACTATATCCTATACGCGATACTGGATACTAATTTATGTAAGTGTAAACTTTAGTGGTGTAGTAAGATAAAAGGAAAGAAGAATATTACTTTTTTCCATCCTTTCTTTCTTTTTTTAACTCGATACTCGATACTATATACTTGATACTGTTATTTGTTCTTTTATCATTGACTTATATAAATATTTCTTATATAATAGCTTTTGTTTCGGGGTGTAGCGCAGTTTGGCAGCGCACCTGCTTTGGGAGCAGGGGGTCGGAGGTTCAAATCCTCTCGCCCCGACTTTGCGGGAATAGCTCAGTTGGTAG
>Ga0307431_1001019_pt1 | contig 16813 bp, 17 predicted proteins | sample SalMarWE160170MG_FD_202155 | JGI IMG/M metagenome (GOLD analysis project Ga0307431, IMG submission 202155) | Salt marsh sediment microbial communities from the Plum Island Ecosystem LTER, Massachusetts, United States - WE1603-170 | ecosystem: Environmental > Aquatic > Marine > Intertidal zone >...
GTCAATTGGTAAAATAGAATCTGGATTTGTTTCTCATAGGTCTCCAGTAAACATTGAAGACTATTCGGTTGAACAAATTATAAAAAATTTAAAATTTGAATGGACTCCGAAAAAGCTTAAGGAGCAATTCAAAAATGATGAATTCTTAAGTCCCCGGGGAGTTGAGGGTCTCGGAGATGCCCTAAAAGAAGATATTAAAAAACGAACGGATGACTATTGTAAGAATATTAATGGCTTCTTCGATAGAGATAATATTCATTCGCATTATTTATATTCTCTTTTACGAGGCGTTGAGGAAATGCTTCGTAATAAGCAATCATTGAGTTTAGCGCAAATTAATCAAATTTTAGGGTTATTTAAACTTATTGAGAATGCTGGTAAAGAAACCCCATTTAGGAGAAAAGATGATAAATCTTGGCTCGTTGACTGGGTAGAAATTCATAAAGTTATTATAGATATCTTACTTTACTTTTCGAAAGATAAAGAAAAAAGAAAGGAAATACATAAAGCTCATAGAAAACAAATTAAAGATTTAATTTCCTATTTATTCACTATTCCAGATCCGCTAAAAGAGCATGAAAAACCAGAATACGGCGATTTATATCATGTTGCCATTAACTCTGTTCGGGGAAGAGCTTTTGAGGCGTTTGTTGTATTCACCGGGAATGATGATAAAACATTAGCCGAAGATACTAAAAAAATATATAAAGAAATACTTGCAGATGATTCTCTTGCGGTTAGGTTTGTTGTTGGTAGATATTTAGCAACGTTTTATTTTAGAGATAAAGAATTTATTACAAACTTGTTCCCGGAAATTTTTTCGAAAGATGATCCCGATAAAAAAGACATTTATTTAGCAACTTGGGAAGGTTATTTATCTAATACTTTATACGACAAACTATTTGTTGTACTTAAGGATTATTATAGTCATGCGATTACGCTTAACCCTAAAGACTACACGCAAAGAAAATATTCAAAAGGACTAGATGAGTCTTTGGCGGTTCATCTTGCGCTTGCTTTTGTTCATCTTGGCTTAGAGATTGAAGATCCATTATTTACGCAATTTTGGGATACTGCCAATACAATAAGATATAAAGAATTTATATCATTCATTGGACGCAGTTGTTTAACACGAGATCAAGCCGGAGACGAATGGTTAAAAGAAAATAAGGTAAGCAAAGAAAAACTTATCAAGTTTTGGGATTGGATATTAAAAAATGTTTCAGAGCCAGAGGCTTTATCTGGTTTTGGTTTTTGGATAAATCCTAATAAGGAGGTTTTGAACGATGATATTGTGGTTGAAAAAATAGCGCAAACACTTAAGAAATCCGATGGCGATATTAATTGGGATTACGGACTCTTAAAACGAATGCCAACTTTTGCGAAAAAGAATAGAGAAAAGACATTGGAAATTATTTCAAGTTATTTACTTGATTCTAATAATAATCTAAATCAAAACCGACGTATGCCTCTTTTGTACGAGGAAGAAATAAAAGAAGCTATGGAAATCATTTATAAAAACGGAAATAGAGAGATAAAACAAAAAGTGACCGACTTAATAAATATGCTTATTGAAAAAGGGAGTAGTATGTTTTGGGAATTAAAAGAGGTTATAGAAGATAAATGAGAAAAATGGTAAGACAGAAAATGGTATCAGGGCTATTTTTTTGGTAAGATATATTAACATGAAAAGGAAAATAAATTTAATTATCAATATTGTTTCCTTTCTTATTTTTTCGTTTTCTGCATTTTCAGGATTCGTTTTGTGGAAAATTCTTCCGTCCGGTGGGGGATTTCAGGGTGGTAGAGGGATTGTCGGAAACAATGTTTTCTTGAGCCTATTCCGCAATGGATGGAGTGATCTTCATATATATGTAAATTTAATTTTTGTTTCACTGGTTCTTATCCATCTAATTCTTCACTGGACTTGGATTAAAAATATTCCTAAAATGATTAAGGGATAAACTCCGACCGAGGCGGGTCGGTGAGACACCCCGAAAAGCCCCGAAATTCACTTTAAAATTCGGGTTTTAGGTCGAATAGGGGAGACATAAACATACTTTTCTTTATGAAATTTCAAGAAATCGCCAAAAGGGCGATTTTCTGTTAGAATAAGAATATGAGGAAAAAAGGTGTCAGGAACCTTTTTGAGAAAAAAAACGGTGTCAGGTCTGAATTTTTAAAAAGTTGAGCCTTTCGACACTACTCAGAGTAAAAAATAAATTTATGGAAGAGTTTTTGGAACCGATTAAAATTAAAATTTATTATGACGAAGAAGTTAAAAAGATTACGGGAAAGAATTTTGAAGAAATAATATCTTCCGAAGGAATTGATTTTGTCAATCAATTATATTTTATTTTTTCTTCTTATCCTAAAATCCAAGAGAAATTTCCGGCCGGGCAATTAGGTCTTTTGCTAAATAACAAAAAGCCAAAAGAATATGATATTTTAAAAGACGGAGACGAAATAAGGTTGATTGGAATGAAGAATAGCATTAGCGAAAAATAAAATAAAAAAAATGGTGTCAGGTCTGAATTTTATTTGCCAAAGAGTAAAAATTTAGGTTTTGGGAATGATATGTTTGACCAAAAAAGCAAAGAAGAAATAAAAATAGAAAAAGAGAATGTAATTTATGTTTTTATTGATGCTTCCAATCTTTGGGAGGCGCTAAAGGTAATGGGTAGATTCTTAAATTTTGAAAAGACAATAAAGTACATTAAGGAAAAATTCAACGGAACCAATATTAACCATTTTATTATACAGCGTATCCAGTAGAAGGAACTAGGACTTATAGCTTGGACGGGAAACATAAATTCTTTACATATTTGAAAAAAGGACTAGGATTTGCGGTGATAAAAAAAGAGTTAAAAAGAATTAGTATTGTAGACAAGAATGGCGAGTCCATAGAAGAAAAGGGTAATATGGATGTGGAAATAACAATTGATGCTCTGCATCACATTAACAAATACAATATTGCTGTTTTATTTTCTGGAGATTCGGATTTTTTAGCGCTCGTAACTTATTTAAGAAATCATGGAAAGGAAGTGTTTATTTTCTCTTCTAAAAATAATATATCTCAAGAATTAAGAACAGGAGCGGATGGATATACTGATATACTGAATATTAAGGATATATGGGGCAAGGAATTGAAATACAGGGCAAAATTAGAGAATGAATATAAATAAAAACAACCCTCCTCGCGGAAGGTTGCTCTTGGATGTATAACCCTAACGGTTCTATGGAAGAACCGAAAGACATTATTAATATAGCAAACTGACACCCCTTGTCAAGTGGACAATGGAAAAAATGGTGTCAAGTCTATTTTAACCCTTAGATAAAGAGTTCGGCTGAGGCTCACAGCAAACAAACGCAAAGCCCTTTAGGGATTTAAGGTTGCTTTATTGCTGGGCTGTAGGGAGAACCTCTTTGGATAAATGGTTCTCAATTTTTAGTTGACCCCGCCTCGCGGGGGAGTCCTATCCCAACAGGCGGAGAAATTTTAGAGGATTAATGGCCCTCTTTTTATTTTAAAATCCTTGACAAATTAAAAAAATAAGGTAGATTTAAAATAAAGTAGTTCTTTATAAAACGCCCTAAATAACTGGGCATAAAATGAAAGGAGAAGAAAATGAAAAAAGAAACGGCTGATAAAGAATTGGAAGTTAAGGTGGGACAAGAGGCCAAACATCCCCTAATGGAATTTGTGCCGATTGTCTTCAACTCTTTTGAAGAGTGGCTGGGAAGATGGAACGGAACCAATTATTTAGACGAAAAGTTGGGATTATTGCATTCTCTGATAACTAAAACAGGTTGGTGGATAAAACCAGAACTGATTTTGTTTTTATTATCGGTTGCCGATGGTTACACCGACAAGTCCTTTTCTGATGATAGAGTTCATGTCCTCTATGGACAGCCAACCGAAGCTGAAAATCGGAAAAGTATCGCGAGCAAAGCATTTTCCGTTCTTTGTTTGAAATACTTTAGGAGTGAAAAAAAAGAGGAGCCATTATGGTGGTGGCTCCTGGAACACGAGGTTTTGTTTCAGAAAGTACTTTGGTTCTTAAGGAGAAGGACAAGTATATCCAACCGTTTATGCAACTGTAGTCTTATTCATAACGGCAGCGACGATCATCAGCAAGAGATTTTCAGAAATTTCTTAAGAAAATTCTCTCGGCTTGGATGGGACTTTCGCTGTCCAGAATCCAGGCGATATTGGGATGAAAAAACCAGGCAACTGATAAAGAAACGAATACTTGCTGCTAGGCCTCAACTTATTGATGTTCTCTGCGAATTAGGAGAACTCAACTGGCTTAACGGCAGAGACTTGGAGCTAGATGCTAAATCAATAAAGAGATTAACCGAAATAGCTCTGAGCAACAGCGTTTTTCTTCCATCAGAAAAAGTATCTGATGGCTGTAGTTCTTTGAGGAAGCCGAAGAATTTGGAGGAAGCAGTGTTGGGTGGGTCTATCGCGGCTCAAGTCGTATTGCTGCATCAGATTAGAGAGAAGGAACGCCGACGCATCAGTATATTGTATGAAGAGTCAGTACGGCAGTATGAGGATCAGCAAAAAGTCGCGGAGTTGGATTTAATAAAAAATAAGAAAATGGAGTTGGAAAAAAGGGCCGGAGTATTAACAAACAATAAGGTTTAGTCTCTCGGTCTTTGACAAAAAACTCCTTTTGCGACTAGTTGCGAAAGGAGTTTTATATTTCAGCTTTTTTTTACAAATAAAAATAAGTTCGTGTTTGATTATTCGGGCCCTAGGGTGCCAGCCATAGTAAAGTTTAAAATTTCACCTATTAATTTAGGTGATTTTTTAGTATAATAATGTAAAGGTTTATAAAAATTTAAATAAAGTGAAAAAATGGTGTCAGGAACCTTTTTACAATCACATGCTGTTTATCTTGCAAATTATGATAAAAATGGGGTTGCGGGGTATATAGGCGGGAATTCTTTTTTAGAAATAGGTCTTGCTTTTTATAAAAGAATCCCGATTTTTCTGTTGAATGATATTCCTCAGCAAGTTAATTATAGAGAAGAGCTAATTGCTTTAAATCCTATCGTTATCGGTAAGGATTGGAGAAAATTAGATAATATTCTTAAAAGTTTTTATCAAAAAAACCGAAAGATAAAATAGCGCTAAAATTTTTCATTGTTCGTAAAAAATGGTATCAGGTCTGGTTTTGACCCTTTGATAAATTTAGGGCGGGGAATTAATTGGGCCCCGAAATAGAATAAATTCAGCGTGGGGTAAAAAATAAGAACCTGGTTTTGCCAGAACCTTGAAATTACGGCATTCGTTTGAATTTGCTTTTTCTTCCTCACTTGTGATTATAAAATTTATGGAAATAGAATTAGTAAGAAGTTTTTATTAGTTGACAACTTGTTGACAACTTTTATCTTTTGAAATACAATAAAGTTGTCAACTCTGTTAGAAATTTTTGATACCCTTGCGATTACAATAATTACAGTAAAAAATTGCGCGTAAAATTTCTAACGGGGTCAACAAAATTATGGATATTAAATTACTTATTTTTAAAAAAATAAAAGACAAAAAAGAGATTAAGGTTGCCGATATTGTTAAGGCAACCGGTTTTACTCGCGCCTATATTAACCGTTTTTTTCAAGAGCTTAGAGAAGAAGGAAAAATTGTTCTTATCGGGCATGCTAATAAAGCGAAATATGTTTTTGCCGAGAAACAATTTGTTGAAAGAGCAAGAAAAAATGTTTTGGTTTTCCGCCGCATTTTGGCGAATAAATCTATTTCAGAAGATATTGTTTTAGACGAGATTAAAAGAAAAACAGGAATTTTTTTGGTTTTGCCGAAAAATGTGGCGCAAGTATTGGATTATGCTTTTACGGAAATGTTAAATAACGCCATTGAACATTCTGATTCAAAGCTTATAAAGATATTTATAGAAAGGAAGGAAGGAATGATACGTTTTGATGTTACTGATAGGGGAGTGGGAATTTTTAATAATATTATGAAAAAAAGAAAATTAAAGAATGAATTGGAAGCAATCCAAGATTTAATGAAAGGGAAACAAACGACTGCTCCCAAAGAACACACAGGAGAGGGAATATTTTTTACCTCTAAGGCGGCAGACAGATTGATTATACAAAGTTCTAAGAAAAAATTGATATTTGATAATATTATGGAAGATGTTTTTGTAAAGGATGTTAAGAATGTAAAAGGAACTAAAGTAACTTTTGTTATCAAACAGAATTCTAAGAGAGACCTTAACGCTGTTTTCAGAAAATATTCCGAAGGAATGTTTAAATTTAGCAAAACAAAAGTTATTGTTAAACTTTATAAAACGAGTACTGAATATATTTCTCGTTCTCAAGCGAGAAGAATCGTAAGCGGGTTAGAAAAGTTCAGAACAATAATCCTTGATTTTAAAAATGTTAAAACTGTTGGCCAGGCCTTTGCCGATGAGATTTTCCGTGTTTGGCAAAATTACCATCCGAATATCAAGATTATTTATAAAAATACTAACGAGAACGTTTTATTTATGATTAAAAGAGCCCTAAACGCAAGATAAAAATTTTTATAATTATAGTAAGGAGAAAGGGGTAAAATCAAAGAAAAATAGAAAAAAATGGGGTTAACTTTATTTTTTAATTTAGGGTGAGGGTGAGACGGGCGCTTATTGATAAAACGTTAATTTTGTGTCATACTATTGAAGTAATTGAATCTCATAGTGTTATTTAAAAAACTACGAGACCAAGAGGTCTTTTTTTATTTGAAATGACCTAAAGGGGGAATGTCCCTATTTTTTTAAACTACAGTTCTATGGAAATAAGAAATATTGCTATTATTGCTCATATTGACCACGGCAAAACAAGTTTGACAGACGCTTTGATGCGCCAGACCGGCGTGGCAAAGAGAGGCGTGAGCATGGATTCAAACGTTCTGGAGCAAGAACGGGGAATTACCATTTATTCAAAAAATACTTCCGTGTTTTATCGTGGGACAAAAATAAATATCGTGGATACTCCAGGCCATGCTGATTTTGGTTCGGAGGTTGAACGAGTTTTAAGGTCAATTGACACCGCGCTTTTAGTAGTTGATGCGCAAGAAGGCCCTATGCCTCAGACAAAGTTTGTATTAAAAAAATCTTTGGAGCTTGGTTTAAAACTAATTGTAGTTATAAATAAAATAGACAAGCCGGCTGCCAGGCCTGAATGGACGAAGGATGAAATATTTGCGCTTTTTATCGAGCTTGGGGCAAGCGAAGAACAATTGAATTTCAGTGTTGTTTATTCAATTACTAAAGACGGGATTGCCAAACTTAATTTAAAAGACGATTCAAAAGACTTGTCTCCGCTTTTAGATGTCATAATTAAAGAAGTCCCGATAGCTTCTTTTGACGAATTAAACAAAAAACCGTTAAGGGTTCAGGTATTTAATCTTGACTACGATAATTTTCTAGGCCGGTTGGCTGTAGGCAGAATATATGAAGGGATAATAAAATCTAACAGTAATATTTTTGTAAAAAAATCGTTGGGAGAAACAAAGAGAGGAAAAATAACTAAATTATTTACTTTTAATGGGTTGGAAAGGCGGGAAGTGGACGAGGCGTCTGCAGGAGATATCGTTATAATTGCCGGGTTGCCGGATATTTATATCGGCGAAACTATTTGCGCCGACCCGTCTCAGGAAGCGTTACCGGCCATTCATATTGACGAGCCGACGATATCGCTTAATTTTTTGGTTAATAATTCGCCGTTTGGCGGAAGGGAAGGAAAATTTGTTACCAGCCGGCAACTCCGCGAAAGATTGGCAAGAGAATTAGAAGTTAATGTCGGGCTAAAAATAGATTTTTCTTCAAATGATTATTTTAAAGTTTATAGTCGCGGTGAATTTAATGTTGCTATTTTAATTGAAAATATGAGAAGGGAGGGCTACGAAATACAGGTTTCAAAACCCCGAGTTATTTTTAAGGAAGAAAATGGAAAAAAACTTGAACCGTTTGAGGAAATTACAATAGACGTGCCAAACGAGATGACGGGTATTATTATAGAAAAAATTTCTAAACGAAAGGGGATTATGACAAATATGCGAGTAGAACAAAACCATACAATAATTATTTTTGAAATACCAACGAGAGGATTTTTAGGATATCGTGGAGAATTTATGACAGACACGCGCGGCGAGGGAATAATTTGCAGTCAGGTTATTGGTTTTAGGCCTTACGTAGGAGAAATAGAACACAGGACAGTTGGTTCAATGGTTTCTATGTCTAAAGGGAAATCTCTTGGCTTTTCCCTTTGGAATCTGCAGAAAAGGGGAGAACTTTATATAGGTCCGGGGACGAAAGTTTATGAAGGCATGGTGATTGGAAACATTTCCAAAGGAAAAGATATGGATGTAAATCCGACGAAAGGAAAAGAACTTACTAATATGCGGGCGAAAGGATCCGATGAGGCGATAATGTTAACTTCGCCGACAAAACTTACTATTGAAAGGGGGTTAGCGATAATGAATGACGATGAGTATCTTGAAGTAACTCCTGGAAGCGTCCGCTTAAGAAAGCAATTTCTTACAGAAATTGACCGAGTCCGTATAAAAAGGCAGAAAAAATCTGATATGTAATTCCAGTCAGATTTCGTCGTTTTTGTTAAAAAAGACAAAATTGACAGGCGAAAAATGAAAGGGTAAAATTAAACAAAGATTAAACAATTTTAGCCAAAAAAAAGGTCGGACCCCAATATTATCCCGCCAAGGCGGGAACTGCGGGCAAGAAAATTAATAATTAATTAAATTAATTTAAAAATATGACAATTCTCATCTTAAGAATTTTAGGAGCAATTATTTTTATTATTTTGATTTCTATTAGGCAGGTTAATCAGTATCAAAAAGGGGTAAAATTTATGCTGGGTAAGTATATTGGTTTGATGGAGCCTGGGTGGAGATTGGTTTTCCCTATTATCCAATCCTATAGAAAAGTAGATTTAAGGGTAAAAGCGGTAGATGTGGCAAGTCAGGAAGCGATTACTAAGGATAATATTTCAGTGAGCGTTAATGCTGTCATTTATTATAAAGTTCGGAATGCCGACAAAGCAATTTTAGAAGTAGAAAATTTTTATTATGCTATTTCTCAATTGGCTCAGACAACAATGCGAAATGCCGTAGGCCAGGTAGATTTAGACGAACTTCTTTCCTCAAGAGACAGGGTTTCAGAAAATATAAGGACCGTTGTAGATAAAGCCAGCGATCCCTGGGGGATTGAAGTTATTAACGTTGAGTTGAAAGACATAACTTTGCCGGAAGAAATGAAAAGAGTGATTGGCAAACAGGCCGAAGCAGAAAGGGAAAAACGAGCAATAATTATTAGGGCTCAAGGAGAGGTAATTGCCGCCGACAATATGTCTAAAGCCGCTAAAACATTGTCAGAATCAAAAGGGGCCTTGCACCTAAGGACGCTTCAGTCAATTAATGACATAAGTTCTGACCAATCAAATACCATTATTTTTGCGGTGCCATTAGAGGTCTTAAGAGCTTTTGAAGGATTTGGCAACAAGAAATTACCAAACGGAAATAAAAATGAAGAGGAAATAAAATAAAAAATTGTTTTTAATGTAAGCGGTTAAAACTTCTACATCTTGCGCCGGAGGTATTAAAAAAGTCTCATACTATTCAGGATATCTGGGAAGTTAAACGATTTGAAGCGAGGTATTAGGTGGAGAAAAACATTTTTGGAGTATTATTCCGTTTTGGGGGAATTGATAAAGTGTATCATATGTATCTGAACCTATACAGCAATAGTTATCCATAGGGGAAATGATTTGGAGGACATTAAGTTAATCAAGGAAATAAATCAGGGACATTTCCGACTTTTTAATTAATCTTAGCCGAATAGAATCAACCCTGATAGTGTCCCGCTGTAAGCGGGACACTACGGTGCAGGGGGAGTTAATTAAGGAGTAAAATTATGACAGTTTTTTTAATATGACAATCAATCAGAGCAAAAAACAGATTTATGCGGCTTTGCGGCAATATTGGGGATATACTTCATTCTTGCCATTACAGGAAAAAACAATTTTATCTATATTAGGGGGTAAAGACAGCTTAACTGTTCTGTCAACTGGGGGCGGTAAATCTTTGTGTTTTCAATTGCCGGCTTTGTTGAAAAAAGGAATGGCAGTAGTTGTTTCTCCGTTAATTTCTTTAATGAAAGACCAGGTAGACGATCTCCAAGATATGGGAATAGCTTCTTGTTATTTAAATTCTAGTTTGTCGCTTAAAGAACAGAGAATGGCGATAAAATTAATCAGGGAAGACGAAATAAAATTATTATATATTTCTCCCGAGCGATTGGAAAACGAAGAAACTATAAATTTATTAAGCTCTATCAAGATTTCTTTTTTTGTAATTGACGAAGCGCATTGCATAAGCCATTGGGGACATGATTTTCGGATGAGTTATCGCAATCTTAAAATAATTAAAGAAAGATTTAACGATACGAGCGTGCATGCTTTTACTGCTACGGCTACTCAAAAAGTACAGTCGGATGTGGTTGAACAACTGGGTTTTGTTAATCCTAATATTTATATTGGTCCAGTTGACCGTTCAAATTTGGTTTATAGAGTAATACCTCGTAATCAAATTTTAAAGCAGATAATAGAGGTCTTGGAAAAACATAACAACGAGGCAGGCATTATATATTGTTTACGCCGCCGCGACGTAGACGCTATTTCAGAAGAATTAAAAAGTCGCGGTATTGATAATGTTCCTTACCATGCCGGGATGTTGAATAATGAACGCCGCGCGGCTCAGGCAAAATTTACCCATGAAGAAGTGAATTTAATAGTTGCCACAATAGCGTTTGGAATGGGAATTGACCGTTCTAATATTCGCTTTATAGTCCACGCGGGTATGCCTAAAAGCATTGAGCATTACCAGCAGGAAACCGGTAGAGCCGGCAGGGACGGCCTTCCGGCTTTTTGTTATATGTTTTATGGTGGCGCAGATTATCGGCTATGGAATTTTTTCGCCGAGCAATCTTCTAATCAAGAGATAATGATAAAAAAATTAAATACTATTTATAATTTTTGCGTCCAACCTCAATGCCGGCATAAAACGCTGGTAAATTATTTCGGCCAGGAATACAAGAAACATTCCTGCGGCGCCTGTGATTTTTGCTTGAGTGAGTTTGATATGCTTGATGACGCTCTCACTGTCGGACAGAAGATATTATCCGGCGTAGCGGCGGTGCGGCAAGAGCGTTATGGGTTTGGCGCGGGGTATGTAATAAGTGTGTTAAAAGGAAAAATGACCGAGAGAATAGAACGTATGGGGCATTACAATCTGCCAATTTTTGGCCTAATGAAAGAAAAATCAGAAAGATTTATTCATTATATGATTGAACAATTGATTGGACAGGGATTTTTATTCAAAGAAAAAGAGTTTTCTACTCTCTCAGTAACCGATTCCGGAGAGCAATTATTGCGTGGGGACGCATTGCCGGTATTGGTTAATCCCTTGTTGGCAATAAAGAAAAAAAAGATTTCCGAGATGGATAAGGCGAGGAAAAAGGAAGAATGGGCAGAAATAGATGAGGAATTATTTGAGGCGTTACGCAAGAAACGGATGGAACTTGCGCGGGAAAAGAGCGTTCCGGCTTATATTGTATTTGGAGACAAAACTTTAAGAGATATGTCTGCGAAAAAACCAGTAACTAAAAAGGATTTTTCGGACATTTACGGAGTGGGTGAAAACAAAATGAAGTCCTACGCTGATATATTTATTAAAATTGTCAAAAAATATAAAAAGAAAAACACTGCTAGAGAATAAAACCTTTAGAGGCGTTTTTTATGTATATTCCAATTATATTGCAGTAAAAAAAAAGATATTATCAATAGGATGTGCTTGATTTTTTAATGTATAAATGTTAATATAAAATAAGTGAAAATTATGTATTGTTCTTAACCAATTTAGAAAGGAGGGATAAAAGATGGCAGGACCATATTTCAAGAATCAGTTGCCGGCTCCATGCGGATGCTACTATCCGGACGTTACGCGTATACGTGACGATCAGGATAAACATGAAAGAATACTCTTTTGTATTAAACACGGAGTGTATTCTGTTCCATTAGGCGAGATAGAGCGGAGGTTAGTAGATTCAACACCTTTGCCAATACGGGACGAGAAGTGGAGAGAGGCCGAACGTCAATGTCTGCGTTCATCGTAAATTACCAATGGTCTCCGATTATAGCCAGCCGTTGATAATATCAAAGGCTGGCATTTTTTTTCTAAGATTTACCGTTATAGAATATTATCAAGTATATAAAATATTATTAGCTGTTTAACAACTTATAAATAATAAATATAGGGAAATGGAAACATAAAAGAAAAAGGAGGACAAAAATGAATCTTTTCAATAAAGATTTCAAAGAAGGTCTTTTTTTTCTTATTGCCGTGTTTATAGGATTTTTATTGTTAATAGTTATCCTTAGATTTTTAGGGACAATATCGACGATACTGTCCTTTTGAAAAAAGAACACGGATTAAGACCTTCAAAGGGGGCTATGAATAAATATCCCCCTTTTATTGTGCGACAATATACAGATGTTAGGAGAAATTTTAGAGAAGCAGGGTATTATGCAGAATTAGAGAAAAAGATTTGGTTTGGAAAAGAAGGTAAGATTGGTGTGTCAAGTATTTCTACTTATTCACTTGACAAGAATTTTTTACACGCTATAGTTAAAATATATGGTTAAAAATTTATACAAAAAAATTAAATCGTCAAGGGAACAAAATGGTTTCTCGCAGGGATATATGGCTAATGAACTTGGAATGTCTCGTCCCACTTATATGCAAATAGAAACCGGGGAGCGGGATATTACGGTAACCGAAGCAAAAAAACTCGCGGCGATTTTTAGTGTTTCGCTTGAAAATTTTCTCGCCGGCAAATCATCTGTCCCTGAAATTATTTTGCCAGCAGAAACAAATAAATCCAAAACCTCTACAATAATACGAATTCGGAAAACAAAAAAGGATTTGAATAAATTCAAACAGGTGCTTTTGTATATACTTGGAAAAGTTGGAAGTAAACCAAATGTTGGCGAAACAGTATTACACAAACTTCTTTACTTTATTGATTTTGATTATTACGAAAAATTTGAGGAAAATTTAATAGGGGCAACTTATATTAAAAATCATCACGGCCCAACATCGGTTGAACTTGGAACAATTATTAGGGATATGCAGAAAAAAGAAGAGATTGAAACGGTAAAGAGTAAGTACTTTAAGTATGAGCAAAGGAAATATTTGCCGCTTAAACGAGCGAATCTTAATAAGCTTTCGGCGCGTGAAACTAAGCAAATTGATGATGTCCTGGCGCGTCTTTCCGATAAAAACGCAAAAGAAATAGAAAATTATTCCCATGGAGATATCCCATGGATAGTCGCCAAAAACGGCAAGCCGCTTTCATACGAAAGTGTTTTTTACCGCGATGAGCATTATTCTGTAAGAAATTATGACGATAAACTTTAGTGAACTACTTGCTTTCTCAAAAGAGTTCAAACGGCTTGCGAGAAAATATAAATCACTAACTCAAGATATTAAAATATTTAGAGAGATTATTTCGGTTATTCCTCTTGGCAATAGTAAACATTTTAATATTATTACTCAAACCGAAAGCGTCAGAATAATTAAGGCGCGTTTTTTTTGTAAATATTTAAAAGGATCGTCTCTAAGAGTTATTTACGCGTATGTTGAGAAGAAAAGGAGAATTGAGTTTATTGAGATATATTTTAAGGGAGACAAAGAAAACGAGGATAAAGAAAGAATAAAAAATTACCTGAGAGTTATTAACTAAACATAGCGGGGTTTGACCTATAATTAAGAAATAATCTAAAACAATGAAAAAATTATCAATACTACTTATAACTTTCATTATTATATTTGGAACCGTTTCGTTTTTCTGGAACGACTTAACGGATATTTATTATCGGTTTTCTTTAAAATTACCGCGGGTTGAAAAAGAGATTACCGGAGTTTTAACTCAAGAAATTGAAAAACGAATTTCAACTCCTTCACCTCTTCGAATTGAAGCTGAGGAGATCTCTGCTTACTTAACTCTCTCGGGAGTAATTTATTGGACGAATATTCAAAGAAAAAAATTTGGTTTGCCATTGTTTAAAGAGAACTCTAAACTTAACGCTTCGGCTGAAATGAAAGCTGAGGATATATTTGAAAATCAATACTTTGCCCATATTTCGCCGTCGGGAGAAGGAGCGGGGGATTTAGTAAAAAATGTTAAATACGAATTCATTACTATTGGTGAAAACTTAGCTCTTGGTAATTTTAAGGAAGATTCGGTTCTTGTTCAATCCTGGATGGAAAGCCCTGGCCATAGAGAAAACATTTTGAACTCCAAGTATCAAGAGATTGGCGTAGCGGTTAAAAAAGGTGTTTTTGAAGGAAAAACAACCTGGATAGCAGTTCAACATTTTGGTTTTCCTTTATCTGCTTGTCTTCAGCCAGATGAAGCGCTTCAAGAAGAAATTAAGACAAGGGAAAATGAAATTATCCAGCTTCAAAAAATCTTAAACAGCTTACAACTTGAGATTAAAAATATGAGGCCAAAACGAGGGGTTCTTTATAATCAAAAAATAGAAGAATATAATTCTCTTGTCTCAGAACATAATGCTTTTCTAAAAGAAACTAAGATTTTGATTAACGATTATAATAACCAAGTCAAATTTTTTAATGAATGCGCCGCTCTGTAAAATTGCTTAAAAAAAATTAGACGAATTCATAAAAAAATAATAACGAGAATTATCTGATTTTTAAGTTGACAGAACCTTTGCAGTATAATACTATCAAGGATATAAAATATTATTAGCTGTTTAACAATTTATAAATAATAAATGTAAGAAATTGGAAACAAAAAAAGAAAGGAGGATAGGAGAAATGGCAAGAATTAATAATAAGGATTCCTTTGTGATAGCTAAAAGCATTATTAATGCTCTTATAGACCAGGTTCCGATAAAACAACAAATAATTGAGAGCATGTCTCAAATTTTAAATGTTAATCGGTGTACCGTTTTCAAAATCTTTAGAGGCAAAAACAAAAAAATGTTTTGCGGAGTATTTGCGGGAGTGCCTGTTAACGAGTATAGCATTGACGTGGTTGAATCTTTAAACGACCATCCTGATATTAAAAAAGTTGTAGATGGCCGGAAAATTTTACTGGTTGCTGATCCGAAAGAAAATCCATTAACGTCTTATTTTAGCCAGGCGATTATAAAGAATAATGTGAATCAGATACTGTATATTCCCTTGGTTTTTGAAAAAAACTCAAAAAGAACAATAGGAGTAGTTGTTATTGACGCTATTGCCGAGAGAAAAGCGTTTAATGAAGAAGAAATAGAATTTTGCGCCGAAGTCGGAGGATTAATTTCTTTAATACTTGAACGGGAAGAAGTGCTCATAGAGGAAATGCGAGACAAAATTATTAATCGTGTCGTCGGATTGGGAGGATTCGCTCGGCGTTTGAAAAAAATAAATCGAGAATTTTCAAAGGATGTCCGAATTATTATTAAGGAAATTAAAACAGTGGAGAAAATTTTTCCGAGAGGAGAAGGAAAATTTTAAATAAAAGGGAGAAGGCAACTTCTCCCTATTTTTTTTGATAGATGACTTTTTACGAAGTTGATATTATTTCTGGCTTGTGGTAAAATAATAATAAGGAAGATTTTATAGGATTTAACTTTCGCAGTTATGAACTGAAGCAGTTCTTTTATAATAAGATATTACTAAAAAAGGAAGGAGGTTTTAAAATGAAAGCCAAAAATATAAATGATGGTTTCTTCGGAATGAATGTTGACATTGAAGAAATTATTAGAAAGGAAAGAAAGGAAAGGAAACAAATGGTTCAGGGGGTTATAGAAAAACTTTATCTTATTTCATTCAAAGAAGAAAAGGAAGAGATAAGAGTTAGAAAAATTCTTGGAGAAAGCAGAGGAAGAAAAGAGATTGTCGATTTTTTAGAAGACAGAAAATCCTATCGGGATTTCGTGGTTGTTGTGATAAAAAGAGCGAGATACGCGTTTTTTAATTTGAAAATTGAGAAGTCAGATTTAAAGGCATTGAATTATGAAAAGAGACAAGAAATACTTAAGATAAAGTTCGGTAAGCGGTTTATTGAATCCAAAGTGATAGTGGTCAATCAGGAAAAGACAAGTAAGGAGGTTGAAAATGAATGGCAGGAAATTCTCCGTCAATTTAAGAAGTCCTGACCAAAATTAGCGTAAACTAATCAGCGGTCAGGACTTTTTTAATTGAAAAAAATAATAAAATCAGCGTTCTCGCTTGACAAATTTTGACAAATATGCTAAATTATAATTAGTTTCTTTAATAAATTATAATAGAAAAAGGAGAAAGCGATGAAAGAATTAACAAAAGGATTGATTTTCGGGTTATATTGCATCGGATGGGTGGCGCTATGTTTGCTTTTTGTTTATGTTCTTGCTGCATTTCTTTATGTTTTCAGTAATGCGCAGTATCCGGGATGTATTGCTTATATCCCAAAATGGATTTTTCTGTTTTCTGTCTTGATATTTCTAGAGAAGGTGAAAATGGTTCACAAAACGGTTGAGTATTTCCTTGGTTGTCTTAACAAAACAATCAAGCGTTTTCCTAAATTCTAAGATTAAGATGAGGTGAAAGAAATGGTAAAAACGAGAATTTTGGCGTAGTATTAGCGGTAATGGTCACTATTGCCGTAATGAATGGAGTTTCTTGGTGACCTATTAGGGGGCTAAAATAAATCAGCCCCTTTTTTTATTATTATTTATT